>Ga0206865_1035_pt3 | contig 39786 bp, 30 predicted proteins | sample Alteio_BWOrgCont_39_FD_152628 | JGI IMG/M metagenome (GOLD analysis project Ga0206865, IMG submission 152628) | Enriched cells from forest soil in Barre Woods Harvard Forest LTER site, Petersham, Massachusetts, United States -... | ecosystem: Environmental > Terrestrial > Soil > Temperate forest >...
AAAGGTAAAAGGAATCGCGTGTTGAGAGTTCGAGTCTCTCTTCGGGCACTTTAAACGTGGAGCTAACCCCGTTCTTTAAAATGCATTTCAATAAAATCGATTTCCCGCTGCAGTTGATGTCGTCGCCAACTGTGTGCTCAAAATTAATATTGCAGCTGAAATTCCCTCCCTGGGGCGGGGTGCAGCTGGCTGTGAAGTAGCAGGGAGGGGTTTCTTCGCCATTGTGGACGATTGTTGTCGATGAAACGGTTGCCCGAATAGTTCGATAAACCCCTCCCTACCCTCCTCTGGGAGGGATTTAAAAAGCATTTCCGCCGCTATTTGGTGTTGGCACCAACAGAAATAATGGCATCGCGATTGTAAAATTGGTTTGGGTACTTTTTCCCGTCGGCAGCAGTATGTTCCAAAATGGAACTAACTGAATGTTCTTTTAATTCGCCAGAGTCAAAAATGTTTTCAGGCGCTTAGTAATTGCAGGGCGCTGTACACCAAACAGCTTTTCATTTGCATTATCCGCCGGGGCTACGGGCTTTACGCTGCAAGGCTTAACGCGGGGATGGGGGTTACGCAAACTTTAAACTGTGGTGAGCCGGATAGAAACACGTTTTTTTAATAGTTTCTGTTTATTCGATTAACTTTACCCTCCGGATATACCATAATAAATGACACAAAAGCAATTAGAAGACTACCTATGGGGCGCAGCCAATATCCTGCGCGGAATGATTGATGCTGCCGATTTTAAGCAATATATCTTCCCCTTACTTTTTTTTAAGCGCGTAAGCGATTTGTGGGACGAAGAATACCAGTTAGCGCTTGAAGAAAGCGACGGCGACTTAAGTTATGCGCAATTTGCCGAAAACCACCGCTTCCAGATTCCGCCGGATTGCCATTGGGACGACGTGCGGAAAAAGACGCTGGATGTTGGCGCTTCTTTGCAAAAAGCATTAACAGGTATCGAAAACGCCAACTTTGATATGCTGCACGATGTGTTTGGCGATGCACAGTGGACCAATAAACGCCGCATGAGCGACGAAAAAATGCTCGACCTGATTGAGCATTTCAGTAAAATGAAACTGACCATAGCCGAAGTTCCGCATGATATTATGGGCGAAGGTTACGAATACCTGATCAAAAAATTTGCCGACGACAGCGGGCATACCGCTGCTGAGTTTTATACCAACCGCACGGTGGTAAAACTGATGACCCAAATAACCGACCCGCACAGCAGCGAAAGCATTTACGACCCAACCTGCGGCAGCGGCGGCATTTTGTTAAGTGCGGCCCTGCATTTAAAGGAGCAGGGCAAGGAATACCGCACGCTGAAATTATACGGGCAGGAACTTAATTTAATTACCTCGGCCATTGCGCGTATCAATATGTTTATGCACAATGTGGATGAGTTTTTAATTGTGCAGGGCGATACGCTGGACAGCCCCCAGATTTTGGAGAACGACGAACTGAAAAAGTTTGATGTAATAATGGCAAACCCGCCATACAGTGTAAAAAAATGGAGCCAGCAAAAATGGATGAACGACCCTTTTGGCCGTAACATTTGGGGCACACCGCCACAGGGCTGTGCTGACTATGCTTTTCAGCAGCATATTATGAAAAGCCTGAACCCCGAAACCGGCCGCTCGGTGGTACTATGGCCGCATGGCGTTTTGTTTCGCGACTCGGAAAGCGAGATCAGGAAACGGATGATTGAAGAGGATTATGTTGACGCGGTTATTGGCCTTGGCAAAAACCTGTTTTACAACAGTAGTATGGAAAGCTGCCTGCTCGTTTGCCGCATGAAGAAGCCCGAAGAACGCAAAAGGAAAATCATTTTTATTGACGCCAAAGATGAATTGCGAATTGACCGTACCAATGCCTGGCTGGAACCAAAGCATATTAGAAAGATAAGTGAGGCTTACTGGGGTTTTAAAGACATCAACGGTTTCGCCCAAATAATTAGCAATAAAGACGTGCTGAAAAACGATAGTAATTTGAGCCTGCAATTATGGGTAAAACAACCCATCGCAGATAGTGAACATAATATCGAAGAGTTGGTTTTTGCAATCAAGTCTGGGCAAGCAAGAATAAACACCGCTCTAAATGAGGTTGTTACAAACCTACATAGTATTGGAATAGAAGCATGACTCTGAATAAAGGAAATTGGGAGGAAACCCAACTTGGGAAAGTTGTTCAGGAACTAAGAAATAGTAGTTCGAATCCTATTAATGACGGTTATGATAAATATATTGGTTTTGAACATATAGAGCCAGAAAACCTATACTTAAATCGATTAGGTGATTTAAATGATGGTGTAACATTTGTCAGATCGTTCAAAAAAGGTGATGTGCTTTTTGGAAAGATTAGGGCATATTTAAAAAAAGTGGCAGTTGCCCCGATTGATGGCATTTGTTCGGGAGATATTTTAGTTCTGCGAACAAAAGACGAAGAAAAATTAAGCCAAGTACTTTTACCTTATTATCTAACAACAAAATCATTTTTAAAGCGCGCGATTGATACATCTTCAGGAACTACATTACCGAGAACGAAGTGGCAACATCTAACGAAACATATAATTGCGTTACCCACATTAAAAGAACAAAAACAAATAGCCGCATTATTTCAAAGCATTGAAAATGCAATTGGAGAAACTGGAGGACAAGAAATAAGGTTAAAAAATTTGGCTTTGAAAATTATAGAAGATTTGACATCAGACGATCCTAAATTAGGCAATGTCCTCACAGCAAATAATTTAATTAAGACTAAGTTGGGAGAAATTGCTTACGAATACTCGAAAAGAGAAGACAATCCAAAGGGAAGTAAATATGATAGGTATATTGGTTCTGATTCGATTGATCGTTTCGATTTTAAAATAGAGAAGTGGCAATCAAATAAAAGTGTCATTTCTGCTATGAAAGTCTTCGAACCAAACGATTATCTTTTAGTTAGAAGGAGTTTATATGCGAGCGATTTTCGTGAACGCGCCCCACGAGCGGACTTTGGCGGTTTGTGTTCGGGCGATATTTTAACGATAAAAGAGAATAACTCTGTAATCAGCGACGGATATTTATTAATTGTGTTGAATAGCCCGAGGCTTTGGGCGTTTATCGTAGCCAATGGTTCGGGATCAATAACAAGGCGTATAAAATGGAAAGAGTTATCAACTTTTGAAATTTCAATACCTGATTACGAATCACAAAAAAAGATTGTGCAGTTATTTGATCAAATACAAAATGCAATGCAATTATTAAAACAACAAAAGTCTAGCTTAAAAAACCTGAAACAGCATTTGTTAAACGAGATATTGGGATAAATAATATTAAATTTGGAATAATCAGTTAACTATCAATGAGTAAAATCAGGATAAAAAATTTCGGTCCGATAAAAGAAGGCTATGCAGAAAACGACGGCTGGATAGATATTAAAAAGGTAACGGTATTTATCGGCAACCAGGGCAGCGGTAAAAGTACAGTGGCTAAATTGATTTCAACCTTTAGCTGGATGGAAAAAGCCCTGGTTAGAGGGGATTACCAACCAAAATGGTTTGAGCGTAAAAACAAATTAAAAAACCAATTCCTTAAATACCATCGCATTGAGAACTATTTTAGGAATACCAAGGGAGCTGAAACCGAAATTTATTACAAAGGCGATGCCTATCATTTCAAATATGAAAATGGGAACTTAACAGTAATCGAAGTGATAGATAATAAATATCCGCTTCCGCAAATAATGTATGTACCTGCGGAAAGGAATTTTATCGGAAATGTAAAAACGCCAAAAGCTCTTAAACTGACATCTGACTCTCTCATTGAATTTGTAACGGAATTCGACAATGCTAAAAATGAGATCAAAGGAGCAATAAAGCTTCCTATTAACAACGTTGATATTGAGTACGACAAACTGAATGATATTGTAAATATTAAGGGTAAAGATTATAAAGTTAGGCTAACCGAGGCATCCAGCGGCTTTCAGTCGCTTATACCGCTTTATCTGGTGTCTTGGTTTCTTTCAAACGCCGTCATAGGACAGAATCAAAAGGGAACGATAAACGATCCGATGAGCAGTGAAGAATTGGCCCGTTTCAGAAAGGGATTTGCAGACATTTGGGCGAATCAAAGCTTGACAGATGAACAAAGACGTGTCGCGTTATCTGTGCTTTCATCAAGGTTCAATAAAACGGCTTTCATAAACATTGTAGAAGAACCAGAGCAAAATCTTTTCCCTACTTCGCAATGGCAAATGCTAAAGAGTTTGCTTGAATTTAACAATTTGAAAGAGGGCAATAAGCTGATTATGACGACGCACAGCCCATATGTCATCAACTTTCTCACGCTGGCTGTAAAAGGTTTTTTTGTTGGTGAAAAGATAAAGAAAGCCAACAAGCAATTGGAGTTGAACTCAAGATTAGCCGAAATTGTTCCGCTTAAATCTATTGTGAAGTCTGACGACCTTGTCATTTATGAATTGGATGAGGAAGGAAAGATTATAAAACTCGGGGACTATAAAGGTTTGCCTTCAGATGATAATTATTTGAATGAAAAATTAGCTGAGACAAATGAGTTATTTGCCAACCTGTTAGATATTGAAGACTTATGCCAATAGATTTCTTTCAGGACGTATGTAAAACAGAGTCTTCTGTAAAAAAATTTGGCCTTTGTGACGACCCGCCACCAGCCGAAAAACCAGCCTATATTGACGAAAACGACAGCTCAAAATGGATTGCTGAAGTACAAAACGAGAACGAAATAGCGATTGAATTTTATGCGGTTGACCATTGCGTCGAGGTTCGCAGACCAGATAATAAAAGAGCCAGGCGATGCGATGGCATACTGAAATACAGCAATGATTTAATGTTTGTTGAACTGAAAGACAGAGGGCATACTGGCTGGGTTGTCGGTGGCAGGAAACAGTTGACCGAAACAGTGGCATTTTTAACAGCAAATCACGATATAACTGTTTATACTAATATTCACGCCCGAATCTGTAACAAGCAAAGACCTTTAGCTGTAACAAACTGCATGACGGAAGTTCAAATGTTTAAAGACGATACAACCTTAACTTTAATTATAGACAGAACTATCATAATTTAACTAACAAATGTCTTTCAACGAGCAAAACAGCGTAGAGAATTTTATCATTCACAACCTTACGGGTGTTAACCTGAATGCGGTGCGTGGTAATATAGCTTCGGAAGATGCCGTTGAATACGATACGGTAAAATGGAAATATGTACAGGCTGATTTGCTGCCACGCGATATTTCCGAAGTCTTTGTTGAAAAAGAATTAAAAGCCGCGCTTTGCCGCCTCAACCCGGTAATTGAGGCAAATCCCGAAAAAGCCGACGAGGTTATTCATAAACTGAGGGCCATATTAATTACGGTTAACAGCGTTGGCCTGGTAAGGGCTAACGAAGAGTTTGCCAGATGGCTGCGCAATGAGATGACGCTGCCCTTGGGAAAGCATAACGAGCATGTCACTATCCGGCTGATTGATTTTGATGCATTAGGCAATAATAGTTTTGTCCTGTGTAACCAGTTTAAAATCCGCGCCCGGGAAACAAAAATTCCCGACATCGTAATGTTTGTTAACGGCATTCCGCTGGTGGTAGGCGAAGCCAAAACACCCGTACGCCCTGCCGTAAGCTGGTTAGATGGCGCACATGACATTAACGTGGTCTATGAAAACGCCGTTCCGCAATTATTTGTGCCGAACGTATTCTCATTCGCAACAGAAGGCAAAGAAATATTTATCGGCGGCGTACGCACCCCGCTCGAATTTTGGGCGCCCTGGCGACTGGAAGATGAACAGGACGAACTGAGCCATTTTATCGGTTTGCATGACGTATCCAAACAATTAACCCACTTACTGAAGCCATCAACCCTGCTGGATATTTTACAGTACTACACTATATACGCCACCAACAGCAAAAAGAAAAAGATAAAGGTAGTTTGCCGGTACCAGCAATATGAGGGAGCTAACGCCATAGTGCAGCGGGCGATTGACGGCGAAATAAAAAAAGGGCTGATCTGGCATTTCCAGGGTTCGGGCAAATCGTTGTTAATGCTGTTTGCCGCACAAAAACTCCGCAAGCAGCAAGAATTAAATAACCCCACGGTCATCATTGTGGTTGACAGGGTAGACCTGGATACGCAGATAACAGCAACTTTTAATACTGCCGAAGTGCCTAACATGATCACCACCGATAGCATCAGGGAATTACATACATTGTTGGAACAGGATACCCGGAAGATCATCATCACGATGGTGCATAAATTCAAAGAAGCGTATCCCGATATGAACAAGCGGGATAACATCATTGTGATGGTGGATGAAGCGCACCGCACACAGGAAGGCGACCTGGGCCGCAAGATGCGCAATGCTTTGCCAAATGCTTTTCTGTTTGGCTTAACCGGCACACCCATCAATAAGGCTGACAAAAATACCTTTTGGGCTTTTGGCGCTAAAGAAGATAGCGGCGGTTATATGAGCCGTTATACTTTCCAGGAGAGTATCCGGGATAACGCCACGCTGCCGCTGCATTTTGAGCCGCGTTTACCAAATTACCATATCGATAAAGAAAGCCTGGACATCGCCTTTAAAGAAATGGCCAACGATTTAAGCGAAGATGACCGGAATAAGCTGAGCCAGAAGGCGGCTAAAATGTCGGTCTTCTTAAAATCGCCCGAACGGGTAAAAACTATTGTCGCGGATATTGTGGCGCATTTTCAGGCCCATGTTGAGCCGGAAGGCTTAAAAGCGATGATTGTAACCCCCGACAGAGAAGCCTGTATTCAATATAAAGAGGAATTAGATAAGCACATAGATACCGAATGCAGCCAGGTAGTAATCAGTTCATCAGCCAATGACGAATTTGAGTTTAAGCAAAAGTGGGCGATGGATAAGGACAAGCAGGAAAAGGTGGTTGAAAAATACAACGATGCTGATTCGCCATTAAAGTTTTTGATTGTTACGGCTAAATTGCTAACCGGTTTTGACGCCCCGGTTTTGCAAACCATGTACCTGGATAAATCATTAAAAGATCATACCCTGTTGCAAGCCATTTGCCGCACCAACCGTTTATTCCCCAATAAAACATTTGGCCGGATTGTAGATTATTTTGGCGTGTTTGACGACACCGCGAAAGCACTGGCCTTTGACGAAGAAAGCGTAAAAGCTGTAATAACCAATCTGCAGGAACTACGTGACAGGTTACCGGAATGGATGGAAAAATGCCTGGCGCATTTTGGCGGCACCGACAGAAATATTGAAGGATTTGAAGGACTTCAAATTGCCCAGGATTGCATTAATACCAATGAAAAAAGAGACGCCTTCGCCAAAGATTTCAGCAGTTTAACAAAACTATGGGAGGCATTATCGCCCGACCCGGTATTAAATCCGTTTCAAAAAGACTATAAATGGCTGTCGCAAATTTATATCTCCGTAAAACCCGCGTCCGACGATAATGGCCGGCTGTTATGGCATGCTTTAGGAGCGCAAACTACTGCGCTGATCCACGAGCATATTCACGTTTCGGGTATCAATCATGATATGGAGGAAATGGTACTGGACGCTGAGGTGATTGATAATTTAATGAATAAAAAAGACCCAAAACAGGCCGAAAAAGTTTTAAAGATTTTAGTGAGCCGGTTGAATGCTCATGATAATAATCCAACCTTTAAACAACTTAGTGAACGGCTGGAAGCGATAAGGGACAAAGCAGAAAAAGGATTGATAAACTCCATTGAATTTATTAAGGAACTTTGCCAGATAGCGAAAGAAACGCTCCAGGCCGAAAAGGAAACCGAAACAAAGCAGGAGTTAAAAAATGCAAAAACCGCCCTCACCGAATTGTTTCTGGAATTAAAAACCGATACCACACCGGTTATTGTTGAACGGATTGTAAACGACATAGACGACATTGTGAAAGTGGTGCGGTTTGACGGCTGGCAAAATTCGTCCGTAGGCGAACGGGAAGTGAAACGGGAACTAAGAAAAGTGCTTTGGACAAAATACCAGATTAAGGACGAAGACCTTTTTAACAGGGCTTACGATTATATTAAGGAGTATTATTAAGAAATAGGAGAATGACCGCGTTAGCGATTGCAGTGAAAAGCCCACAGACCCGGTAAAAAACAATAAAAAAAGGCCAAAATTTTACCGGGGCGAGGACTTGTAACGTAAAGCGCGGCCCCGGCTTCTACCAGCCGGGGAAACGCCCAATTTGAGTCCTGAGTCTTTAGTCGGGAGTCAATAGTTTGATGCGTGCCAGCGCTAATACACGAAAGCTGTTGGTGACAACACCAACAGCGGCGGAACAGGGAGATTTTCGACACTTAAAAAATAAGAATAAACTATTTATGAAGTGGTGACGCTATTTTGTCACCACTTTTCGTGTTTTTTACGATTACTTGCAGGTAAAAAACCGCCCATACTGCCCGGAAACGCGGTTTTTGTCGAAATTTTATAAGGGCCAACTGTTCCACCCTGTTCCACTCCATTTTAGTGGAACAGTGGCACAGTGGGAGTCTGGAGTTCTGAGTCGTTAGTCTTGAGCCGGTTGGGGAAAAAGACTCGGTCCCGATAGCTATCGGGACGAGACTACAACTCCGGGTGCATATTGAGGCCCACGCCTATGCGGTTCCAGGCGTTAATGGTGACGATGATCATCATGAGCTGCGCGGTAATTTCCTGGCCAAAGGTGTCGATGGCCTTGTCGTACGTGGCATCAGTGAGGCCATTTTGGTGGATGAGGGTGATCTCTTCGGTCATGGCCAAAATAAGCTGCTCCTTTTCGTCGAAAACGTTGGGGGCTTCTTTCCACACGCTTATTAGGTAAAGTTTTTTGGGGTCCTCGCCCAGTTTTATGGCGTCGGCGGTGTGGTAGTTAACGCAATAGGCGCAGCCGTTAATTTGCGAGGCCCTTATTTTGATGAGTTCCTTGTGCAGTTTATCAACGCTGCTATCGTGTACGTAAGCGTCAAGCGCACCCATGGCCTTATACGCCGCCGGCTGAACTTTTCCCATTAAAAATCGTGCTTTCATAGTGTTTAATTTTTAATCAAAATTAAACATCGGCTGGCTTATGCCGGTACGCCAATTTTAATATTTTCGGTAGTCCAGCTGAATTTATTGGATGAGCATTGTGTTAAAATTTCTTTATATTCGATAAAGACTTTAAACCAACCTATTATGAAACCGAAACTGCTTTTGCGCATTGCCGCCATTTTGATATTTGTGCACACCGTTTTGCACACGTTTGGCTTTTCGGGCTGGAAAAACGCGCCCGACCCGGTTGAGAAAGGTGTTATTGCTGAAATGACCGGGCATAAATTTCCGTTTATGGGCGCCGTACACAGCCTGGCCGATTATTACGATGGTTTTGGATATTGCTGCAGCGTTGCGCTGCTTTTGATTGCGGTGGTGCTGTGGCTGGTTTCCAATGATTTGTCGTCAAACAGCAACCTGGCAAAAAAAATAGTGCTCGCCATAAGTTATGCACTGTTGCTTTGGGGCATTGATGAATACATTTTCTTTTTCCCGTTTGCTGCGTGTATTACCTTTGCCGCTTGCATTTGCAGCCGGTGGTCGGTTTATTTAATGAAGAAAAACGCGGCAAGCTTTGTTTAGCACTTCCTGATTTTGGTATATTTTATTTTTAAGCAACTAAGCTGCGTGTTTGTAACGTATGTAATATGAACAAGGTATGTAACAAAGTTGATTTGCCTGTGATAAGTTAAAGCGGTAATTGTGAGGTGAAAAAAATTATAACTACTTTTAAAAACTGCTTATACCGTTCACAACAAAAATTCGTTATAAGCACTATTGCTTATAAATAAAAAAATATAAAATGAGAAAAATCTACCCGGGTTATCTTTCGCTATGTGCTGCAGGATTATTATTTACATTATTATTGGTGGCTTCCTGTAAAAAGGATCATGGCACGCCCACACCGGTTGCTACTGCTAAACCTATTGCCGACATTGGATTATATGAGGTTGATACCGATATTGTATCTGCTCCTAAGGACACCATTAATTATAAAAGGATTTTTATACCGATAACCAGGGTAGGCACGCAAACGGTTCAATATTTCAGCGTTTTTGATACCGGCTCAACCGGGATGACCATGGGTGCTGCCGGATTGTTGCCAAAATCGATGATCACCACCTCGGGTATTAAAATACCTGCCGGACAAGATTCTGTAAACGTAAATGGAATTACCGTGACCAACCAAACAGCCATTATGGCTTATGGCAATGCCCAAAGCGAAATACAGGAGTTTGGTAACCTGGCTTATACCACCATGATTGTTGGCACCCAACAGGACGGCATTACCACCGCCAGGATACCATTTTTTTTGTATTACAAAATTCTTGACGTTAACACCGGCGAAGCATCATATGACCACTCCAACGATGTATTTGGCGTAGGCCCCGGCGTAAGCTATGCCAGCGACCAGATAAAAAGTCCGTTGAGCTATTTTAAAACGGGTACTGGTGTAACCAGCGGCTTTAAGCTGGCCCAGTTGCCAAAAAGCGGTTTCAGCATTGGCGGTACCTTCGTTGCCGATTTGCTCACTATTGGGCTTGTTCCTGATGACCTGGCCGCATCATCGGGTTTTGTGATGCACCCGCTTCAATATTTTAACCAGGGAGGGTATTCGGCCGACCTGCCGGTTACTGTAACTTATGTGAACTTTAATGGCACCAGTAAAAGTTTAGCGGCTACGCTGTTATTGGATACCGGCACGCCTGCTATATCTACTATTGCCGATCCAACCGCAGCCAGCGATATTGCCCAGTTGCCTGTGGGCACCAATATCACGATATCAACGTCCGCAGGATTTAGCTATACTTATACCAGCAAAAAATCTACTTATATAACCGATGTGGTTAAGCCAACCTTTACCGGTGACCCCCGTACCATTTTCGGTCTCGACTTTTTTACCGATAACGAGTTTTTGCTGGACTACACTGATCATAAGATCGGGTTGAAGAATAATTAGGTTTTAGACCATGGTCCATGGACTATGGACCATGGTCTTGAAACTCAATACTTCGCCGGTGTCCCCGCTTTTGGTATCGATTCCTGTATAAATTTCCTCAGGTTTTCTGTTGCGGTGGCAAGGTCTTCTTTGCGCAGGTACATCATATGCCCGCTTTTGTAGCCTTCCCATTTTAAACGGCCTTTAAGCCTTCCGCTCGGGTCGAGCTGCCAAAGGCTATATTTGGCATTAAAATAGTCGCAGGCGCCATCAAAATAACCCGATTGTATCAGCAAATGCAGATAAGGATTTTCTGCAATCGCCTGCCTCAGGTTTTCGCCGGTATGGTCGTTTTTGTTGTCCCATGGCCAAACGTTGCCAAACATATTGTACTTCAGGTCGGTTTTGTAGTTAAGGTCGTTACGCAGGTAAATTTGCATAGCGGGAGTAAATTCGTGCAGCCACGCGGTGAGTTCGGCGTTGTAATCAGGACTATCGCCATAAGCCTGGCGGTCGATGCCGCGGTAGCGCGAATCGAGCCGGCCTATGGTAAAGCCTTTGTCGCGCAGCAACTCCTTCCAAAATAAATCGTATGAAACATTTAAGTTATTCCCCAAAATCACTTTAGGAGAAATACCGCTGTACCGGGCAATTTTGGCAGCTATATCATTGCGCTGGGCGCTATCAATAAAACCACCGCGAGCCATGGCGGGTATCAATTCATTTATGGTGAAGTTTTCAACCTCGGGCAAAAAGGCGGTTAGTTCTTTTTGTTGAATATCAGGCGACAGCATACCATGGTACCATGCGGTAGCGGCAAAATAAGGTAATTTTAAAGCCGCTTGCACGGGGCCGTTGCGTTCGATCCCCAAATCGGTGGGCGATACCAAAACAACGCCATTCAGATACATCCATTGCGAATCCTGTAGCTCGAGTGCCAAACCCGATGCCCTTGTGGTACCGTAGCTTTCGCCGATTAAAAATTTAGGCGAGGCCCAACGGTTTTTGCGGGTTACAAAAGTGTTTATCCACTCCGCCAAATATTTTATGTCTTCGTTTACACCAAAGAATTTTGATCCGGGTGTTTCCTTGTCCACAATCCTGGAGTAACCGGTGTTTACCGGGTCGATATAAACAATATCTGCCACATCCAGTATCGAGTTGTTGTTATCTTCGATGCCATAGGGCTGAACGGGGTAGCCTTCGTTATCGGTATTTAAACGCCGTGGTCCGGTATAACCAATTTCCATCCACACCGAAGGCGTTCCCGGACCGCCGTTGAACGAAATCACCAAAGGGCGGCTGTTCCTGTCGCTCACATCGTCGCGCTCGTAATAGGTGTAAAAGATGCCGGCTACCGGGCGACCCTCATCATCCCAGATAGGCATACTGCCGGCGGTTGCGGTGTAAGGCACGGCTTTGCCCTTAATAGTTCCGGTGTGTTTGGTAACCACCGCCGAATCGACCTGCAAAATACGGCTTTTTGAAACGGGATTAGTGTTTTTGCCGGGCTTGCCCTCAGGCTGCTGCGCAAATGTTGCTCCCGCAATTAAACATAGTAGTGTTAGTGAAGTAAAACTCTTCATGATATGGATATTAATAAGTGTCAGTTACCAAATATAGTCTATCAGCACCAGTAAAATGTGTGGGTACTTTATACCGATATGAACTATAATACAATACTAATCTTTTATTTGGGCATTAGCAAAGTCACCCGTAAATCGAGGCTTAAGGCATAAGAATCCAACAAAAAAATTACTTAGTAGCTTTTCAGTTTATCCAGTAATGCATTCAACGCCGATAAAGCATTCTTGTACTCAGGGCTACTGAAATATCCTGTATTTACAGCAACATCTACCTTAAATTTACTTGCAAGCAAGGCCCGGCACTTTTCGGCATAGGCGGCGCAAACGGATATCTGATCCATCAGCCCCTTTAGCTTTACTTTACAGGCTTTCAGTTTAGCAGTTGATGATTGATCCTGGGCTTCGCCATTCTGTTGTTGTTTTTGCAACGCGGCTTTTTTAACATCCAGCTTCGCCTTGGCGGCATCCAGTTTATCTTTCCATTTGCCCAACTGGGCAGCCTGGGCATCAATCTCTATTTTTTCCTTATTCAGGGCGGCCACCGTTGTTGCTTTGCGATCTTTGGCTGCTAAGGCATTATTGGCAAGCACAGCTTTGTTATGTCGGCTGAGCAGATCGCTGTATTTTGCGCCGGCGGCATTATAATTATCCATATCCTGTTTGTAGGGGATAACATCGTTTTTATTAAAATTATTAGTCCCGGTGATGATCTCGTTTTTTAATGCGAATGCTTTGCTTTGGTCGTTTTCAGCGGCTGTAACCCGTGCCTTTTCATTTTCTACATCAGCACAAAGCGCCCTGGCAGTAGTTTCAGCCCTTGTTATGGCAGCTTGCAATTCAGCAGCAGTTTGTGCTGCGGCAGGATCGGGAAGGGTGTAAACTTTATTGGATACAGCGTCCGATACGGTTACCGGCTGGGCATATAACGATGTATAAAAAAGGAATGGCAAAACGATTAAAATAAAATACTTTTTCATTGCAGCAGGTTTGGATGGTTCAGCTTAACGCATTGAACAGATACGTTTTGCTAAGTTTCAAAAAAAATCCGGAAAATCAACTATCGTTATCTGGTGATCATAAAATCATCCTTTCTTGATCAATCTGTTATGCTTTATTTATAAAATTCTGAATCTGTTTTATCGTTCACACAATCGCTTATTTTGTGACAGTAAACAGCAACGCAATACAACCCAACACAAATACCATGAAAAATACGCCATTAAGCGAAGCGGAAATACAGCAAATGCGTGCTGAAACCAAGGGAACCACTCAAAAAATACATTTTAATAATGCCGGCTCCTCATTGCCACCTGATGTGGTTACAGATACCATTGTTAACTATTTAGCTGAAGAGGCGGTTTGTGGCGGTTACGAAACCGAATACAATTACAGGGAACAACTGGAAAATACCTATAACCTGATTGCAAGGCTAATCAACGCACAAAAAAATGAAGTAGCGGTGGTTGAAAATGCCAGCATAGCCTGGAGCCTGGTTTTTAACGGTATTGATTTTAAACAGGGCGATGAGGTGATCACCTCGGAAATGGAGTATGTAACCAACTTGTTTGGCTTTTTAAACGTTCAGAAAACTACCGGGATTGAAATTAAGGTGATACCCAATGACGCCAATGGGGATTTTGAAATTGCGGAGCTGGAAGCGGCCATTTCGCCGCGCACTAAACTGATTGCCATCACACATATATCATCAACAGCTGGTGGAATGATGCCGGTGGTTGAAATAGGTAAAATAGCCCGCAGGCACAATATACTGTACCTGGTGGATGCCTGCCAGAGCGCAGGGCAGGTGCCCATTGATGTGGAGGAAATAGGCTGCGATATGCTATCGGTAACAGGGCGCAAATACCTTCGCGCGCCGCGCGGCACCGGCTTTTTGTATGTGCGAAAGACGGTACAGGATGAACTGAAATTGTTTTTTATAGATGGCCATACCGCCCAATGGAACGGCGCCGACGACTATAAAGTGAGGGACGATGCCCGCCGTTTTGAAGTATTTGAGAAAAACCGCGCCATCACCCTGGGCCTTGGGAAAGCGGTGGAATACGCGTTAAACATAGGCGTGGATAGGATTTGGCTGCGGGTACAATACCTCGCCAATCTCTTACGCTCCCAATTGCGCGCCATTAAGGGCGTAACTGTTCAGGACATGGGCAGCGAGCAATGCGGGATAGTAACCTTTACCGTTGAGGGGATAGAAAACGGGACGGTAAAAGTCAAACTCGGTGAAAAACAAATTAATGTGTCCATCGGCCTGGCAAAATCAACACTCATTTATATGGATAAAAATGGGTTGAACGGCGTAGTAAGGGCATCGTTGCATTATTACAATACCGAAAAGGAGATTGATATTTTTTGTGATGCCCTATTGGCAATGAAAGTGTAACAGTTGGAGAAAAAACTGTCGCTATTTAGGCTGAGTGGCATAAATCTTTAAACCGAGGATGCCCACCATAATCAGCGTCATAAAAAATATCTCGGCGAATGATATGCGCTGTTGGAAAAAAACCACTTCGGATATTTTTAGAAAGATGAGTGTGGTGGCGGTCCACACGGCAAAAGCCATTGCTGTTGGTATTTGTTTTATCGCCGTTGAAAAGAAATAGATGTTTGCCAGGCCAAATAATACATAGCCCACAAATGGTAGAATTGCCTGCAAGCCCCCGGGCCATTTGTAAAAGTCATTTACAGTTACAAGCTTAAGGGCGCTGAATTTCATAAACTTTAAGCAGAACGTCCAGCAGGTTTCGCAAATAGCGGCTAATACTAAAAATATCCAGGCCAATGGGTTGTAATTAAGTTATTGACTGCAAGATATAAATTTCCACTTGGATAATGCAGGATTTTGGCGCGGGTGGTTTTATCACTGGTTACTGTTTATAATTATAATTCAAAGGCATTTCATCGTCAGTTGTGGCCGTTTGGAGCGAAGATATGCCATCTGTGTCTTTGAGATCGGGGTGAATATTTACAATGGCGGCTTCTTGTTTTTTTACGAATACTTTTTTCAGTGTGATTAAAGCATTCGGCCGCAAGTTATAATACCAGTTAAACCATTTGTATTTTAACAACGACTTTTCATCAAACCGTTTTAACGAAAAAGCGTGCTGCAGGAAATAATCCTTTGGGTAATCGTAATATAAACCCCAGTTATCGCGGTCGTTGCCGGGTTTGTGACCAGGGAAATAGGCTGTACCGAACAGATAATCCCAAACAGAAAATTTGGTAGCAAAGTTTGCATGAAACACTTCCCGATAATTTGCATGGTGCCATAAATGCAGTTCGGGTGTATTTAGGAAATACTTAAGTTTTCCAAATCTGACATTAACGTTGGCGTGGATAAACATACCGAACATAGCATCAAGCAATGCTTTTATAGGAATAACTTCGGGATGTGCGCCCATGATAACAATCGGCGCAAACTCAATGGTTTGGTTAATGATGATCTCAACCACATGCGAGCGTGATCCCGCCAGGAAATCAACCTCTTTGCCGGAATGATGCGCCTCGTGTGTGCGCCAAAGCAGTTTGCTGGAGTGTTGCAGGCGATGAAATAAGTAGATATAAAGATCGTGCGTCACCAGGAAAAACAATACCTGTTCGGTGATGCTCCAGCTTTTAAAAAAAGCGAAACCGTGCCAGTTGATCCCGTTTTGTATTGCAGGTATGATGTATACGAAAATGAGAATCTTTAAAAAATAACTTTGGATAATGGTGTACCATACCAAATCAACCCAAAAGCCTTCCCTGAAAAAGGGAAGCCCCTTGCGGTATGGTGAAATACGCTCCCAGGCGATAATGAATATCACCCAGCTGAACAGTATTATCGTTGTTATTTGAATTAATGTCATTCTTCGAAGTCTAAAAGCCCTAATCCGAAAGATAGTATACCCTTCGAGCTGCGACCAGCATTTTTATTTGAACATCGAAATTTATTCAATTACTTCAGCATTCAAAAATTCTCCCGGAGGATTTGACATTGATATTAACAATGTTTAGCGATTTGCAACGCATCAGCTCTCCCCACCATGTCATTTCGACCGTAGGGAGAAACCTTATACGTCATATATCGCGCGTGCAATGGAGCATGTAGAAGATTTCTCACTATCGTTCGAAAAGACATTAGGGTTGATATTTGTGCCTCAAGCCTTCGTTTTATATTCTTCGCTGATATTTACGCGCAAACGTTTCATCGGCCCTAATTCCGACTCATAAACTCTTTTTACGCCATCGCCGGCGGCGATTTCAACATCCCGGATATCGCGAACCAATCTTTGGAAACCCTGTGGCTCCACTGAGGCTGCATGATCCGACCCCCACATGGCGCGGTCAAGCGTAAAGTGACGTTCAACAAACGTAGCACCCATAGCTGATGCTGCCACGGTAGTAGCCAAACCTGTTTCGTGACCTGAATAACCAATCGGTACGCCGGGATAGTTGGCAGCCAGGGTCTGGATCATCTTTAGGTTCAATTCTTCGGGTTTGCACGGATAAGCTGATGTTGAATGGGCGATAAATAAAGGATAGTTTTTATCGAACGACCAAACCAGGTCCACGGCATCTTCAATTTCTTTGGTGGTCGACATACCGGTTGAAAGCATCAATGGTTTGCCGGTTAACAGTATTCTTTTGATCAATTGGGTATCGGTAAGCGATGCTGAGGCCAGTTTATACAGCGGCGTATCAAACTGCTCCATAAAGTCAACTGCTTCAACATCCCAGGTAGAAACAAACCAATCGATACCTACTTTTTTGCAATATTGATCGATGGTGGCGTATTCCACTATCCCAAATTCAGTTTTGCGTTTGTAGTCGATGTACGACATTCGGCCCCAGGGGGTATCGCGCATAATTTCCCATTGATCTTTCGGAACGCAGATCTCCGGAGTTCTTTTCTGAAACTTAACCGCACTGGCTTTAGCTGCTACCGCTTCGTCAATCAGTTGCTTGGCAATTTCAAGGGAGCCATTGTGGTTAATGCCAATTTCGGCAATGATGTAGCAAGGTTCACCCGGGCCGATTTTGATGCCGCTGTTTAATTTGATTGCCTCGGTGGGGCGGGCAGAAACTTTGTGACCAGTGTGTGCCAGGATGATCATCTCCGCTACTTCCCTGAAACAGCCTTTGCCACCGTTCGACTGACAAACAACATCCGCTTTTTCCCTGATGAATGAGATAGCATCGGCCGGGCAAAAGGACACGCCTACCAGTTTTATAATCTCCAGGTCATTGGTATCGTCGCCAATGTAAGCAACTTCTTCGCTCTTCAGGTTAAGGCGGCTTAGTATTTCTTTTAAAACTGCCGGTTTGTCTTTAACACCCAAATGCAGTTCGGTGATCTTTAATTTTTCGGCCCGTTTAATTACCGATGGCGAAAGCTCACCGGTGATTATACCCGTTTGTACACCCGCCAGGTTGCGCATGCGTTCAACACCCATTCCGTCGCGGATATCAAATTTCTTTAGTTCTTCACCGGCTTCGCCATAATAAACGCCGCCGTCAGTTAATACACCGTCACAATCTGTGAGGAGTAACTTAATTTGTGAGAGTTTTGCTGTTAACATATCATTAATGTTTAAATTGGGTTCAAAATGTAAAATGAGTATGGTTCAAATTGTCGCTCGCATAGCCTACTCACCCCGACTACGCTTTGCTTGTCGACCCTCTCTTCACCTGCGGTGGAAAGAGGGTAAAACTTGTATTTTATTTTTCACCCTCTTTCCGCGAAGCGAAGAGAGGGTGGTCGGGCGGAGCCACGACCGGGTGAGTCAAACGGAGCGCGTTTATTAATCGCACCGATTTGAATTGCGCACCCGTTTAAATTGCTGTCCATCCGCCATCAACCACCAGGTTGGCGCCGGTCATATAAGCCGATGCATCGCTCGCCAGGAAAACCAGAGCGCCCTGGTAATCGGTGGGTTGCGCCATACGGCCAAGCAATGTTTTAGCTGAATAATTTTGTATAAAAAATTCGTTTTGTGCGTTTTCGACACCACCAGGCGAAAGTGTATTTACACGTACACCTTTATTACCCCAGTAGGCCGCCAAAAACCGGGTGAAGTTTACAACAGCGCCCTTGGTAACCGGGTACACAGGCGACTTATAAAAGGTCTGCTCGCCGCACTCGTTGCGATAAATAGATTGATCGGGCCCGACAATACCATAGGTTGATGCAATGTTGATAATACTGCCGCTACCCTGCCCGGCCATCACCGATCCAAAAACCTGCGACGCCAGGAACACCCCGGTTACATTTACGTCCAATGATTTTTTAAATGCATCTAGCGGGTAGTTTTCAAAAGCCGATAGCTCCTTAGCCATCCCCGGATTTTCGAACATGTCGTTGATCGCCGCATTATTCACCAGTATATCGATTGATCCGTAACGGGTTAAAATCTGGTCGCGGGCAATTTTTAAGGAGTGCTCGCTGGTAACGTCAATTTTTAGTCCGCCGTGCTGCTCGCCCAGGCCTTCGGCAAATTTTCCGCATGCGGCTTCATCCATATCAGCAACAACAACGTGTGCTCCTGCTTCAGCCAGCGCTTCACAGTGTTTTTTTCCCAGCAAGCCCAGGGCGCCGGTAACAATAGCGGTTTTATTTTTTAATGAAAATAGGTTTGTCATTTGTTATTGGGTCATTAAGTCATTGGGTCATTAGGTCATCGGTCATTGGGGCTCCGTTGAACCATCCAATGACTTAATGACCCAGTGACCTAATGACTTTTTATACCGCCTTCGGCTTAATATTATAGTTACTTACTTTACGGAATACTGCTTCCAGCACGTCGCCTTTTAAATATTGTTTTACGTTGCCGCTTTCAATCGCTTCTTTCATTATCGGCATCACATCGCGGTAAGCCGAAAGGGTATAGGCAATATCCTCATCGCTATGGCTGTAGCACATGTTATGAAAACCGGCCCAAAGCACCCCGCGTTTAATCATTTCCTGCTGCATTAAAGCTTTTACTTCAAGGCCGTTACCGGCTTCGGGCGTAAACGTTACCATCGAGCGGCAGTTGTAGCCAATGCAACGGGTGTAAATATCCATACCTGTTTCAATGGCTATCTGGTTGTAACCGTCTTTCATCAGTCCGCCTTTTTCATCAAGATATTGCGGCACATTTTTGTCGCGCAATTCGTTAATAGTCGCAACACAGGCCGTCAGCGACAAGGCCTCGCCGCCAAATGTGGTATAGCTAAACACTTCTGAATTAAACAATTCCATTACATCGGCACGGCCGGTGAGCAGGGCTATCGGCATACCATTGGCACAAGCTTTTGAGTAAACAGCCAGGTCGGGTTTTACATCAAAATATTCCTGTGCACCGCCAATCGCAATACGGAAACCTGTCCACATTTCATCGAATATCAGTAGCGTGCCGTTTGCGGTGCAGGCCTCGGCCAGCTCTTTCAGGAAACCCGGTTTAGGGGCTTCAAAAATAAAGGGCTCCAGTATCAGCGCGGCAACGGTATCATCCAGCGCTTCTTTAATGGCATCTATATTATTGTATTCAAAGGTATAGGTCATGTTTTGAATGGCCTCCGGGATTCCAGCATTGCGGCTGGTAATACCTATATACCAATCGTGCCAGCCATGATACCCGCAGCAAAATACTTTTTCGCGCTTGGTAAACGCCCGCGCAACACGTATAGCGGCTGAACAAACATCAGCCCCGGTTTTTGAAATTTTTACAGCCTCTGCATTAGGAATAACTTCCTGTATCAGTTCGCTCACCTCCACTTCCAGGGGGTGCATCAACGAAAAGGTGATGCCATCCTTCAATTGTTTTTCTATGGCTTCGTCGACTGCCGGATAAGCATATCCCAGCGAGATCGGGCCTATAGCTGCGTTAAAGTCGATGTATTCGTTACCATCAACATCCCAAACATGCGAGCCTTTGCCTTTTTGAATATATTTTGGCGCCACGCCGTTGGTAAATTGTCCGGGGCCTTTTGCCAGGGTTTGTGTAACCGGTTTTTGAACTTTTAGGGCACGCTCATATAACGCATTTGATTTGGTTATATCGGGGTAATCAGCGTTGAATTTTACAGAATTTGGCATCGTATTCGTATTTAATATTATTCGGAAAATTGTGGGACAGAAATTTCGGGTTGATAAGCATTGGTTGTATAACCAAGTATTTTTTCGGCAATCTGCTTGCCTGTAAAGCCTTCGTGTTCCAAAACATTTGGCAGTAAGGATGGTTTAAACCATTTATCTTTCAAAGCGATAGGCAGCACTTTGGCCGTCAACTGGTTTTTAAGCAGCACCTCGGCAACAATACTGTATAAGCCGCCGGTAACAAAATGATCTTCGAGCGTTACAGTGAGGCCGCTGCCCTGAGTTGCCTGCAATACCGCCTGTTCATCTATCGGCTTAAGGCTCCGCAAATTGATAAGCCCAACCGATAAACCTTCGTTTTTAAGAATTTCGGCAGCTATTAAAGCCTGCTCAAACAGCAAGCCATAGGTTAAAATGGTTACATCCTCACCCTTTGCAATAATTTCGGCTTTGCCTAATTCGAAAGGTTTATGCTGATGATCGGTTTTGCGGGTATTGATGCGCACGTAGGACGGATTTGGATGATGCCATATTTCCGGCAGCATCATTACCAGGTCCTGCTCATCGGCAGGGGCAAAAACCGTCATATTCGGGATGCCGCGCATCAATGAAATATCTTCGACGGCCTGGTGGGTCGGGCCATTACCATCGGATAAAAAGCCGGGTATAAAACTGCTTAATTTAACCGGGAGATTGGGGATACCGGCATCCGTCCGCACAAATTCAAAGGCTCGCATCGTTAAAAACGAAGCCAGTGCATGCACCACCGGGATCCGTCCGCGCAACGCTAAACCAGCAGCAGCGCCAATCATGGTTTGCTCGGTAATACCGGTATCAATAAAGCGCTTCCCTAATTTGCCGGGGATGTTGCGAACCAAAGCGCGGTTTTCCGCTGTCATCACAATAAAACGTTCGTCCGATAAAGCGATCTCTGTTAATAATTCTTCGTATGACATATTACCTGACTACTAAAGTTTCTGATGTTAATTGTGTTAAATGTTCACCGTGCAATTCTTTCAGCAAGCTTTCTACTTCGGTGGCGTTAAAATTGCAAAACCACCTATCAGCCCTGCGCTCGATGCTAGGCAAGCCTTTGCCTCTGACGGTATCGGCAATAACCACATTGACTTTACTTTCCTGGAACGGAAATGCAGAGAATGCCTCGTGTAATTCGCTAAAGCTGTGACCGTTTATCCGTTTAACGGCAGCCCCAAAAGCGGTAAATTTATCATGCAGCGGTTCCAGCGGAATTAACTCTTCAGTAGGCATATTGGCCTGGAAATGATTGCGGTCGATCACAAAAATCAAATTATCCAGTTTATAAGCGTTGGCAACCAGCACGGCTTCCCAGCAGGTACCCTCGTTTAATTCACCATCGCCCATAATGCAGATCACTTTGTTTTTTCCGCCTCTGATCTTGATATCCATAGCAACGCCAATTGCTACCGATGGTAAATGACCAAGCGAGCCCGAATGAAATTCGATGCCGGGAATATGGGTATTGGGATGCCAGTAGATATGATCATCCAGCGACAAATGGTTTTTTAAACGCTCTTTATCGAGCAAGCCAAGCTCAGCAAAAGTGCCGTACAGTGCTGGTACATCGTGCCCTTTTGAAAGGAACAGGTAATCCCTGTCGGGGTCATCCAGGTTGTTGGCGTTGATATTTAAAAATTCTGAGTACAGGTAAACAATCAGATCAGCTGCCGAGAGCGAGGCGCCAACAAAACATCCGCCGTCGGTCGACATTTTGATGATATGCTCGCGCACCTTTAACGCGGTAACTTCTAATTGATTAATAGGAATGGTAACACTTTGCATCTATCTTTTATATTAAATATTTAAAGTTAGGGCGAGTTTTTTTATATTTTGTTAACCTAAGGTCACTTTTGTTTGTTCTGCCGAAATAGTTTTCAACTCATCAAGGTGATTTCGGTACCAGTTTACACCGGCGTAGGCTGCATTAATTTGATATATTTCGGGCTGCTGCTCCAGCAGGCTTACAATGTCTTCGCACGAAAAATCAGGTTTATTGGGGTATAATTCCTCAAAAACCCGTTTTATAAACAGGTAATCAGCTTCATAATCTATGGTAAACCGGTGCGACATGGAATAGTCTTTACCCGTAGTCCAAATTACGTTACCAATTCTGAAGTCTTCCCGATTTTCCCAGATGTATGGCGTAGTATGCTCGAGTTCAAGGGGTCGCTTGGCTCCTTTCCAGGTTTTTTCAATACAAGCCATGGTCATTATTTCCACATCGTTACCGTCGGGGAAAGTTGCGGGATGCAGATTGCTCACATAATCGTAATCCGAGGCATTGGCAAAATAAAAATCAAGTACCTGGTCAATTACGCGGGGATCAATCAAGGGGCAATCAGATGGAATTTTTAGCACGATGGATGCGTCATATTTTTTGGCCACCTGGTAATGGCGGTCGAGCAGGTTATTCAGGCTGCCTCTGAAGCAAAGGACACCTATATTTTCGACCTCTTTTTCTATTATATCGTCCGCTCCTTCAGCTGATGTGGCAATTACGATCCGCGCTTTATGATTTATCATTTGCAGGCGCTCCACCATGCGGTGTAAAAGGCTTTTACCCAAAATGGGCAGCAAAACCTTGCCTGGCAAACGGCTCGACGACATCCTCGCCTGCACAACTATTACAATACTCTCCGACATAGATCAATTTGTTCTTTCACCTTATCAGGCATATTGCATCTCGAAATATGGCTCTTTCTCCGCCTGGAAAGTAAAGGTTTTCAGAAAATCACCCTTATTCCCATTAAAGTTAATATACCCGCGACAAATTTGCGCAATATTTTTTGCAGAAACACCTCCGTTTTGGATTGGCGCCATTCGGATTAACTCATCGATGTCGAAATAAGAATGTACTTTTTTGCCCAGCGCAATCCCGGTATAAACAACCGTTGAGTATTGAGTGATCAATTCGCAGCAATTGGCAATCATGTGGTTGGTATTACCATTATGGAAGACGAGCGTGCCGGCCGGTGCATATTTTTTTATTTCACGTTCAGCGCGGTCTACTTTTTCGTTGGGATGCAACTTAAATAACATCCGCCTGCCATTGGCTATTTTAACCGCTTTTTTTATAAACGCGGGCCTGTTCTCAAACCGGTATGTTTCGCGCATATCTGTAGTAGCTACCATCACATAATCGCGAAAAGGGAAATTATTATTCAAATACTGCGCCTGGTGATCATAGTTGGGGATGCCGGTCACAATCAGTTTCGACGGATCTGTGCCATTTTTGGCGAAATGATTTTTGTAGCCCACTGATGCCGTGCAATAAATATCGCACACGTTGGTCGATCCATTTAACGAGGTATTACCCGTAAAATAAGGCGGTAAAGCCAGGGCTTTTACCGCGCCGGTTAAAATGGTACGTTTATCAATCATTCCCTCCTGCACCCAAATGGTTTTTGTTTGCCTGAATTTTTCGGCCACCACCATATCGGTGCAGTTTACAACAAGGTCATACTGGTTTTTTTCGCCACCGAAGTCAATTTGCAGGTCATGCAACCTCATATAGTTTTCGGCCTGCAACTTGAAGTGATTGGCCAGCACCGTACCGTTTGCAACGGGGGTATATTTTAAAACAGCTTTCAGTAAAGGCGTATCGGGAAACAGGTGGCTGAACCAGCAATCAAAGTCATTTAAATGCGTCGATATCTGGTGCATTTGCTGCGTTTGATTCATCGAACCGGTAATAAATAACACCTTTCTCCTCATTGCTTTGTCTTAATCAATTTTTAAAACTACAAATTAGGATTTGGCTTTTACCAGTCGCGGATTAATGTTAATACATACTTAATCTTAGCTTAATCAGCTGTGTTAAAGGTGTATTAATTAGATGTTAAGCGGATTGGGGTGTGGGAACGCCTTCGCTAAAACTTCGGCTACAGAATGGATAGCCCGTTTATAAAAAGAGGGAAAGACTTATTCAAAACTAAAAAGTTCTGTTAACGTTAGGCAAATCTGCCTGCAGGTATCTTCATCCATTACACCTAACTTTTTTATTAACCTTAATTTTGATACCGAACGAATATGGTCCAACGCTACCTGCCCTTTTTTATTTTGAAAAGTACATTCTACGCGATGCGGATAAGGTTTAATGGCCGAAGTCATTGCAGCAACCGTGACAGTAGCAAGAATACTATTAAGCTCGTCAGGGGATATTACCATGCATGGGCGCGTTTTGCTTATCTCGCTACCGATTACCGGGTTAAGATCGACAAGCCAAACATCAAATCGTTTAACTACCACTGCCATTCATCTTTGGTTAATTCATCATCAAAGCCTTCCAGCATTTCATCATCTGGTTTATGCCCCGCAGCTACTGCAGAGATTAACGCTTCTTTCCAACCGGCCCGAGCCTTTTTTTTTGCGTTGATAAGAATACCATTTTGCGTAGGGTTTATTTCTATATGATCGGAAAGATCATATTGCCGGATCAATGATTTAGGAATACGGATACCAAAAGAATTGCCAATTTTTACAAGTTTTGTTTCCATATTTCAAATATAATAAAAGTAATTACAAAGTATGCACAATTGTAGCTTTAATAATTAAAATGCTACAAAAGTGGTCGGCTATGCGGCATTTATAGGTCTCATGCCTTATTTTTGCCACCTGTTTTATATATCATGAGCGAAGAAAGGTCATTAAATTTTTTAGAAGAGATAGTTGAGGGTGATATTGCCGCCAGTAAGAACGATGGCAGGGTGCTAACCCGTTTTCCACCCGAGCCTAATGGCTACCTGCATATTGGCCATGCTAAATCCATCTGTTTAAACTTTGGTCTAGCCCTTAAATATGGCGGTACAACCAACCTTCGTTTTGATGATACCAACCCGGTTAAGGAAGATGTTGAATATGTTGACAGCATTAAAGAAGACGTAAAATGGCTTGGTTTTGATTGGGCCAAAGAATTGTATGCATCCGATTACTTCGACCAATTATATGAATTTGCTGTTACCCTGATAAAGCACAACCTGGCTTATGTTGATGACAGTACCGCCGAAGAAATAGCCGCCCAAAAAGGTACGCCTACTGAGCCGGGAACACCAAACCAATACCGCAGCCGCAGCGTTGAAGAAAACCTGGAACTTTTTGCCGAAATGAAAGCCGGTAAATACCCCGATGGTGCAAAAGTATTGCGGGCAAAATTGGACCTTGCTGCACCGAATATGCACCTACGTGATCCGCTGATGTACCGTATAAAGCATGCACACCATCACCGTACCGGCGATAAATGGTGCATTTACCCAATGTATGATTTTGCGCACGGCCAATCGGATGCTATTGAGCAGATAACGCATTCTGTTTGTACCCTGGAGTTTATCCCCCACCGCGATTTGTATAACTGGTTTATTGAGCAACTGCATATATTCCCATCCAAGCAATACGAGTTTGCGCGCTTGAACCTGAATTACACCGTGATGAGCAAGCGCAAATTGCTGCAACTGGTTAATGAAAATCATGTGGAGGATTGGGATGATCCGCGTATGCCTACTATCAGCGGTTTACGTCGACGTGGTTATACCCCGGCATCCATTCGCGATTTTTGCGAACGCATTGGCGTAGCCAAACGCGAAAACATGATTGATGTTAGCCTGCTGGAGTTTTGTATCCGCGAGGATTTAAACAAAACAGCCTGGCGCCGCATGGCCGTGCTCGATCCTATAAAAATGGTTATCACCAATTACCCCGAGGGCCAAACCGAAACCATGTTCAGCGAAAACAATCCTGAGGTGGAAGGCGGCGAGGGCGGCAGGGATATCCCATTTAGTAAAGAACTGTGGATTGAGCGGGAAGATTTTATGGAAGAGCCACCTAAAAAGTTCTTCCGCCTGGGTGTGGGCCTATCCGTAAGGTTAAAAAGCGCTTATATAGTTACCTGCAACAGTTTTGTAAAGGATACTGAAGGTAACGTTACCGAAATACATTGTACCTATATCCCGGAGTCGAGATCGGGTAACGATACCAGCGGACTGCATGTTAAAGGCACCATACATTGGGTTAGTGTTGAGCATGCTAAAACGGCGGAGATCAGGCTCTACGACCGCTTGTTCAAAGTAGAAGATCCTTCCAACGAAGATGGCGACTTCAAAGATTATTTAAACCCCAATAGCCTGCAGATATTACCAAACGCCTATATCGAGAATGATTTGGCTAATGCTATACCGGGTAAAGGTTACCAGTTTATCCGCAAGGGCTATTTTACGCTGGACAAACACTCCACGGCAGATAAGCTGGTGTTTAACCGTACAGTTACGTTAAAGGACGGCTGGGTAAAGAAGTAAGAGCCTGGTTTGTAAAACCACCAAAGGATAAGAAACAACAAAGGCGCCCTCAAAACGCCCCTGTTGCTGATTGTAGTTAATTATGGAGTAACTGGTTCTGAAACGTTACTGCCGCGCCCTTTATTATCAAAAGCACGGAACTTTAATCCCTTTCCGTCGTTTGTAACAGCATCGTTATAAATTTTGCTGTTGATATCAGGATCGGTTCCATCAGTAGTATACCGGATGGTCAATCCGGGAAATTGTATGTTTGCCACATATTTACCATCTTTTAATATCACCCCTGGTTTTGGTACCCGGTAGCCGTAGCCCCCATCGTAATAATTTAAACGCGGCAGTTCCCTTTTACCCAAAACATTTAAAAATTTGGACCAGGCAATTTGATAGAGCGAATCACTTTTGGCAACGTTAGGTTCTATGGCCCAATCAGGGTCCTGGCTCCAGGCACGTTCGGCAAAACCCAGCAGTCGGGGTAGCAACATGTACTCCAGGCGTTCGGTGCTTTTAATATTCTCGCCCCAAACGGCGCTTTGCAGCCCTAATATATTTTCTTTACCGTAATCGGTAAGGCGTTGTTTACCAATAAAGATACTGCGGTTTAACGGCAGGCCATCGCGGTCGACTTTTGAGTTTTTAAAATAATCAAAAGGGATAAAAGAAAAAGGCTTATCAATATCCGAAAACGCACCCCAGTAATACCCCGGCTCATCAAATGATTTATAATGCGCCATATCAAAATAGGTGTTGGTAACAGGGGTCAGGACCGTTTTGTAACCGGCATTTGCCAATTTGTAAGCCAAATCTTCGTTACCACCACCCAAGGTGTTGTTCCAAACTTCGGCCTGTAAGTGGTCGGGCATAAAATCCGGATTGGGCACATAAAATGGGTTGCCATCCAGCTTGGTTTTGCGCAGAGCCATTTCTTCCCAGCCCGATGTATACAGTCCGCGGGCTTTCATCAATTTGTTTACACGGCCATAAAAGTAATACCATAAATCGGCAGTGCTTTTTATTTCGGGATGAGTTGCTTTTAGTTTCAGGTAGGCCGGCGACTTTTCCCAAACGCCACGTGGCACTTCGTCGCCGCCCCAGTTGATGGTTTTTAATGGCACACCGGCCTCTTTATACATGCTGATGATCTCGTCCATCACCTTTTCAACAAAGTTGTAGGTTGATGGCAGCGACACATTAATTACGTTATCGGTCCAGTATTGTGCAGTGCTGTATTCCGATTTATCCTCCGGATCGCTAAGACGGTATTTCCAGGCTTCTTCTTTTTTGCCTTCTGCCATCAGGCGGTCGTAACGGGCATCCATTGATTTTACAGCAGCGCGGGCATGGCCGGGCGCTTCAATCTCGGGCACCACCATAATATGCAGTTTATCGGCATATTTTAATATTTCGATAAAATCGGCCCTGGTGTAAAAGCCGGTGCCGGTTTTGTTGTCAATCTCGCCACCGGAACCATGCGAAGGCGGCAGAAAATGTTTGCTATCCAACGTATGGCCGCGTTTGGCGCCAACCGAAGTTAGCTCAGGCAGCGATGGAATCTGCAGCCGCCAGCCTTCATCTTCGGTTAAATGCATGTGGAATACATTTAGCTTATAAAGCGCCATCACATCCAGCACTTTAAATATTTCGCTTTTGGGTTGAAAGTTACGGCCGACATCCAGCATAAAAGCACGATAAACAAACCGGGGACTATCTGTGATAACAACACACGGAATATCTACCTCTTTTTGTGGATGTGCCCAGGCTGATGCAGGAATTAGTGTTTTTAAAGTTTGAATACCGTAAAATGCCCCGGCCGACGTTGATGCACTTATATGAATACCGTCAGGCGTCACCTTTAATATATAAGCGTCCGGCCCCAAGCCTTCAATCTTTTCCAGGACAATTTCAAGATTTAATGAGACAGTAGTGGATTTCAAATGATTCGGGGCCTTCCCAAATATGCTCGACAGAAGATCAGACAACAGACCTTTTTCTTTGTCAAACCCGTTTATGGCTCCTACGGTATGATCATTGTCGAGTCCCACCAATTTAAAATACCCGCCTGTTTCTGCATAACTCACGGGTGTAGGGAACGCCTTGGTTAACTGCGATTCGGGGATATCCTTAATGTTTTTATTCTGATCATAAATGATCGAGGTCGTTATCAAACCCTTGTAATTGGGTTTAAAAGGTTTAATAGTTGTGCCGGCGGTATTGTAACCTTTATCAGGCTGGCTATCCCAAACTATATAAAAACCGTCAGGGCCATCGGTATTGGTTATTACCGCATCTTCGCCAATAAAATCAATACGTACTGATTCCCCCGGTTTTATTCCAGTGAAAGTGGTAGTAGGTGTAAGGCTGAAAAGGTCGCCATTGATGAACGCAATTTTGGCATTATCCGTTACCGTTGCGGGCAGCAGCATACCAGCGTCATTAAAATACATTTTCCAACCCGAAGCGGGCAAAGTGTTTTTACCATTATTAGTGATGGTAAGCGCATTTAACGATTGATCCTTATTTTGATAGTTGTTTTGGAGCGCCTCCCAGGTGATGCTCAGGTCGTGGGCATTAAAAGTGGGAGCGTTTTTTGTTTGGGCAGATACTGTTACACCAGTAATTGCCAGCAGGATAACCAGGATGCGATACTTCATAGTTTAAATAAGGTAATAATTGAATAGGTAAATATAGATTATTTGTTAAAAAATCATATACTTTTTAAAATATTTTAAAAAGTATTATTCTGTCTTCCTACGCCGGTTGTTTTGGGAAAATCCGCCACTAAAACAACTAAAGTATCATACTTTATGCCCCGCCAACCGATGAGCCCCAAAACACAACCGATGGAGGCCTATTTTTAATCGATAAAACCACACACAATACACTATAAATCAATAAAATACCTTTTATCGATAAAAAAATACGCATTGGTCTATAACTACGGGGCCATAGTCTATTTCGTTTTTGCAGGTGGCAAATTAGCTGTTGCTTTGAACATTGAAAACAACAAACACACATTAATCACTAAAAATATTACGACAATGAAAACAACAATTTTAACCATCGCCATCTTCTTCGCAACAGTATTCGGCATCAGTCAATCATCTTTTGCAGCAACAACAAACGGTCAGCAAGTAAGCACTATACTTAGCGGAGTAACCAGCATCAACGAAATTGAAGTACACGGCAATGTTGAGCTTTATGTATCGGACGGCACAACCGACAAGGTAAAAGTTTACAATAACTACTATGCCGAAAACGCCCTGGTTCAGAATGAAAACGGCGTGTTGCGCATCACTTCTTATAACGCCCAAAAACTGGTAGTTTGGGTAACCGTTAGCGAACTTTCTAAAATATCAGCTTTTGATAATGCACAGGTAAAATCGTTCGGCAAACTTTCATCAATCGACCTTGATGTAAAATTATTCGACAGGGCCTCGGCGCAATTAGATATGGATTCTTATGCAGCATCCATCACTTTGAATGACCGCACCGAGGCCAGTTTAACAGGCAAAGTAGATGCTGCTAAAGTAAGTTTAACCCCATCGTCATTCATAAACACCAAAAACCTGGTTGCTGCACACCTGGAAACTACGGTTAAAATGCACAAAATGCCGCATTTTCACGATACCGAATTTGCATCCCTTTAATCCCCGCTATAACTATTGCAGGCCCGCTCATTTATTTGAGGGGGCCTTTTTGTTTTCGTCAAAATAAATAAATTAATCAATCGGTTCTGTTTGGATTAACCCAATATTAAATATTGTGATTGATCTTCGCTTTGCGAGCGGTTTCCTGTATTTTTGCCATTATTGATTTTAAGCCGCTACCCACGGCTAAAAAAGCGTATTATTAAGAATAGCCTTTATCCAATTTTGCCGGTCAACCTATAGTTATGAGCTTTTCCATCAAAAAAACCATTTTCAAAACCCTAAAAATAACAGCTATCACCATTGCTTCACTTTTGTTGCTGTTGTTTGCATTGCCTTATTTATTCCCCAAAACCGTTAGCGACAAAATAAAACAATGGGCCAACGGCAGCATTAACGGACAACTGGCCTTTTCCGAAACCCGCCTTTCGTTTTTTAAGCATTTCCCAAGCCTTACGCTTACCATGTATGATCTGTCGTTAAAAGGAAGTGCGCCTTTTGAAAATGATACTTTGGTGGCCGCTAAAGAGGTTTCGCTAGGTATTGATCTAAGTTCCGTTTTTCAAAAGAAGATCACCATAAATAAAATATTCCTGGATAATGCTTTTATCAATATCCAGGCCGATACTGCTGGTCACGTAAACTACAATGTGTACAAACCCAAAAGTGCCCAGCCCGTTTCACCGGCAGATACCGGCAGCGCTTCGCTAGGCATTAACCTGATTTTGATAAAAAACAGCCGCCTGGTTTATAATGACCGCTCTATCCCAATGCAGTTTAGTGCAAAGGGCATTAATTATACCGGCAGCGGCGATTTGACCAAGGATGTTTTCGATCTGCATACACACACCGATATGGCCTCGGTTGATTTTATTTATGATAATAAGCCCTATGTGCTTTCAAAAAGCATCAATGCCGACCTGATCACCAAAGTAAACACCAAATCGCTCGCCTTTGAGTTTCAAAAAAACGACCTCGTGATCAATAAACTCCCTGTGAAATTTATCGGCAAATTTGCCTTTATAAAAAACGGGTACGATATGGACTTCCGCGTTAATTCCATGGAAAGCAACCTGCACGATATGCTTACTGCCCTGCCTCCCGAATACTTAAAATGGCTGGATAAAACCGATATTAGCGGAACAGGCAGCTTAAAATTTGAATTGGCCGGCAAATACATCGCTGCGGATAGCATTATGCCCGATTTGAGTATGAATATTAAGGTGCGCAACGGATACATCAACTATCAAAAATCACCTGTACCAATCAATAACCTATTTGTTAATTTCGAAACGAGGCTGCCCGGCCTCGATCCTGATAGTTTACAGGTAAACCTCGATTCCATTTATTTTAATATGGGGAAAGATTATTTTGGGTCGGTATTGCGAATAAAAGGCGCCAAAAAGCCCGATATTTTTGCCAAAGTAAATACCGAGATCGACCTGGAAAAATGGAGCAATGCTTTCGGTTATAAGCCCTATGCTTTAAAAGGCAGGTACTCCCTGCATTTATTGGCCAAGGGTAAATATATCACCGCCATAAAACGCAGCGGCATCCACAAAGTAGATACCGTTATTACCAGCATCCCGCAGTTCAGCGTCAGGTCATCATTCCGGAATGGTTATTTTAAATACGCTTCGCTACCCGAGGGGCTAAAAAATATCAGCTTTGATATGAACGCCGCGTGCGCTGATAACAACTACCAGCATGCCACCTTCAGTATCGAAAACCTGAACGCTAATGTGCTTGATAATTATATAAAAGGCTATTTTAAAGCCAGTGCCGCTCCCGGCTACCCCATGGATGCCGGCTTGAAGGCCAAATTTAATATGGAGGATATTAAAAAGTTTTACCCAATTGAAGGGATGACGCTATCCGGCAACCTGCTGGCCGACCTGCAAACCAAAGGTAAATACATCCCCGCAAAACGAATTTTCCCTAAAACATCGGCCAATGTTGTATTGCAAAACGGGTCGGTTCAAACCAAATATTATCCGCACCCTATTGAAAACATACAGGTAAATGCCAATATCACCAATAGCGGCACTTCTATGGCCGGACTAAGAGTTGTTTTAAAACCGGTATCATTTGTTTTTGAGGGCAACCCTTTTGCTGTGAAAGCCGATCTGAAAAACTTTGATGATATGGAATACAATATCACCTCGAACGGCTCGCTGGATATAGGGAAGATATACCAGGTATTTGCTATCAAAGGTTATAACGTAAACGGTTCCATAATTACACACTTGTCGCTCAAAGGCAAGCAAAGTGATGCCATGGCGCGCAATTACGATAAACTGAAAAATTCGGGCACCATGAGGGTGCGGAACGTTGCGCTTACTTCTGATCTTTTCCCGAAACCGTTTATCATTAAAGACGGTAAGTTTAGCTTTAACCAGGATAAAATGAATTTTGATGCCTTCACGGGCACGTACGGGAAATCGGTGATCATTCTTAACGGGGCGCTTTCAAACGTCATCGGTTATGCCACCAAGCCTAACGACACGCTGAGAGGCAGTCTTAATTTTGGTAGCAGCAGCATTGTTGCCGATGATTTTATGGCTTTTGCCAGTCCGTCGCCCAATGTTAGCGGTAAAACATCCAAATCGGCATCGGGTGTTATTATGGTTCCCCGCAATCTGAATTTAACTTTAAGCGCCGATGTGAAAAAGGTAAAATATAGCGGACTGGAGCTAACTGATGCAAAAGGCCAGATGACTATCAATAATGGCAGCATCATTTTAAAGCAAACGGGCTTTACCCTAATTGGCGCTCCCGTAACCATGGACGCTACCTATACCGGCATCGACCCTAAAAAAGCAACCTTTGATTACCACATTAACGCGCAGAATTTTGATATCAAAAGAGCGTATAAGGAGGTTAAATTGTTTCATGACATGGCCACTTCCGCAGCCAATGCCGAGGGGATAGTTTCGCTTGATTACAAGCTGAGCGGCCGGTTAAACAGCAATATGCAGCCGGTTTACCCATCGTTAAAAGGTGGAGGTGTGCTATCGGTTAAAAAAGTAAAACTGAAGGGCTTTAAGTTGTTTGGCGCCGTGGGCAGTAAAACCAATCATCAAGGCATCGATAGTGGCGATGTTTCAAAAGTGGACCTTAAAACAAGCATCGCCAATAATATTATTACTATTGAGCGTACCAAAATGCGCATGGCCGGTTTCAGGCTGAGGTTTGAGGGACAAGTTAGTTTTGATAATGCCTTAAACCTGCATTTCAGGTTAGGCCTGCCACCGTTTGGTATTTTCGGCATCCCAATGACCATTACCGGTACACAGGCAAAACCGGTAATACATTTAGGAAACGGTAAAAAAGAAGATGAGTTAAAGGAAACGGCGGACGACGATACGGAGAATTAAAGCAGGCGGTGATCTATTTTTTTTCCTTTTTGATAGCCTCGATATCTCCCAAATCTTTAGGCCGCCCCGTTGCTTGTTTATTTTTAATAAAATCATCTACATTAATAAAGTTAACGAACATCCCGTCGACTTCTCCGATAATTTTATTTTCATCGGCAACGTCAAACTCCACACCTGAGATGGTATTAATAATGTCGATTCTAAGCGGCGGGTATCCTAATTGAGTGATGTAATTTTCTTTTAAAAAATCGGATTCGCTGAGGCCGAGCGAAGCGAAACCAAAATCAGCTAATACCTTTACCATTTTGACTGCATTTTCACTACTTGGCCTGATCCAAATATCGAGATCTCCGGTATATCTGGGTCTGCCATGAAATGAAAGGGCATGTGCGCCCACAACCATGTATTTAACGCAATGTTGATTTAAAAGGTCAATAAAATCAATAAAGTCCTGCTCGAACATTATATTTTCCTTTGATGAACTACTTTTTCAATCTTTTCCGGGAATGAGCCAGTGAGCCAGGTCCAATAGTTTTTTCTGAGGCGTGTCACTTCAGCAAGACGTTCGGTCGGCGTTTTGCTTAGCCAAAATTCAACATCAAGGGCATCTTCATCTTCCATTTTTACATGGTTAACCACCATTGCCATTTTTCTTTCGACCATTGTTTTATAGGATTAAAACCACCCTGCTGTATTTTGGCAGTTAATTCAAATTTACAAAAAAAATGGCACCTTTTTATTTAGCGCACCACTACCAAATAACCGCTAAACTTTTTTAATTTCAGCTTTGTAAACCATCCTGAATGCTGAAGCGATTCTTTTCGACCTGTTGCAGCCTTATTGTGCTATCTTATCCGGAAAAATTGATAAAAAAAGGATGCACGGCTCTTTGCGCTATAATGGTTTTTATAGCGCTCATCCCGATACAGAGTTTTGCCGAAGGCAGCAAGGAAATAAACGCCAATGGCGGATACCGGGCCTATCTTTTTTCGAGCCCGCTTGGTAACTCATCCTATCCTTTCCCAACCCAGGGCACCATGAAGGTTTATGTAAATGTTGGGGAAACCATAAATGTTGGGTCGAGTGTACAGGGAATGGATCAGGGCACCATTAATTTGCGTGCACCTGATGGTACAACTTATACCAGCGGCAATGATGCAACCACTGGCTTTATTGCCGATCATAACCAGGAACTGGCCGGACCGCAGCCCAATGTGGGTGGCTATAAACCCTTCACCCTAAAAGTAAAAGCCGGACAAGCCGGGGTTTGGGAAATTGATTTTGTTTCGAACACAGGTGGCCAGGACCAGGGCAACCCCGACCCCATACCTGCAAACGAAGCGTGGATACAACCGACGGGCCAGTATATTGCCGCATTTGATGTATCGGTTCGGAACACCGATAATTCTGCCTTTTTAAAAGGCAGGGTGTTTACCAATGTTTTCTCTGGAATACTGGGAACATTTGATGTTGGCTTTAACGGCATCTTCCATATTTTAACCAGCGACGGCTACCAGTACACGCTGGATAATAACGGGCAGGCGGGCAACGGCTTCACATTTTTTGTAAACAACAAAGGCTTTAAAAATCCGGATGGAACAGCATCCTATCAAAGTGTAGCTTTTATTAACAACCCCGATGTGCAGGATCCCCGCGTTGCGGATTCGCCGTCGGACATCACCCAAAAGATATTTTTCAATACGCCTGCGGCAGATCTGCCGGCATCGGCCAACACGCCCGGCGGTGGCACCACCTGGCTGTTAAAAGCACCGTTAACGCCTGCCATTACCAATATGACTTTTACCGGCATTGAAGGTACTGCAGGCGTTGCAGGAACCAGCCCACTGGGCGCCAACTTTACTTTTGATGCTTCGGTTGCCGGGGACTATGTAATTGCTATTGATGTAAACCAAAACGGCTCGTTTACCGACGCCGCCGACCGCAAATTAACCGGAGCGGCAATAGCGGGAACCAACACCGTTTTTTGGAACGGCCTGGATGGCCAGGGTAACAAAGTGCCTGCCGATACCTTGTCGAATTACTTTGCCAATATTACGTTGACCACCAAAGCCGGCGAAGTGCATTTTCCTTTTTTTGATGTAGAACGCAACGTCAACGGCATTAAACTTACCCGTATAAACGGCAGCCGTGCACCGGATGATACCGTTTACTGGAACGATTCGCAAATACCACCGATAGGAACACCATCAAACCCGGTAATTAATTTAAAGGGGATCAGCAGCGTGGTTAACGGGCACAAATGGGGGTCGCCAACGCAAAATCCTTTTGACCAGGACGATTTTGGCAACAATGTGGGTATTGATACCTGGGGATATATATCCAGCACGCCCATAAAAACAACAGTGAGTTTTGCATTAAAGCAAGCCGACCTGGCCGTTGACAGTCTTAACGCTATTGCCAACTGTGCGGGGCAACAAGTATTGTACACCATCGTCATAAAAAACAACGGCCCGTCAAAAATCACCGGGGGTAAATTCATTTTTAGCTTCCCGCCAGAGCTTACGGGTGTTACCGGTAGCAGTGCCTCAACATCTGGAACATCTTCAATGGGCCCCGGCACAGTATCCGCCAATACCTACATTGCCGATATTAATATGGATAACGGCGCCGTACGGACATTTACTATAAACGGACTGATAGCGGTAACGGCTACAGGCAGCCTGAACGTATCAGCCGCTGTTTTGCGCCCGGCTGATGTGACAGATCCGGATGCAACAAACCCCGACGCAACGCCACCAACCGATCCGGCTGCCGAATGTGATGCGCCGCCATCGGGCGTTGGATGCAATAATGTAAAAACCATTGTCACTGCGTTTAAATCGGCACCCGATGCCGGCCCCGATCAAACTGTTATCAGGTACGAAACCGTGAATCTCGAGGCCTCGCAGGAAGGAGTGTGGACACAGGCACCCGGCGATCCTTCGGTGGCGAGTTTCACCAATGCCTCAAATTCTTCAACTACAGTGGCCGGGCTGCCGAACCTGGGGAAATATCATTTTGTTTTCACCAATGCTAATGGCTGTGCCGATACTGTTGTGGTTACCGTAGTAACTACTGACATGGTGATCCCCAATATTTTTACGCCCAATGGGGATGGAAAAAATGATGCCTTTAAAATCACCGGCCTGGTAAGTTACCCGGGCTCGCAGTTGATTATTTTTAACCGCTGGGGAAATGAGGTTTATAAGGCCGATAATTACCTGAACAATTGGAACGGCAGCGGACTGGCCGAAGGCACTTATTACTACGTCCTGAACCGCAGGGAACGCACTGGCGATATTACCACATTTAAGGGCTGGGTATTTTTAAAACGCGGCAAATGATGGTGTATTTAAAAAAATATATTTTGCTGATGGGGCTGGTTTTATGCCTTTCAAAAGCCGGTGCGCAACAAACCATCCAGTTCAGCCAGTATGTATTTAATGGCCTGACGGTAAACCCAGCGTATGCGGGTTATAAAGAGGACTGGACGCTCAATTTCAGCAGCCGCCTGCAATGGGTTGGCATTAATGGCGCACCGCAAACAGGCATAACTTCTATTGATGGCTTGCCGAACAGCGATAACAAGAACGTAGGGGTTGGACTGATAGCAACATTCGACAGGCTGGGCCCCGAAAATATATCCTCGGTTTACGCCAACTATGCGTATCGTTTAAGGCTTGATGAGGAGGATACCAAACGCCTGAGCTTCGGCATCGGGTTTGGCGCTGTACAATACCGCGTTAACGGCGCCGAATTTAACGCGACCGATCCCAACGATGGTAGTGTACCTGCCGGTTTGGAAAGCAAGTTAACCCCCGATTTTCGTTTTGGCGTTTACTACGCTTCGCCCAATATTTATTTTGGCGCGTCGGTATTTAATTTACTGGCACAAACCATTAATGATATAACCAATAACACGCCCCTAATAAAGCCTGCACGTACGGTTTATTTAACAGGGGGCGCTATGATACCTGTATCGGAATTTGTGGACATAAAGCCTTCGGTGATGATAAAAGAAGATTTTATGGGTCCAACAAATATCGACATAACTACCTACCTGGCGTTTAACAGGAAGGTTTGGCTGGGCGCATCCTATAGCACTGGCGCCGTAATTTGGAATAAAAATAACCTGCAAAGCGATTTACAGCAAGCCAACGCAGTAAGCGCCATAGCGCAGTTTTATATAAACGATAATTTCAGGATTGGTTACTCTTATGATTTTACGGTGAGCAAACTGGCCGGCAACCAAAATGGATCGCATGAAATTTCGTTGAGTTTAACGTTTCCGCGTAAAAAACCAAGAATTGTAAGTCCGAGATATTTTTGATGACATGAAGAGATTGATTTGCATAAACCTGTTATTTCTGCTGGTGGTTAAATACACCAGGGCACAGGAACAGCTGTCTGTGAAACAGCAAGCCGATAATCTTTACGCACGTTACGAATATTTTAAAAGCGTTAACCTGTACCTGAAGTTGGCAAAAGGTAAAAAGACCGATGTAAAAATATTGGAAAGGATTGCCGACTGTTACCGCAATATCAACCGCTATGAAGACGCCGAACAATGGTATGCCCGCGCCGTTGCCGATGCCAAAGCAAGTCCCATCAGCCATTATAATTACGCAGAAGTTTTGCTGCGCGATGAAAAATTTGAAGCGGCAAAACAGCAGTACAAACTTTTCTTTGGCAATGACCCTGCATCGCTGGCCTTTAAACTGGCCACCTGCGATTCTGCTGCTATTTGGATGAAAAGGCCATCGGGGTATAAAGTTACAAATGTTGATGGTTTGAATACAACATACTCCGACTGGGGTTTAAGTTATGATGGCCAAACCGGATTGATATTTACATCGGACCGTTTAACCCGCGATGGCAATACCGACGAACGCACCGGCAATAGCTGGTTTAATTTATACGAAGCCGATGCAAACGGCAACGATGCAAAGGAATTGACACTCTCGACAGCCGCCAGCGATATTTTTAAGGATGAATACCATATTGGCCCGATGGCCTTAAACAAAACTGCTGATACCGCCTATATCACCGTAACTACAGGCATATCCAAAAAAGAGTTGCCGGTTGATGAAAAAGAAACCAGGCATTCGCAAAACCTGTATAGCCGCCGGTTGCAGTTATTAATGGCAGCAAAAATTGATGGGCAATGGGTGGTATACGGTAGCTTTCCATACAATAATGTGCAACAATATTCGGTTGGGGACGCGGCATTATCAAGAGATGGCAAGATCATTTACTTCACCTCAGATATGCCCGGCGGCCAGGGTAAAACCGATATATGGTACTGCGAAAAGCGGCCCGACGGCACCTGGGGAAATCCCATAAACTGCGGTAAAAATATTAACACCAAGGAGGAAGACGCTTTCCCGCTGATTGGCGGTGATGGTACTTTTTATTTTGCTTCCAAAGGCTTGCCGGGTATGGGCGGCTACGATATTTATAAAGTAAAGGGCGAAAAAGCAAACTGGAGCAAGCCTATAAACCTCGGATATCCTATCAATACCACCAGCGACGATTTTTATTTTACAACCCGCGATGGTGTAAATGGCTACCTGTCATCCAACCGCGAAGGAGGCAAAGGCAGCGATGATATTTACAGTTTTAATTTTAAACCGGTGGATACCGTTCCATCGAAATTGATCACCCGGGTTGACTCCATCAAACCAAAACCGACGCCGAAGACAGGGCAACCTGTGAAAACACCGAACAACTATGCATTGACGACCATTTACTATGACCTGGATAAATCGGCTATTCGCCCGGATGCCGCTTTGGAAATGGAT
>Ga0206865_1048_pt1 | contig 39670 bp, 39 predicted proteins | sample Alteio_BWOrgCont_39_FD_152628 | JGI IMG/M metagenome (GOLD analysis project Ga0206865, IMG submission 152628) | Enriched cells from forest soil in Barre Woods Harvard Forest LTER site, Petersham, Massachusetts, United States -... | ecosystem: Environmental > Terrestrial > Soil > Temperate forest >...
CACTATGTTTTTTCATATGGAGGTCGACCTATTGTCCAACTCAGTACGAGAGCATGGAGAAAAGCACTCATTAGAGCTGGTATTAAAAACTTTAAATGGCATGATCTAAGACATTCCTGGGCATCATGGCATGTACAAAGTGGAACATCGTTGCAAGAGTTACAGCAGTTAGGCGGGTGGGCAAGTTTCGAAATAGTTTTAAGATACGCACATCTATGTAGCAAACATCTTAAAGCTGCAGCAGATAGAATATCTGCTACAAATTTGCTACATCAAGAAGTTTTGGCCTGAGGCAATCATCGTAACCCCTTGATTCTACTCATGCCGGCGACGCGACTCGAACGCACGACCTACTGATTACGAATCAGTTGCTCTACCAACTGAGCTACGCCGGCATGGCTTACAAAAGAATGGCTGAGTATAAATAAAAAAAACGATGGCTACCAGCTAGAATAGATGACTTTCTGTGCCGGCGCAGCCAAAATAAGGATATTTCTGATAGCTGGACGATGGAATAGTCTCCTCGGCATGGCATTATCGATCAAAGCATATACTTTATTTACCCCAACAGACCCTAATTACAATAAATAATTTTTTGCACTTTTTAACAACTTCAAAATGGTGCTGTGGATCAAAACATCAATGATCTGACCAATCAAATCAATACTTTGAGAGGAAAATTAATCAATCCATATTGTTCGAGTTAAAACTCGGTCGAAACGAGCATTTTTTTATTCATGTTTAGCCAGATAAACGTAACAAATATCTTGCATTACTAGTTAAAACACAGTATATCTTTTTTATCCCCTTTCACTTTTATCAGACACCTTTCTTTTTTCTATTTTTTCACTAAGCATTTATTTTTTTAATCACCCCCTCATTCTCATTATATTAGGAGTAACATATGTCAGTTATTTCACGTTCTTCTGGTTTTTCATTGATTGAATTAATGATTGTCGTTTCTATCATTGGCATTCTTGCCATGATCGCAGTTCCTTCCTATCAAACCTACACACAGCGCGCACGCTTTGCTGAAGTAATTAGCGCAACAGAAATATTTAAAACCGCTGTTGCACTTGCCTTGCAACAAGGAGCTCTATTAACCGAATTAAGCAATGGTCAAAATGGCATTCCTGCAGAGCCTAAAAGCACAAAAAATCTTGATAGCATCAAAGTCGAAAACGGTATCATTACTGCCACTGGAACAGACATTGTCAATAATGCAACTTTCATTTTAAAGCCGAACAGCGATGGCAGTAATTGGACGGTAGGTGGAACGTGTCTTAAAAGTGGATTATGCACTGCATAGCAGGAATCGCTGAATGCGTATAATAAAAAATTCATCACTTGATATAACACAAGCTAAAATAAATGGACTGGCCATCTATCTTGTTCGAGACGGATTGCTTGATACAATGACAGCAGAAAATGCAACACAAGCTGCTAATCAACAAGGTGTGTCATTAACAAATTACTTGGTCAAAGCAAATATCCTATCAAGCCAAAAGATCTTAACTTGTTGTGCAAAATATTTTGCATTGCCTTTCTTTGATCTAAAAAATTATGATACAAGTATCCTCAATCATCCTATCATCCATTCTGAATTAATTTATCGCTATCGTGTCCTTCCTCTTCATAAAGATGAAAATTGCTTGTCATTGGGGATCACTGACCCCACTGATCACACTGCTATTAATGCTGTGAGTTTTCATACCGGATTACGTGTTCGTCCCATGTTAGTCTCTGAAGCTGATCTCGATAGCATTATTACCACATATTCCCAATCTACGTTACTAGGTTCACAACTTGAAACAGTGTTAGCAAAAATACCATCGCTAGAAGAACAACAGTTACCCGATTTAATTGAACAAGATGATGGACCTGTTAGTGAGTTTGTCGATCATCTCATTCAAGATGCTATTGAAAAAAATGGCTCCGATATTCATATTGAACCTCACACTGAAGGTTACCGCATCCGCTTTCGACGAGATGGACTGCTAGCCGAAGCTGCCATCGTGCCGTCTTCTTTGGCAGTACGAGTGATCACTCGACTAAAAATTTTGTCACATCTCAACATTGCAGAGCGTCGTCTTCCGCAAGATGGACGCTTTTCGTTACCACAACAAGCTAGCATTGACATTCGTCTCAGCACTTGCCCTACTTTGTGCGGTGAAAAAATCGTGCTGAGACTACTTAATGGCAAAAAAATTAAGCTGGATGTGGATACTATTGGTTTAACAAAAGCGCAAAAAGAATTATTTATCTCCGCCTGTATTCAACCACAAGGATTAATCTTAGTGACCGGTCCTACTGGCAGTGGAAAAACTATGACGCTATACACTGCGTTAAATTTTTTAAATAATATAGAAAAAAATATTTCCTCCGTTGAAGATCCCGTCGAAATAGAGTTAAATGGTATTAATCAAGTCAACATTAATCCTCGTATTGGTCTTAATTTTGCTTCGGTTTTGCGTGCCCTATTGCGACAAGATCCTGACATCATTATGGTAGGAGAAATTCGTGACACTGAGACCGCACAAATTGCCTTGCAAGCAGCTCAAACAGGTCACTTGGTTTTATCAACCTTGCATACCAATAGTGCTATTGAAAGTATCTTACGGTTACAATCTATGGGTACCGCTACGCATCATTTCATGAATTCCATAACGTTAATCATCGCTCAACGTCTTATGCGTAAACTGTGTCAATACTGTAAACAACCTGAAATTTTACCGCCTCACACTCATGAAAAAGTAGCGAGCTCCACTTTCATTGCGTATCGAGCTATTGGTTGTGAGCAATGTTATCAAGGTTATAGTGGACGTATTGGCATTTTTGAATTTATTCCTATCACTGAAAAAATTGCGCACCAAATAGTCTCCGGTACAACAATCAAACAACTATTAGAACAAATAAAAAAAGAAGGCTGGATGTTATTATGGCAAGCTGGTTTAGAAAAAGTATGCAGTGGTATAACAAGTTATGCCGAACTATTACGGGTCGTTGGTCATTCTTCATAGGAAGCATGTTGAGGTTTTTTCGTGCAAGCAGCTACGAGAGTTTTATTCTTTGGGTACAGATGTGTAAGCAGAAACAACGTATCACGGAATTTGATATTACAGTTTTTTTGCGGCAATTGGCTACGCTAATTTCTGCTGGTATTCCACTCATCCAAAGTTGCGAGCTGTTAGAAAAAAGTCAGGTAAAGGTTACAGTACGATTACTTATTTATTCCATCAAGCGAGACATGCTGACTGGCAAAGAACTATTTTATTGTTTACGCTCTCATCAATCTTATTTTGACGAATTGACTTGTCAGTTAATAAATATTGGCGAACATACCGGAAAATTAGATATTATGTTAAATGTTGTTGCAGATCTACAAGAGAAAATCATAGCCTTTAAGAAGCGAATAAAGCAGGCTTTGTTCTATCCTTGCATGATAACGTTTACCGCCCTCATTGTAACAGGCAGTATGCTGATTTTTGTCATTCCACGTTTTGCTGAATTATTTCAAGAAACACAAACCACCTTACCTTTTTTAACCAAATGTATTTTTTTTCTTTCAAAACAATTACAAAAACATGTTTTTTTATTAGCGCTACCTGTTTTGTTAGGCATTTTTGCATATTGTTATCACCCCCTGTCATTGCATATGAAACGTACGCTAAAACAAATGCTCTTGCGATTTCCGCCTCTCCGCCTTGGTTTGCAAAAAATTGTCTTGGCTCGATTTGCCAGAAACCTTGCTATCACATTCGCAGCAGGAATACCCATTAACAAAGCACTCAAGCTCGCAGCAAATGCATCTGGCAGTACTGAGCTTCATGAGTTAGTACAGAAGCTAAGGCGCCATCTGAACTCTGGCTTATCCTTGCATCTTGCTATGGAAAGCTTGCAGGAATTCCCGGACTTAATGATACAAATGATAAAGATTGGTGAAGAGTCTGGCATGCTGGCGGAAATGTTGAATAAGACCGCCGATTTTTTTGAAGCAGATATTGACCAATTCATTAACCATTTTAGCCAGCTCCTAGAACCCTTGATTATGCTAGTGCTTGGTGTTTTAATCGGTGGATTAGTCATTGGCATGTATTTACCCATTTTTAAATTAGGAACTGCACTTTAATCATGGACATCATTCAGTTTTTTGCCACTTCTCCGGATATTTTCCTGATTATCGTCGCTTTTATTTCGTTATTTATTGGTAGCTTCCTTAATGTTGTCATCTATCGTCTTCCTCGCATGATGGAACAGAATTGGAGTGAAGAATGTCGCATTTATCTAGGCTTAAAGCCGCACACCGACACTGAAAAATTAAGTTTATACTTACCTTTTTCTCATTGTCCGCGCTGTAAAAAACTGATACGTCCATGGCATAACATCCCTCTCCTCAGCTTTTTATGGTTAAAAGGTAAATGTGCCAATTGTAAAGCACATATTTCTATCCGTTATCCATTAGTAGAAGCTCTCGCATGCATAGCATCGGTTTATGTTGCTTGGAAATTTGGCTTTACCTGGCAAACGCTAGCTGCTTTATTTTTTACCTGGATTTGTATTTGTCTCACTTTTATCGATTTGGATTATCACCTTTTGCCCGATCAACTCACGTTGCTGCTCTTGTGGTTAGGATTATTTTTTAGCATATTTACGTTTTTCTGCGGCAGTCATGACGCTATTATTGGTGCAATCGCTGGTTATTTAATTTTTGCAGCAACACAAACTTTATTCGGATGGGCCACCGGAAAAACCGGCATGGGCCAGGGGGATTATAAATTCCTTGCCGCGCTAGGAGCCTATCTTGGTTGGCAAATGTTGCCACTCATCATTTTACTGGCCTCGTTATGTGGCGTTATTTTTGCTTTTACCCACATGACAATTAAGCGACATTTTAAAAGCACGCCATTGCCATTTGGTCCTTATCTTGCAGTAGCTGGATGGGTAGCTCTGCTTTGGGGAAGCGAAGTCATGCAATATTATCTTAAATGGAGCTTTTGAATGCAGGTTATCGGATTAACAGGTGGCATAGGATCAGGTAAATCAACTGTCGCCAAGCTATTTGCTGATCTTGGTGTTCCTATTATTGATGCAGACGTCGCCGCACGTGAGGTAACACAACCTAATACAGCCGCTTTTGCCAGTATTGTAAAGCATTTTGGTAAAGATATTCTCTTACCTGATGGCATTCTTAATCGAGCAAAATTACGCAATATTATTTTTGTAGATGCTAAGCAACGTCTTTGGTTAGAACATTTATTGCACCCGCTCATTCAAAAACAAATGAAGCAGCAGATTGATCAGCTGTCTGCGCCTTATTGTATTGCTGTCATTCCGCTTTTACTTGAAGTTGAATTTTATTCTTTCATCAATAGAATACTCGTGGTGGATGCGCCAGAGCATGCGCAAATTCAGCGAGTGATGGATAGAGACAATACCTCTAAATTAGAGATCGAAGCAATATTAAAAACTCAAGCTCAGCGTAAAGATAGAAAAGCCCATGCACACGATATTATTGTTAATGATGGCGTGTTGGCTGATCTCATTCCCCAAGTCGAGAAATTACACGAGAAATATTCCAAAATAGAGACCTAGAAATTGTTGAATGGCTTCACACTCCCGGATGGCTTCACACTCCCGGGTGGCTTCGTACTAGTCCCACCAGGAATACTACCAAAGAAAAGATGATTCTGGGAGTTGATTAAGTTGAATGTTGTTGATTGAGTTGGAGGCTGTGAATTTGTTGTCTCAAAAGTATTGGAATTAATGCAAGGTGGTTGATTAGGAGTTTGCGAAGTAAATAAATTATAATAATATCCGCATATGGCTATATTTTTCCAGTAATCTCTCTCTTGACTTAAGCCTTGATTTACTAGATTTAATTGGTCAATCTTATTAGTTAAATCCTTATTAGCTTGTTGGAGATTTTCCATTTCGGTTTTTTTATTTTCCCTCCAGCGACGACCAGCTTCTTTCTTTTTAGCTCTTTTTATAGCCCGCCTCAGACCCTCTTCTTCTTCAGACGAATGCTTTCTCTTAGACTTAGAAGTGGTGCCATTTTTAATAATTGTATTTTCTAAGGTCTCATAGGTGCTAAAAGCTGTACTGTTTGGATTTATGTTCATGCTAGGGGTGGTAAAGAATTGATCCGTACTAGGTGTGGTGCCATTTTTAATAATTGTATTTTCTAAGGTTTTATCGGTGCTAAAAGCTGTACTGTTTGGATTAAGGAGAGCAAATCCTTTTTTAAAGTAATGAGCCGTGCTTATAGTGCTAAGGGGAATTGTGAGTTCAAAGTTATTCGTGTTAAAGGTGGGGGGGATTATGTTCGTGCTAGGGGTGGTAAAGAATTGATCTGTACTAGGTGTGGTGCCATTTTTAATAATTGTATTTTCTAAGGTTTTATCGGTGCTAAAAGCTGTACTATTTGGATTAAGGAGAGCAAATTCTTCTTTAACGTGGAGAGCAAATTCTTCTTTAACGTAATGATCCGTGTTTATAGTGTTAAGGGGAGTTGTGAGTTCAAAGTTATTCGTGTTAAAGGTGGGGGGGATTATGTTCGTGCTAGAGTCAGTATTAAAAAATTCATCCTCCTCTAATAAAGAATTAAGATCCCCTCTGTTAAAACTCACAATGAATCCCTCCTCTAATTATATATCTTGAAAATCTAATGTTCGTGTGAAATATGGGAAAAGATTTTACAAAAAGTAGCCATTATTGTCAATTTGGACTTTAATTATGTTTAAAATGTCCTTTGCTAGGAATTATTATATAATCCCCCTCCCCTTGCATTATTGATAAAGAAAGTGTATTGAGACCTGTCCATTTTCAAATCAATTCATGTTATCATTCACAGTTAGACTCTGATATGCAGTACAGGCCACATGAAAGACAAAATTATTTATGATCAGCCGTTGAACGAAGTCATCCGCGTCTGCTTGCGGCTGGAGCAACTGTTTCAGCAAATTGATCACCAGCTGAATGATATGTCTCTATTGGGTACCCGTAACGTTATCAGCTTGATTATTGATGTGTTGCAGATACTAGATAGGCCTGATTTAAAAGCAAAATTAGCAAAAGAATTAAGCGTTCTGCATACTAATTTATTACGTTATGGAAATTCCCCAGAACTAGATGCAGAAAAGTTCTCCTGTGTCACACGACAATTAGAAGACCTTTCCCGCGCATTGATAGATAGCAGCGGGAAAATAGGTTATCGCTTACGTGATTTTGAATTACTGAATACCTTACGCTTGCACTTTGCTAGCCCAGGCGGCGGCTGTAGCTTTGATCTTCCGCTTTTTCATTATTGGCTACAACAGCCATTAGAGGTACGTAAGGGAATCATAACCACCTGGTTGGCTGATTTTGCTCAAATCCGAACTGCTACCGCTTTAGTGTTAGATTTAGTTCGTAATAATGCACGAATTGAGGAAAAAACAGCTGTCCATGGATTCCATCAAGAGTTGCTCGATCCACAATCCAACTTACGGATGATACGCATTGGCCTTACTCACGATATGCCCACTTATCCAGAAATCAGCATTGGCCGACATTTCTTTAGCGCGAGATTCTTTATTTTTGAAATCGAAAAAAGACCTACCCAATACACAAAAAATTTATCCTTTTGGGTAGCGTATTGTAATTTGTAATGAGAATCTGATGACCACTCAATTTAAAAAAATTTCTTGTCCGACTTGTGGAAAAAAAGGAACATGGACGAATGACAATCCTTTTCGTCCCTTTTGTTCAGAGCGTTGTAAACTGATCGATCTTGGCGATTGGGCAGATGAAAAACATCGCGTGCCAGGTGAGCCAGCTAATCCAAGTGAACTGCCGGATGAGGATAACGAGTAAGGTAACTGTTCACGGGGTTAGTAACAGTCACTAGATGTGGGTAATAGATCAGTCTCCGTTCAGGAAATGCCATCTGCGGGCATCGTAATAATCAGCCCCCTTGAATATACACCAAACGTCGGCTGCGAGGCAGAGCTGTTACCGGGCATCTTTGAAAAACGCCAGTTCTGGAACAGAGACTGAGCTGTTACGAGCGATTAGCCACAGCTAGCACCGCATCAGAGATTTCATTTGCTGAATCAGCTCGCAATGTTTGATGTAATTCAGTAAATTTATGTTGGAGCAACTGTACCTTCTCTGGATGATCAAGATAATCAAAGATATGCTGAACTATCGTTTCTGGTTTTGCAGCATCTTGGATAAGCTCAGGAACAAGCAACTTATTCGCCAGTAAGTTCGGTAAACCAGCGTAAGGTGATTTCACCAGCCATTTTGCTAATTGATAGGTAAGACGAGACATGCGATAAACGATAACCATTGGTTTTTTAAACAACATGGTTTCCAATGTCGCGGTACCTGATGTCACCACCACGACATCTGCTGCTGCCATCACATCTTGCGAACGCCGGGTAAAAAATTCCAGTGGCAAATCAGGCGTAAATTGTTTGTAACTCTCATAAAACTCCTGATAACGTTGTTCATTAACATGAGTAGTTAAAAACCGTAAGTTTGGTCGCTGCTGCCAAGCTAGTTTCGCAGCTTGCAAAAAAGATTCTGCCATGTAGCGGATTTCCTGACGCCGGCTACCGGGTAACAATGCGACATAAGTCGCGTTTTCATCAATGCACAATGCACGACGCGCTGCGACTTTATCAGGTTGCAAAGGAATTTGTTCAGCTAACGGATGGCCCACATAGCGAACCGGTACTTGATACTGCTCATAAAATTTTGATTCAAATGGCAAGAGGGTCAACATTAAATCAACCGCCTTTGCAATTTTGTGCACCCGATATTGACGCCATGCCCATACACTAGGGCTAACATAGTGAACAACAGGAATGCCAGCACGACGTAATTTCAATTCTAATCCAAAATTAAAATCGGGTGCATCAATGCCAATAAAAACATCTGGAGGATTTTTACTGAAATGCTGATATAAATCATGACGCAATTTGATAAGATCAGGCAAGCGCATTAAGGGTTCGACAAAACCCATCACCGCCAATCGCTCCATATCGAAAAGACTTTCACAACCTGCCGCAATCATTGCTGGGCCACCAATTCCTTCGATGTGTAAGTTCGGGCATTTCTCACGCAAAGCTTGAATAAGTTTAGCACCAAGTAGGTCACCCGATGCTTCTCCTGCTAAAATCCCAATTCGCTTCATTCGAAACCTTCGTCTTTTACTTTCTTCGTTGCTCGAAACCAATATACCCGAAGCGTCTCAGTTTTAGGTGTTTAAAATGAAAGATTACAAGAGATTGGAAAGATTTTTTCATGAAAAAGCGGAGGAATACTTGCGGTATTTCGAGCATTTTTCGTGAAAAAATCTTTTCAAGGTCGCGGTAAGATTTCATTTTAAACACCTGAAACTGAAACGCTTCGGGTATATGTCTTAAAATAAAGCAAATTACTTGATTTCGAAAGAAGCTTTTCATCGTACAATTCCGACACTTGATGCTTCTATGAATTGAATTAATTGCTGAATTTCGAAGGATTCCATTTTCCGCAATTCTTCCACCGCTTTCGCCACAGTCAAACCGTTGCGATAAATAATTTTATAGGCACGACGGAGTTGGCTAATAGTTTCTTCAACAAAACCACGACGTTGTAATCCTACGGTATTTAATCCAAATGGTTTCGCATAATAGCCTGATACTTTAACGTAGGGAGGAACGTCTTTGATAACAACAGAGTTAGTCGCGATAAAACTATGCGCACCGACACGACAACGTTGAAACACTCCTGAAAAACCACCCAATGTGACATAATTTTCTATGACAGCATGCCCAGCTAGCGATGCATTATTTGAAAAAATAGTATGGCTTCCGATTTCACAATCATGGGCAATATGCACATACGCCATGAAAAGGTTATCATTGCCAATTTTGGTCACCGTTTTGTCTTGAGCCGTACCACGGTTAAACGTACAAAACTCTCGAATGACATTTCGATCACCAATTTCTAAATACGTCCGCTCACCCTTGAATTTCAAATCTTGCGGCATTTCACCAATTGATGAGAATTGAAATATTTTGTTATCACGCCCAATACGGGTTGGCCCTCGAATAACAACATGTGGTCCAATCCACGTCCCTTCGTCGATTTCAACATCAGGTCCAATAACAGAATAAGGACCGATAGTGACATTGTCAGCAATCTTAGTTGAAGGGTCGATTATTGCGGTTTGATCAATCACAAGCTCTACCTCTTTGTTTAAAGCTCTTTAGGGTCTGTATTCTTACGTGCACTCATAAACTCTGCCGAACAAGCTAATTCATCGCCTACGTAAGCAGAGCCTTCTAGTTTCCAAATTTCTCGTTTAGAACGAAGCACTTTCACTTCCATACGTAATTGATCGCCTGGTTCAACAACACGACGAAATCGTGCATTATCAATGCCAGCAAAATAATAAAGTACACCTTCATCTGGCGTGCAATTGGTGGATTTATAAGCAAGCACACCACCTGCCTGAGCCATTGCCTCAAGAATCAACACCCCAGGCATGACAGGACGATTAGGAAAATGCCCAGTAAAAAACCCTTCATTCATTGTCACGTTCTTAAGCGCAACTAATGACTTTCCCATGTCTATTTCAAGCACCCTATCAATTAATAAAAATGGATAGCGATGAGGTAAATATTTTAATATTTCATGTATGTCCATGACATATTTCATGACTCTTTTCTCTCTATAAATTCTGTAACAGCTCAGTCTCCGTTCAAGAGAAACACCGTCTGTAGGCATCTTGGTAAACGAAAATGTGTAGGAAAAAATGCTTGCATACTTCTAGATGTGCTGCACTTTATTCCTGCGCATTTTCGTCCAAACCTGCCTCGCAGCCGACGTTTGGTGTGGATTCAAAGGAGGCTGATCTATTACTAAATTCCTTTAAGGCAATTTCCAGCGTTTTTACACGCTGCATTAAATTTTCTAGCCGATGAAATCTAGCGTTATTCTTTCGAAATTCTTGATTTGGTACAGCACCGACAATACCTGAAGAGTAAATCCCTGGCTCATGAATCGATTTCGTGACAGCTGTCATTCCTGTAATCATCACGTTGTCACCAATCGTAATATGTCCTGCAAAACACGTTGCTCCACCTATCATACAATTTTTACCAATCACTGTGCTCCCTGCAATAGCCACGCAGCCAGCAATAATGGTATTTGTTCCTATTTTGACATTGTGGCCAACTTGGATGAGGTTATCGAGTTTGACGCCATTCTCAATCACCGTATTCTCAACTGCACCGCGATCAATTGTGGTATTTGCACCAATATCAACATCATCACCCACTACAACACTACCTAGTTGCGGAACCTTATGCCAAACACCTTTTTGATTCGCAAAACCAAATCCATCACTGCCAATCACCGCACCGCTTGCAATGCATGTACGCTTGCCAATTTTAACTTTGTGATAAATCGTAACATTAGCATCCAATTGAGAGTTTTCATCAATTTCAACATAGTCAGCAATACTACTACCTGCTCCAATTATAACGTTTGCACCTATTTTTACCTGACAACCAATCACCACATTGGGGCCAATGACTGCAGTAGGATGAATCTGGCAATCCATACCTATAGCAGCTGTGGTATGAATACCAGCAAATGTTTCAGATTGTTCCTCAAAGAATGTCGCAATTTTTGCATAGGTATAGTAGGGATTACGACTAATGACTGCATTAGTTGTGCATTCTACAGCTTCTGCTTCTGTTAAAATAACGGCTGACGCTTGTGTGATTGGCAAATATTTTCGATAAAGTGGATTGGTTAAAAAAGTAATATGGCCTGGTTGTGATTGTTGTATGGGGCATACCCCACTAATTAAACAATTGGGATCACCTTTGATGGTAGCATCCAAACCAATAATCAATTCCGCTAATTTATACTGTGACTTATTTGAAGATATCATTGAGAACCACCAAAACGCATCTCCCCCATGAAGGGGGAGACTTTAAAAATAATTATTTAACAAATTATTTTTTGCCGTTGAACTTATCGGCAACATCCTTCGTAATATCATTGCCTTCGCCAGAATAAATGACAGCTTGATTATCTAGCACTAATGCATAGCCATGAGCCTTAGCAATACTTGAAACGATACCGTTTAAGTCAGCTAAAATTCCCTGCATCACTTTGTTTTGTTCTTTTTGTAAATCTTGCTGATATGCAACTACTTTCTTAAGCAAGACAGCTCTATCATTAGCAATTTTTTTCTGTATCGCATCTTTGTCTTTCTGACTCAGAGTCGGCGATTCTTTTTTGAATTTATCCATCTCTGTTTGGAGAGCTTGTTGTTCATCGCCAATTTTGGTCTGACGTGTCTTGAATTCGCCTTCCAATTTTTTGCTAAGTTCAGCAACGTGTGGTGATTGCTGTAACACTTGTTGAACATTGACAACAGCGACTTTTATTTGTGGTAATGTTGTTGCCTCTGCTGCTTGACATACTTCAATACCTGCAGCTAATAAGAGTGCGCCCATCAAAATGCCGAACTTTTTAACAATCTTCATGATAATCTCCAAAAATAAAATTAAATGCCATTTTCCCTGAACCACTATCTTCATTAGGTGTTACATAATCCCAGCTATCGTATCGCTGGGTCGACATGCGAGCAAAGCTGACCCACGATGACGACTTATGCAATGCCTCTTCCAACCTTACCCTGTAAATACAACCACACATCATGCCATGTTTATTAGAAATTCGCACCTAGAGAAAATTGGAACGTTTCTCTTTCATCATGCGCATGCGGACGCCGATTGAGTGGCTGTGCCAAGCTAAGTTCCACCAGTCCAAATGGTGATAGCCAAAGAGCGTCTATACCTGTTGAATAACGTAATGGGCCTGCATTCGTGCTCTGGCCGCCAAATACCTTATTATTTGAAGAGCTATAAACATTACCTGCATCCACAAATACACTGGTACGTAGATTATCTGAGATATAATTTGGAAAAATCAAGTTAATCGAGCCATCAACCAACGCATTGCCACCAAAAGGATGGAAGTTGGAGTCACGTGGCCCTAATGAATACCCTTGATATCCACGGACTGTATCTATACCGCCTGCGTAATAGTTTTTATAGAATGGGAAATCACGTTTACCGTGAAAACCATTACCATACCCCAGGTTGGCTTTACTCATGACAATAAATTGATCAGTCAGGGGTTGATACCATCTACTCGCATAGTTCACCATATAAAAGCTAACTGAATTGCGATCTAGTGGCACATAGGTATCAAGAAACAGTGACTGAAGCGCACCTCGGGTTGGGAAAAGTGCTTTGTCACGACTGTCCCTGACATAACCCAGTCTTAAATCACCTTCTTGCGAGTGCCGGTTATGCCGGTTGATAAAGGAATTAACCTGGTTAGAAACCTTTCCTGGTATGAGATTAACCAGTGTATTTTGGTAATATGCGCCTACTTGCAACCGGTTAATCACACCTCGCTCTTGGCCGATGGGAATACCGTACAATACGCCTAAATTAAATTGATTACTGGTATAACCAGCATCCACACCCGCGCCACCTGGGTCGACACGCGATAATGAGAAGCTAAGGCTTCGACTGATACCATCTTCAGTATAGTAGGGATTGGTATAATCAATGCCATAAAATTGTTCATATTTACTGCGTGATAAATTAACTCCTAAAGTATTGCCTGTCCCCATAAAATTCTTTAGATTCAGACCAGCGCCCAGCATGACACGATATACTTGCGAATAGCCGACTTTGAATGACGCTTGTGCAGAATTTTCTTCTTTCACCTTATAATTTATATCTACTTGATCATCCGTACCTGATACAGGTTTGATCGACATTTCTGCTTCTTTGATATATGGCAATAACAACAAGCGTTGCTTAGAATCTTCTAGCCTTGTTGTAGAAGCAGGTGCCGCTTCCATTTGCTGAACTTCGCGTCGGAGCACAACATCGTTAGTGCGGTTATTGTCAGAAAAAGTGACTTGTCGTACATACGTACGCTTCCCAGGCCTGATGTCAAAGATCAAATTGACCGTATGAGTGGTATCATTGATTTGAGGACGCAATCCTATGGTAGCGAACATATACCCTTTTTCGCCGTAGGCACTCGTAATCGCCTTTTCTGAATCCAACACTTTTTGTCGTGAAAAGACTTCGCCACGTTTGATTTTGACTTGCTTTATCAATTCTTCCCGTGGCATCAACAAGTTGCCGTTGAGCTCATAATTTTCAACTCTATAAACCTGTCCTTCCGATACCACTATCGTGATATACACAGATTTGCGATCTGGTGTCACTTGAGCTTGTGCAGATTTTATTTCGAAGCGAATATAACCATGATCGAGATAATAGTTGCGCAATTTTTCTATGCTTGCTTCTAATTTTTCTTCCGAGTAACGGTCGGATTGAGAAATAAAGGTGAATAATCCTGACGTTGAGATATCCATGTTTTTGATCAAGGTATTTTCATCAAAAACATGATTTCCAATAATAGAAATACGGCGAATTTTAGCGACTAATCCTTCAGAAATATCGACCTTGACCAATACACGATTACGCGTCATTGGCGCCACACTGATATCTACACGCGCATTATAACGACCCAGTTGATAATATTGATTCAACAAACTTTGCTTGATTTTTTCCAATACAGCTGGATTATAAGCACGCCCTTCGGCTACATCCAACGACCGCATCACTGAGGTTAATTTATCCGTCGGAATAACTGAATTTCCTGAAATTTTTAATTGACCAATTGTCGGACGTTCCATCACATGAATAATCAATGTGTTGTTTGATGTCGATAGAGTGATATGATCAAAAAATCCGGTTTTATACAGTGCTCGGACAATTTCTGCCGTTTTTCCTGGTTGCAATGTTTGGCCACGCTTAATGGGGAGATAACTTTCTGCTGTCTGTGGCGAGACACGCTGTAATCCCTGAAATTCAATTCGCTTAACGACGAAAGCTTGCTGTGCCCAGGCACCGCCACTCATCAACAACTGTAATAGTAAAAATAAAAAGGCTATTTTTTTCATTGTATTTTATGTTTTTTGTGATTCCGTTTATTTTAAAAAACCTGCAACCAGTTCGCCACAGGACGAGTGGTTGCCAATTATCTTGGCTTTTTCAATTAAAATCCAGCTATTTTATAAATGTGCGCAACTTCCCTCAGACAATCGTACCGTTGCCCGTCTTTTCCTTAAAAAGACTATAGGAAAAGATAGACAAGGGCACGGGCACGAAATCCGAGGAGGAGCAGTTATAAATACGCCCCCAACAATAAAGCCCCTAGGACAAATATTGGTACGCCAGCGGTCAAGCTATCTATTCTATCCAATAAACCACCGTGTCCTGGCAATAATTTCCCGGAGTCTTTTAATCCCGCCTCACGCTTCATCATGCTTTCAAACAAATCCCCGACAACAGAGAACAGTACTGTCACCAAAGAAAGGAGAACAGCCCAGGGCCAAATTGGAAATGGAATTTTGCATAACCATAATGTAATTAATGCGATTAACGTAGCAATAAGAAGCGCACCCATCAGTCCCTGCCAACTCTTCCCTGGACTAACTAGTGGCGCTAATCTTTTTGTACCCCATTTTTTTCCCACAAAATAAGCTGTGGAATCAGCACTCCAAATGAGAACAAATAAGAACAATAATCCGAGCAAACCATTATCTTGATTACGAATATAATTTATTGATGCCCAACAAGGAACTAACACAAACAATCCCATTACGCTTTGCAAGAAGACACTTTTATTCCAAAGCCAATTACCGCGCGGATAATAAATAACAAGTATGGCTGCATATACCCACCATATTAATGCGCCAATAAAAATATACCTGACCGGAATAAAAAGCGAATAGATGAAAACTAATACAACCAAGATCAAATAAAGCCATCGACGTGAAGGTTTGCTAATTTGCATCAAATTAGTCCATTCCCACGCACCTCCCAGGGCGATCAAAGCTGTAAACACACAAAAAGCAAGTGGAGAAAGATAAATAACAGCAACGAGTATGATAGGTATCAATATAATGGCAGTTATGATGCGTTGTTTGAGCATCAGTTATTCCTCTCTTAATGTAACAGCTCAGTCCCGCTCAGGAAACGTCGTCTGCGGGCATCTTTGAACGATGACATCTTGCATTTCATCGGGGATTACTGTCTCATAATTCACGTATCTGTTCACTGCTGTATCCAAAACGTCTTTCACGATCAGCATACTGTGTCAGTGCTTTGTCTAATTCTCTCTCATCAAAATCGGGCCACAGAGTTTGAGTAAAATACAATTCAGAATAGGCAAGCTGCCATAGCATAAAATTGCTAATGCGCAGCTCACCGCTAGTGCGAATAAAAAGATCGGGGTCAGGTAAATCAGCAAAGGATAAGCGTTTATGTATCATTTCAGATGTGATTGCTGAACTAGATAAGTGACCCAATTCAACTTCCTTCGCTAGCTTCTGGGCAGCTTGGCAGATATCCCATTGTCCACCGTAATCCGCAGCAATAATCAATACCATGCCGGTATTGTTGCTCGTCATTTTTTCAACTTCGATGATTTTCTTGCATAAAGCTTCATTAAATCGTGAACGATCACCGATGAATCGAAGCTGGACCTTATTCTCATGCAGCATTTGCACTTCACCTTCCAAGCTCCTCAGGAATAACTCCATTAAATATCCAACTTCTTGAGCCGGACGCCGCCAATTTTCACTGCTGAATGCAAAAAGCGAAAGAACTTTGATATTTCTTTTCGCACAATTTTTCACTACTTGTCGTGCCGCTTCTAAACCTGCTCTATGCCCAGCCACGCGGGGCAAGAATCGCTTTTTTGCCCAACGACCATTACCATCCATAATGATGGCGACATGTTGTGGTATAGATTGGGTCACCGGTCGAGTCATGATTTGCTAGATCGCCATGAGATCAGATTCTTTTGCCACGGTTAATTGATCCACTTCAGCGACAAATTTATCTGTTAATTTTTGCACTTCATCAATAAGTCGACGTTCTTCGTCTTCGGTAATTTGCTTGCCTTTGAGCAATTCTTTGAATTCAGCATTTGCATCACGCCGCAAATTACGAATGCTTACTCGCGCTGCTTCCGCTTCGGTACGCACTACCTTAATCAATTCTTTTCTTCTTTCTTCATTCAACGGTGGCATGGGAATGCGGATGACTGTACCCGTTGTTGCTGGATTTAATCCTAAATCTGAATTTAAGATCGCTTTTTCAATCGCCTGAACCATACTTTTTTCCCATGGGGTAATGGTTAAAGTTCGAGCATCAGTGGTGATAATATTTGCAACTTGACTGAGAAGCATTTCAGAACCGTAATAATCAACACGAATATGCTCTAAAATACTTGGATTTGCGCGGCCAGTACGTAATTTTGCAATGTCAGCCTTGAATGAATCAATACTCTTACGCATTCGTGTTTCTGCGTCTTTCACAATTTTATGCATGAGTTTACTCCCAAATATATACTTCTTTCCACCTACTCCACCTGCGGGAGTAAAATTGTACAAAAAAATTACTCGTCCTCTCCCGCTAGCAGAAGAGGATTGGAGTGAGAGCCGATCAACGTTCCAATATCTTCGCCCAATATAATACTTTTTAAAGCACCTTGCTTATTCATGTTGAATACGCGTAACGGTAAGCTGTGATCTTGGCAAAGCAAAATAGCTGTTAAATCCATGACACCAAGCCGTTTAATAATCACTTCATCATAACTAAGATGCTGATAACGTTCTGCTTTTGGATTTTTAATTGGATCATCGTTGAACACACCTTCGACCTTAGTTGCCTTCAGCACAATATCAACACCGATTTCAATACCTCGTAATGCGGCAGCAGAGTCAGTTGTTACCAATGGATTGCCTGTACCTGCAGATAAAATGACAACTCTACCCTGCTGTAATTTTTCTTGCGCTGTTGAACGATCATATTGATCAGTGACGCTGGGAATAGCAAAAGCAGACATCAGCGTAACAGGAATAGATTTTTTCTCAAGAGCGCAACGCAATGCTAATCCATTAATCACGGTGGCAAGCATACCCATTTGATCTGCTGCAATCCGATCAAACCCAGCAGCGCACAAATCTGCGCCACGAATCAGATTACCACCTCCAATAACCAAAGCCACCTGCACACCTAGCTGTGTTACTCCGGCCACTTCGGTAGCAATGCGTGACAGCTTACTTGCATCAATTCCGAATAGATGGTCACCTTGCAATGCTTCGCCACTTAGCTTAAGCAGAATACGCCGATAAATCGGCTTTGCAGAAGTATCATCCATATTATTTACCTTATATCCCGCGGCTTGCCGCAGAAACCTTAGCAATGAGGTTTCTTAAGGGAAGAGGCGCTAGCCCTCCCTTAAGTTGACCCGGTGCGAATGCTCCATGGTCAATAGAAATTAACTACTTTGCACTTGTGACATTACAGCATCTTTGAAATCTTCAGTCACTTTTTCAATACCTTCGCCCACTTCATATCGATAAAACGCTAACACTTTTGCACGATGCTTATTAAGCAAACTGCCTACTGTCAGATCTGGATCTTTTACAAAAGGCTGGCCAGTGAGGCTAACTTCATCAAGGTATTTCTTCAAACGACCAACGACCATTTTCTCAATAATTTCTTGCGGTTTTCCGCTGGTTGCCGCTTGAGCCATATAAATTTCTTTTTCTTTTGCAACAAGATCTTGAGGAACATGCTCTGGTGACACAACCAGTGGCTTGCTTGCAGCAATATGCATAGCAATATCACGAGCTAATTCTTTATTATCCACATCCAACTCAACAATGACGCCAATGCGATTGCCATGCAGATAAGTTCCCACACAAGCAGCCGTTCGATTGCTAAGTATAATACGTCGAATTTGCACGTTTTCACCTACTTTCACGATTAATTCTTGACGTGTTTCTTCTGCTGTTTTTCCAGTTGTGTTAAGTACCTGCGTTGCTAATTGAGCAACATCATGAACCTGTCCCTCTAAAGCAGCATCCTCTACTGCTTTAACAAAAGCGGCAAAGTCATCACCGCGAGCGACAAAATCAGTTTCGCAGTTGACCTCTACCATCGCAGCTTGATTATCTTTTTCATTGATCGCCACTGCACCTTCGGCTGCTATTCGACCACCTATCTTACCAGCCTTGGCAATACCTCGTTTACGCAATTCTTCAATGGCACGCTCCATATCGCCACTGCTTGCTTCAAGTGCTTTTTTGCACTCCATCATGCCAGCGCCGGTACGTTCACGTAATTCTTTTACTTGAGCAGCTGAAATTGTTGTCATCATTTCACCCTCTAATTACTTATCCAATCCTGATTCATCTTCAGATTCATCGCCTTCTTCTTCAATGCGGGGCTCGATAACTTTTGCTTCAATTTCCACAAATTCGTCAACCGCTTCGCTACCTTCTAGTGTGCTAGCTCGTGCTTCTAAAACAACATCGGCAATACTTGCCGCGAAAAAGCGGATTGCGCGTGTTGAGTCATCGTTTCCTGGAATAACATAAGAAATGCCATCTGGATCATTATTGGAATCAACGATACCAATGACCGGAATACCTAGGCGATTGGCTTCACGCACTGCGATTTTTTCGTGGCCAACATCGACAACAAATAAAGCATCAGGGATACCACCCATATTTTTGATACCACCCAAGCTGTTCATCAACTTATCTTTTTCGCGTTCGAGACCGAGAATTTCTTTTTTGGTAAGACGACCAAATTTGCCAGATTCGAACATGGCTTCTAATTCTTTAAGGCGCTTAATCGATTGACGAATAGTTTTGTAGTTGGTCAACATACCACCTAACCAGCGACGGTTTACATAAGGCATCTTGCAGCGTTCAGCTTCTTGTTGAATGATATCTTGTGCAGCATATTTCGTGCCGACAAAAAGGATTTTGCCTTTCTTAGCTGACGTACTGCTAATGAAATTCAAGGCATCCTGCAATAAAGGCAGGGTTTTGCCGAGATCAATAATATGGATTTTATTGCGGGACCCATAAATATAAGAAGACATCTTTGGGTTCCAGTAACGGGTCTGGTGGCCAAAGTGCACGCCAGCCTTCAACATATCTTGAATAGAAACTTGCATTGGTTTTTTCCTCTTTGGGTTAAGCCTCTGCCTATCCTAGTCGCCAACTTTTAGTACTTGAAAAATCAAGCAAAAAGCACCCGACGACAAGTTGTGATAGACGTGCGGACTAAAGTTTAAGTATATATTGCTTAATAAAGCACGCCTTTATACCATAGAACACCTACCATCAACAATATGGATCATCGGTGAAATGCGATCTATAGATTTTGTTGCAATGGTCCTTCGAGGCAGCTGCCCTTAGCCAAGCTCAGGTCTCAGGATGACGTCTCGAAGGACCATTGCCACAAAAGCATAAACCGTACTTCACTGAGTGGGGCAAACATGACCGAAATTACTATTAAAACAAGCGAAGACATCGAGAAAATGCGGGTAGCTGGTCGTTTAGCAGCTGAAGTATTGGAAATGATTGTCCCTCATATCAAAGAAGGCATCACAACCGATGAACTCGACAAAATTTGCCACGATTACATTGTGAGTGACCAGAAAGCCATTCCGGCACCATTAAATTATCATGGCTACCCCAAATCGATTTGTACCTCAATTAATCATCAAGTGTGTCACGGCATTCCAGGGCCTCGAAAGTTGAAAGAAGGCGATATCGTCAATATCGATATCACAGTGATAAAAGATGGCTACCATGGTGATACCAGTAAAATGTTTATGATAGGACAACCTTCTGTTCTCGCTGAACGACTGGTCAAGATTACGCAAGAATGCTTGTATCTTGGCATTGAGCAAGTAAAAGCAGGTGCTCATTTTGGCGACATTGGAGCAGTCATTCAACAACATGCGGAAAAAAACCGCTTTACTGTCGTGAGAGAATATTGCGGGCATGGCATTGGAAAAATATTTCATGAGCCGCCCAACGTGCTGCATTATGGTAAGCCTGGAACAGGAGAAGAGCTTAAACCCGGTATGATATTTACCATAGAACCTATGATTAATGCCGGCAAGCGCGATGTGAAATTATTGCCCGATGGTTGGACTGTCGTCACCAAAGATCATAGCTTATCCGCCCAATGGGAGCATACCATTTTGGTGACAGAAACCAGTTATGAAATATTAACAAGACGTGCTGAAGAACTAATTTAGACTGGCTAATAACAATTAAGGAGAAAATTACATGTTCCAATTACCCAAACTTCCATATGCGATGGATGCTTTGCAACCTCACATTTCCAAAGAAACATTAGAATATCATTACGGTAAACATCATCAGGCATATGTAAATAATTTAAATAATCTCACTAAAGATAATGAATTTGCGAACATGTCTCTGGAAGACATTATCATGAAAGCAAGTGGGGGTATTTTTAATAATGCCGCACAAGTGTGGAATCATACCTTCTACTGGAATAGCATGATCCCCAACAGTACCGGCGAACCTTCTGGCAAATTAGCGGATGCCATCAATAAAAAATTTAGTTCATTCGAAGAATTCAAAAAATTATTCACTCAATCCGCAACCACTTTATTTGGTTCTGGTTGGACTTGGCTGGCAAAAAATGACCGCGGTGAACTAGAGATTATGAACACAGGCAATGCTGGCTTACCGATGAAGGATGGAAAACAAGCATTACTAACTTGCGATGTCTGGGAGCATGCCTATTACATCGATTATCGAAATGTGCGTGCGACATATGTTGAAAATTTCTGGAAGCTCGTTAATTGGGATTTTGTTGCAGAAAATTTTGGTTAGGAGGTAGAACTCAGTCGACATATGTTCACGCAGCGGTGACACGGACGTCATCCCTGAACGTTTACTTCGAAGAAAGGCTGATCTGCTATTACAATGATATTCTGTTAGATGGCGTTTGCCTTCCCGGAGACTGAGCTTTACGTTTCCTGAACGGAGGCTGAGTACTGCCACCTACAACCCAAATATAAGACGCTTAAGCAACCAAGCATTGGTCCACGCCAATGCCAGGGAAGCCCATAAAATAACCAGCCCAAAACAGATAAATTCCACCATCAAACTTTTATAAATGTATTTCTGACTTGCTCCCAAGACATGCAAGAGATGATAAGTTTGCCGTCGTTCATCCATAGTAGCTTGCAAACTAGTAATAAAAATCAATATTCCTGTGCCTAATGAAAATAAAAAAATATATTGTAAAGCCTGCGCGATTTTATTGATTAAACTCAAAAGTTGATTCAACACATTGGCAAGATCAATCACTGTTATATTCGGGAATTGCTGTACCAATTGATTCAGCAGCATGGTTTGATTAGGTTGCAAATGAAAACTAGTAATATAAGTAGTGAAAAAATGATTGATCACCCCTGGCAAAAAAATAACATAAAAATTGGGATGAAATGATGACCATTCCACAGAACGAATGTTAGCAATTTTTGCAGAAACTGTTTCGCTACCGATTCGAAAAGTTAATTCATCTCCAATTTTTAATTGTAAATTTTGCGCTAATCTGTCTTCAATAGAAAGAAGAGGTTTTCCTTGATCCTGCTTCATCCAGGCTTGGCCACTCACTATTTTATTGTCAGCAGGAAATTGCCACATCCAACTCAAATTTAAATCACGATGCAATGCATTATTGCTTCGACTACTCATTGGTACTGCGGTCATGATGGGTTTTCCATTCAAAGCAATCAATCGACCCCGCACCATAGGATAAATGCCAGCAATGTTAATCTGTTGCTGATGAAAAAATTGCTGTAATTTTGGTAAATCCGTAGGAGCAATATTGAAAGCAAAATAATTAGGGGTACGACTAGGTAAAGATTGTTGCCAATTTTCGATTAAATCTGTGCGCACCAATTTTAATAAAAAAATTACCATAAGCACTAATGTGAATCCCACAATTTGTATGCTCACACTTTCAGGATAATTGACCAGCTGACTTAATCCGCGTCGAATCGTTCCTTCAGTTTGCTGGAGAATGAGACGGATAAAAGATAGCATAAGCACACTGAGTAAATATAAAAAGCCAATGCTTAACAGCAAAACGTCGATGAAAAATAATGTTAATAAAGAGAAATTCATAAACCAATAAAGAAATGCAATCAGAGCTATCAAAATCGTCATCCAGTAAATGCGACTAGGGTTCGAGCGTACTGCCAATTGATTCCTCCAAATATATAACGGCGAAATATATGGCAATTCACTGATAAGCGGATATGCAAACAAAAATACCAACATACAACTAGTAGCAAATCCAAGGATGATTGGGCCCGTATCAGCTTCAGGTAAAGGAAATCGAAAAACATCCTCAAATAAATGCACAAAAAGAGCTTGAGTGAAATAACCGAGGATGATACCAATAACACCAGTAACAAAAGCAATTACTATTAATTGATAAATGACTATTTGAATAATGTGATTCTTTTTAATACCTAAGCATCGCCATAAGGCCACATGAGCATAATGACGACGCATATACTGGCGAATACTCATAGCAATAGCCACACCACTCATCGTTAATCCAACCAGTAAGACCAGTTGTATATAACTTTGCGTGCGTTGTAGCACATCCCAAAACATGGTTTGTTGGTTGCTGATAGTTAACAAGCGTTGGCTCGAGTTTAATTGCGGCAAAATCCAAGTACGAAATTGTTGCAATTGAGTTTCACTACCTACTAATAACAAACGATATTCAATTCGACTGCCTGGAATTACCGTCCGTGTTGCTGGAACATCATCTAATCGTATCAGTATTTTTGGCGCAATCGCCCAACCCATATTAAGGATTTCTAAATCACTACTTAGGACGTTGGTGATACGAAAATTTGCTGCACCAATGGTCATCATGTCATTAAGATTTAGCGCAAGCAACGGGAGTAATCTCGGTTCAACCCACGCTGTATGAGGTGTGATAGATGACGTTATCTCGCCTATGAGTGGATAATTTGCTGACACAGCTTGAATGTTTGTTAATTGCAATCGATTTCCTGCACTAACAACAGAGGGATACACCCATACTTCGGCCGCGCGCAATTTTAAACGGTTAGCTTCATGTTTCCATGCCAGAGAAAAAGGCGTTGAACTAGTCACCACCAAATCGCCGCCTAGTATTTTTGTACTTTGCTGAGTCACTCCGCGAAATAATCTATCAGTGTAAAAATGTAGCGCAGTCACCGCAGTAATCGCCAACAACAAGGCAAAAAAAACCACATACCATTGTGCAGCACGCCATTCTCGCCATAATAACTTCATAGCCAAGATGAATATTTTAGGCTTCATGCAGCACACCTTCTGATAATGATACACGGCGAGTACATCGCGATGCCAAACTAGCATCATGCGTGACTAGCACTAAGGTGGTATGTTCTATTTCATTTAGTGAAAACAGTACATCTATGATACGGTCCCCTGTGTGAGTATCTAAATTACCTGTCATTTCATCGGCAAAAATAATCTTAGGCTTATTCACAAATGCTCTTGCTATTGCCACACGTTGCTGCTCACCACCAGAAAGAACCGCAGGATAATGATACAGTCGCTCTCCTAAACCTACGCGATTTAACCATTGGCTCGCTTCTTTTTTTGCAATTGTATTTGGAACATACTGAATTTCCAAAGGCAGCATAACATTTTCAAGCGCAGTTAATGTCGAGAGTAAATTAAAAGATTGGAAGATGAAGCCAATAGATTGGCCACGTATCAGTGCACGCTGCTCTTCATTCAAAGTATTAAGGTGTTGTTGTTGAAAATAGATATCGCCCGATGTAGGCAAATCTAATCCTGCTAACAACGTTAATAACGTGGTCTTGCCTGAACCTGATGCGCCGAGAATAGCAACACTTTCTCCAGTTTTTACCGTTAAATTCACATCTTGCAATATAGTAATATGGCTATCGCCGCTCTGCACCTTTTTGTTAAGATGTTCAACACGTAAAAATTCAGAGATAGCTGTTGCCATGAAAAAATTCCTTGTCGCATTGTTGTTATGTTTATTTACTGTACCGATACTTGCGAAAAACACAATATTAATTGTAGGTGATAGTATCAGCGCAGGTTTTGGCATAGACCCGCAAAAAGGGTGGGTGATGTTGTTACAACAACGTCTGCAAGAGAAAAAATATGCTTATCAAGTAGTCAATTCGAGTATATCTGGTGATACCACCAGTAATGGTTTAAACCGTCTTCCCGCTATGTTGCAGCAATATCATCCGCAAATCACCATTATTGAATTAGGGGGTAATGATGGTTTGCGTGGTCTACCACTCAATGTGATCAAACAAAATGTAGCGAGCATGATTAGTCTTGCTAAAAAAGCTGGCAGCAAAGTACTGCTGCTAGGTGTACGCCTACCGCCCAATTATGGACCACAATATACGCAGCTATTCCGGCAACTATTTGTGAATTTAGCAAAGGAAGAAAGCGTGAACTTAGTGCCACTTTTTTTAAATCATGTGGATGACAACCCTCAATTAATGCAAGTAGATGGCATTCATCCTAAAGAAGAAGCACAAGTTATTTTGTTAAATAATGTATGGCCAATATTGGAAAAACTGATTAGCGATAAGTAATATAAGCGTTCACGTAATGGCGTCAACAGTTACTTTATTACCGCTATAGCAGTAATTTTGTATAAAAATGCTTCAACCTAGGTTCAAGACCTATTTCTAAAAATGTTTCTGCATGAATTCGAGTTGCGCTCGCAATTCCTCTAATTCTTCTAATAAATCTAAAACAACGACAGCGCCTGCTAAATTAACATCTAAATCGCGTTGTAAGCGCAAGGTAGTTTTAATACGTTTTAATTCAGCCAATTCAAACACCCATTCTTCTTGCTGTTTATCTCGCGGATGAATAATTTCATATTCGATTAAATCATGAATATAATCAGATGAAATCTGGCAAACTTCGCATAACTCATTGAGCGTCAATGAAGTTTCTTGAGAGTAATCGGCAATAATCAATAATTCATGTTTCTTCATAAGCATCTCATGGCCAATATCTTCGAGGATTATATGGCATAATTTGCGCCATTTTTTCATATAACTGGCGTTGTTCTTCTGTTTGCACAGGCGGGGTCTCTATCTGCACAATTGCATATTGATCCCCTGGCCCAGTCTTAGCAGGCATGCCCCTTCCTTTTAAACGCAGTTTTTGTCCCGTCTGAGATCCTGGCGCTAATTTGAGCCCCACTTTTCCCGCTAATGTTGGGATTTTGATTTCTGCCCCTAACGCTGCTTCCCAAGGAGTAACAGGGAAAGTTAAATACACGTCATATCCCTGAAGCGAAAAAAGAGAGTGTGGTTGAATATCGATTTCTAAATAAAGATCACCTGCCGGTGCACCGCCTGTACCTGGACCTCCTTGTTTGGCAAGACGCAATTGCTGTCCTTGCGCTGCGCCAGGCGGAATATTAACCTTAATGGTTCGCACACTTTGGCGTACTTCTCCTGATGGAGTGACTTCGGGCAATTGGAGTTGGAAGGTTCGCATCGTACCGCGAAATGCTTCTTCAAGAGAAATAGTCACTTTTGCGTGCTGATCACTGCCTCGTTGTTGAAAGCCAGCAAAATCCTCGCCACGAAAACGTGTGCCAAAAAGATTCGTAAAAAAATCACTGAATCCATGTAAATCACTTTCAGTGAAGTTACCGCGATCACCTGCATGGAATTGAGTACGTGGATCCCATCCCGGTGGGGGACGAAATTCTTGTCCTTGCTTCCAGTTACTACCTAATTGATCATAAGCTGCACGCTTTTCAGTGTCTTTCAACACTTCGTAAGCTTCTTGCAGAGATTTGAATTTTTCTTCTGCATTATGTTCTTTGCTCACATCAGGATGATATTTTCGTGCTAAACGACGATAAGCATGCTTAATTTCATCTTGAGATGCTTTTCTATCCACTCCTAAAACAGTGTAATAATCTTTGTATTCCATTCTGTCACTTCACTACTGTTTATTAAGTTCACTCAATGGCGTCAATTATTCTTCTGGTAAGCGAACGGTCAATACGTCGCATTTTGCTCCATGAAGAATCGCATTCGCTGTAGAACCTAACAAAAGTGATAATCCATGACGACCATGGCTACCGCACATAATCAAATCCGCACTGATATCTTCGGCAATTTTAAGTATTTTTGTTTTCGTTGGTCCCACTTCAACAAACTGGGCTGCTTTATCGACCTTCAATTCGCTACCTAATTTTTCAATGGATTGCCGTGCTTCATTGATTAATTGCCCTTCTATATCTTCGATACCTAAATAGGCATAACTATATCCAGGAAGCGGCTCAACGACATGAATCAAACTAAGTGTTGCGTTAGTTAAACTGCGTATGCTGCGTACTTTACTTACTAAATACTCAGTGTCTTCGGTTAAATCAGTAGCAAATAGAATATGCTTATACATGATGTTCATCCCTATTTCGTAACACACCCTTGTGGTAACAGTTCAGTCTCCGTCGACGCTTGGTGTATATTCAAGGGGGACTGATCTATTACCCCTTGTGCAATTGACCGCTTAGACAATGGTTCGCCAGCTTCCAGCCCGCTATGCTTTTTTGTCTACAACAAGAAGTTAGCGCCATGTCAGCAGACCCTACTAAACTGTAGCTGTTGCTTTGGAAAATATGATACGTTCTTTTTTTAATCCAATTTGAATCGTATCACCCGGTAAAAATTTACCAGACAATATTTCCTGAGCTAATGGGTTTTCGATATGTCGTTGAATTGACCGTTTAAGCGGTCTTGCCCCATAAACGGGATCATACCCCGTCGCAGCTAAATAATCCAATGCTTCATCGGTAATAGAAATACCATAGTCACGCTCCGCCAAACGAGCACGTAAACGATTTATTTGAATCTCTGCAATCAGTTTAATTTGTTCTTTATCCAGCGGATGGAATACCACAATTTCATCAATTCTATTGACAAATTCAGGCCTGAGATGTTTGCCTACCACACCCATCACCGCTTCTTTCATTTCAAAATAATCACCGTGTTTAGCAATATCATGAATTAACTCCGAACCTAAATTAGATGTCATGACAATAACTGTGTTTTTGAAATCGACAGTTCGTCCCTGACTATCCGTTAACCGCCCATCGTCTAGCATTTGCAAAAGAATGTTAAATACATCGAGATGGGCTTTTTCCATTTCATCTAGCAAAATAACCGAATAAGGTTTACGACGTACATGTTCTGTTAAGTAACCACCTTCTTCATATCCGACATAACCGGGTGGCGCACCTAGTAATCGTGACACAGAGTGCTTTTCCATGAATTCAGACATATCTAAGCGAATGACTGCTTCTTCTGTGCCAAATAAAAATGCAGCCAACGATTTACATAATTCGGTTTTACCCACGCCGGTTGGCCCTAAAAATAAAAATGAGCCTATGGGTCGATTGGGATCACTTAATCCTGCCCGTGAACGTCGAATGGCATTACAAACCGCAGTGACAGCTTGACTTTGCCCCACAATGCGTTTGTGCAATGCCTCTTCCATTTTTAGTAATTTTTCTTTTTCGCTTTCCAGCATTTTAGATACAGGAATATGTGTCCATTTTGACACAACTTCAGCAATTTCTTCATCAGTGACTTTGTTACGCAACAATCGTGTTTCTTTTTTCTGTTCGCTTGCGGTCGCTTCTGCCAATTTCTTTTCTAATTCAGGAATACGTCCGTATTGCAATTCAGCCATACGGGCTAAATCACCCGCTCGGCGAGCATTATCCAATTCTGTACGTACTTTTTCCAATTCACTCTTGAATGCCTGCGCTCCTTGCAGTGCAATTTTCTCTGCTTTCCAAATCGATTCTAATTTTTTAAATTCTTCTTCCAATTTATGCAAATCCGATTCGAGTTTTTCTAAATGTTTCTTTGACACGTCATCTTTTTCTTTCTTTAATGCTTCACGTTCGATTTTTAGCTGGATAATACGACGCCCGAGGTTATCCATAGCTTCAGGCTTGGAATCGATTTCCATGCGAATATTGCTCGCTGCTTCATCAATTAAGTCAATCGCTTTGTCAGGTAAATTACGATCAGTAATATAACGATGTGACAAAGTGGCGGCAGCAACAATGGCTGAATCAGTAATTTCAACGCCATGATGTACTTCGTAGCGCTCCTTTAAACCACGCAATATTGCAATGGTGTCTGTTACACTGGGTTCTTCCACCAAGACACGCTGAAAACGCCGTTCAAGTGCCGCGTCTTTTTCAATATATTTGCGATACTCCTCTAACGTAGTGGCACCAACACAGTGAAGTTCTCCACGCGAAAGTGCTGGTTTTAGCATATTTCCTGCATCCATCGCCCCCTCTGCTTTCCCTGCACCCACCATGGTATGTAATTCATCTATGAATAAAATAATTTGGCCTTCTTGTTTAGCAAGTTCTTTTATCACTGCCTTAAGACGCTCTTCGAATTCACCTCGAAATTTGGCACCTGCAATGAGGGCACCAAGATCAAGTGCGAGTAAGCGTTTTTCACGCAAACCTTCAGGGACTTCACCATTAACAATACGTTGAGCCAATCCTTCCACAATCGCGGTTTTTCCTACGCCTGGTTCACCGATTAATACAGGATTATTTTTTGTGCGTCGTTGTAAGACTTGTATGGTGCGACGAATTTCGGCATCACGACCAATCACTGGGTCTAATTTGCCTTGCTCTGCAAGCGCAGTCAAATTGACTGTATATTTTGCCAACGCGTTACGCTGTTCTTCTACATTAGGATCCGCTACTGTTTCACCACCACGTTCCTCATCTACTGCTTTTTCAATCGCATTTTTATTTCCACCACATTTACGTAGAATATCACCCAACGTTCCATTGTCTTCTACTGCGGCAATTAAGAACAACTCACTTGAAATATATTGGTCTTTACGTTTTTGCGCGAGTTTGTCCATTAAATTCAAAATTCGATTTAGTTCATTAGCGATATGTACTTCACCCCCTGTACCTTCTACTTTGGGTAAACGCTTAATGGTAGCTTCTAATTCAGAGCGTAATTTGGGTAGATTTACCTTTGCTTTAGATAAAGTGGACCCGATTGTACTACCATTTTCTTCTAATAAAACCTGCATCACATGAACAGGCTCAATGACTGCATGGTCTTGACCCAATGCCAATGACTGAGCATCTGCTAATGCCATTTGAAATTTACTGGTTAATTTATCCATTCGCATCGTATTTTAACCTTATGTCATATTGCTATTATGAGATGATGAGGGCTATTTTGGGAAGATCAAGTGGAATTAAGATTGGGTCGTCTGCGATTCGAACGCAGGACCAACAGGTTAAAAGCCTGCTGCTCTACCGACTGAGCTAACGACCCAATGAGACACCTAGTCGAGCCGCATATATTACTGATTCTTAGAAAAATATCAACGGTTACTAGCACCTCAATTTTGTAACAGCTCAGTTTCTGGGAAGGCAAACGCCGTCTGCGGGCATCTTTGAACGAACAATGCGGAAAAAAATGGGCTCACATACTTCTGTGTATGCTGCACTTTTTTCCGCATTGTTCGTTCAAAGATGCCCGCAGACGGCGTTTGATGTGGATTCAAGAGGGGCTGATCTATTACTCAATTTTTGCATTCTATCTCCCCTGCACATCACCCCATAAATATTTATGCAGTTGAATTTGTAAACGGACAGGTAATTGATCGCGTAAAATCCAATCAGCAAGATCCCTCGGGATAATTTGTTGGTAGCTAGGAGAAAACAATACTTGGCAACGACTAGTAAGATGATATCGCTCTATTGTTTGTTTTGCCCAGTCATAATCCGCTTCGTCGCAAATGACAAACTTGACTTGATCATGAGCAAGCAAATAGGGAATATTTTCCCAATGATTCTTATCAACTTCACATGAGCCGGGTGTTTTGATATCGACCACTTTGACAACACGGGTATCTACTTGAGCAATAGACAGTGCCCCACTCGTTTCCAATGACACCTCATAACCCTCGTCGCATAAACGAGTCAGCAAAGTGAGGCAAGCTTTTTGGGCTAAGGGTTCGCCCCCTGTTACTGTCACATAATGGGTGTGGTATTTTTTAACTTCGGAAAGAATAGCGTCGATATCATACTTGACACCGCCATGAAATGCATAAGCCGTATCACAATATTGGCAGCGTAAGGAGCAACCTGTTAACCGTATAAAGATGGTCGGTAGACCGACTGTCTTGGTTTCACCTTGGAGGGAAAAAAAGATTTCTGTGATGCGTAAGCTAGGGTCTGTTGACACGAAGTTAACCTCAGTGCCCTGCTAACTTAAGCTGCTTTAACTGTTCTGAAGCAAGCCTAGCGGAAGCGGAACCGGGGTGCTGAATAATCACTTTTTTAAATGCTGTTTTTGCATCCGACCATTTGGTTTGAGAGGCATAAATCAAGCCGACTTTTAATTGTGCATCAGATACGCGCGGACTGTTAGGGAACGTCTTAACAACAGCGCTAAACTCCGTCAGCGCTTGATCATTCTTACCCATCAGCCCATATAATTCACCAAGCCAATAATGTGCATTCGACGCAAATTGCCCTGATGGATATTTTTTCAACATGCCTTGTAGAGCATTTACTGCATCATTATATTTTTTAGCTTTAATAAAATTATAGGCTGTTTGATAAATCTGCTGCTCTTCTGCAACATTAGGCTGACCGTCAGTCAGCTGAGCTTGGACTACTTTATCACTCGTTGCTACCACCTTTGATTTTGTTGTCTTACGCACAGGTTTGGTCGTCACCGGAACTGGCACTATTGCCGTGGTTGCATCATCGCTCATGTTGCTACTCGTGGTGGTATCCACTGAAGTGGTATTGATTGATGCATTGTTTGTTGCCGCAACATTAACTGATTGCCTGGTATTAGATGCTTGCTGTGACAAACGCTTATCAAGATCCGTATACATATTCTTTTGCTGATTTTGCGCTTCTTGCAATTGGTGGGTCAGCTGTTCAACCTGACCACGCAGTGTTTGTACTTGATCTTGCAATGAATCCATACGCACAGAAATATCATTGTTCTGCATATTGTTCATTTGTTGCTCCATGCGCCGCATACGTTGTTCCACTGACAACGATGAAGGCGGAGCAGATGGTGATGAAGAAGTCGACGGTGCTGGCGAAGCTAATGCTTGGTTGGGAACAAATGCTCCTTCCTGACCTGGTGGTGGTGGCGGAGGTAAATCTTGAGACTGATCAGCAACACCAAAATTATCATCTTGTTGCATGGTATCAGCATCATAAACGGGAGCTGGATCCGCAAAAACAGGCATAGCGATGCTAATACACATCGCTATACCTAGACTCTTCACAACACCGACGATAGTCTGCATAAATTTATCACTTGAGATAGGCAAGCATAACACGACGATCTTGTTGATAATCAGATTCTGTATGGCCAGCTGCAGCTAACTTCTCTGCACCATAGCTGACAACTCGAATTTGTCCTGGGTTCACCCCTTTGGGGGTAAGGATATCTGCGACTGCTTTCGCGCGTCGTTCGCCTAAACCGATATTGTATTCGCGACTACCACGTGGATCTGTGTGACCTTCTAACATGACTTTAGCTCGTGGATGTGACACGAGATAATCTGCATTAGCTAAGATGGCTGCTTTGTCTTCATTATGAACAATATAACTATCATAATCAAAATAATAAACTCGCTTAGATAATATACGTTCTCCGCTGCCACCTTGTTCGCCAAAGCCCGATTCATGACCTAAACCTGAAGCGTGTGCTCCACCAGCACCTGTTCTATAAGCAGAATTTGCTTCATTAATAGCAGATTCATTGGGTGGAGTTCTATGAGAAGAGCATGCTGCAAGTGTAAGAATGCTGATGCCCACTAAAATAACTTGTCCCCATTTTTTAAGCTTCATGATCTCCCCCTTTTTTATGTCAGTTAGTCCAAAAGTATACCCTGAAATATTGAGTTAGCAAGTAGTAGCAAGTTTCCTCAACAACTCGGTGAAGTGCAGCATGTCATCATTATCTTGCGACTAGCGCCATGGATGAGCGCGGGATGGTACATGGATGTACCATTGGAGCAAGATAATGAGGACATGCTGCACTTCATCGAGAATTGCCGAAGTTTCCTAACCTGGCATGTCATAACAGTAGTAAACTATTCACGACAAAAAAGGCGACCATGCTGGATCTTGAGCATCGCCGCTTCGAGCGGGCATGCGCAATTGAACCCTCCCATCTGAAGAAACCATACCAAGCACATTACGGCCATTATAAAATGTATCATAAAGAACCATACTGCCGTTTGGCGCAACACTAGGTGATGAGCTGTCGCCAACAGTGCTATTCAGCACTCGTATCGTTCCTGAATCCAGATCTAAGATGCCAATATTGTAAATGCCTGACACGCGATGAATCATCACTATATTCTTACCGTCACGTGTATAAGATGCACGTGCATTATAATCGCCATCAAAAGAAACACGTGACGATAGACCAGAAGCTAAATTCAATTGGTAAATCTGCGGAAGGCCGCCGCTCCGATTGGATGTATACACCAATGACTTTCCATCTGGTGACCAAGCCGGCTCAGTATTGATATAAAAATCATGGGTGACTTTGCTCAAACGTCGCGTTGCTATATCCATGATATATATATTAGGTGCGCCATCCTTTGATAATACCAGTGCAAGCCGTTTGCCATCATGTGACCAAGAAGGTGCGCCGTTGATACCAGGGAATTCACTCAATAAACGCCTTGTGCCAATTGCCACATCTTCAATGTAAATTCCTGCTTGCTTATTCTCAAATGAAACATAGGCAATCTGTTTACCATTTGGAGACCAAGCAGGTGACATAATAGGTTCTGGCGAATTTAACAAGGGCCGCGGGTTATAACCATCTTGATCTGCTACTTCCAGAAGGTAACGGGTAGACGCATCTGCTGAGCGTTGCACCACAACATAAACAATCTTGGTGGAAAAAATGCCACGTACACCCGTAATTTGTTCGTAAATGAGATCACTAATATGATGGGCTAACGCACGCATTTCATTAGCAGAAATAGTGTATTTTTTACTCAGTACCACATTGCTCGCGCCCTGGTCTCGAAAGATATCGAGCAATTGAACACTGACTTGGTAGCGGTGGCCATCTAATGCAACGATTTTACCTACCACAACATTGTTGGTCCCTAAACGTTTAAAATAATCTGTAGAAACTTGGTTGGCCTCGCTAGGAAATTGATTCAGTGCACTTTTACCATAGACTTTAAAACGTCCACTATTTTGCAAGTCACTGGTGATGATCCCTGATACATCTTGTGGTAGTGTGTTATCGCCTGGTAGCACAAATGGCACAATCGCGATGGGAATAGCGCCCGCCACACCACGAGTTAACTCCATACTTAAAATGGCATAAGCAGAATAAGGAACGATAGTCGTAAAAATAAGTAAGAAAAGATTAATTAATTTGCGCATAACGTACTACCTCATTTTATGGTCGTTATTTATATCATATTTTTAGGGACTGTTGACAATGTTTTGAGGCCATTTCTTTTTCGGGCAGGGGTGGGCCTAATAATTTACCTTGCATTAAGGTGCAGTCTAATTGTTTTAAAATATCAAATTGCTGCTTTGTTTCAACACCCTTAATCACTAATTCGATTGACCTGCTTTTCGCCAAAAACAATACTGATTTGATTAATTCAACTGTCTTTGGATTGTTTTCCACATCGGTAATAAATGTGCGATCTAATTTTAGAAAGTTTACCGTAAAATTTTTAAGATCACGCAAAGAAAATGGAGCGCTACCAAAATCATCGATCGCTATTTTGACATTAAGATATTTCAACATATTGAATGCTTTCTCTACTATATCAAATGACAATTGGCCAGAATTTTCTTTGATCTCTAACAAAAGCCACGCTGGATTAAATTGAAGTTCTTGTAAAATTTGTGAGATATGGTAAATGAACTGGCTGTTTTCCAGCTGTTTGAATGATAAGGGAATGCCCAACAATTCCGGGATAAAATCCAATTTGCGCCAAGAAAGAAATTGTTTGCATGCGTTCCGCAATAACCATTCAGAAATGACATTCAATTTACCTTGCTTTTCAGCATAATCAAATAATTCTGGTGGACTCACTAATCCTAAAGCAGGATGCTGCCAATATAATAATGTATCCATGCAGATGATGTTGTCATTCTGTACATTAATAATAGGCTGATAATAAATGGCAAATTCATGAAACATTGACTCGCGTCTTAATCCTGTTGCAAGTGCCAGCTCACGCTGACTATTTGCATGAATTCTTTCATGATAAAACTGATAAATCTGCTTACCTTTTTCTTTAGCTATGTGCAATGCATAATCTGCACTACGCAATAGCGATGCTGTATCTTGGCCATCTGTGGGATAAATAGAAATTCCTATGCAAGCAGTGATATATAATTCATGCTCATTGATAATAATAGGTTGTTCTAATGCTTGTAATATACGCTGTGCAACAATGGCTACGGTTTCTGGCTTACCCAGTTGGGTCAACAAAACGTAAAAAGTATCTTTGGTAAAACGACTAGCACTATCTACTTGGCGTATGCACGCATGAATGCGTTTGGCTACCACCCGCAATAATTCATCACCAATTTGATGATTTAATGCATTATTAATTACCTTGAAATCATCGATATCGATAATTAATACACCCATTGTCAATTGATAACGGGCACTTTCATGAATATTTTGATTTATTCTATCTTCAAATAATTGCCACCCCAATAACATCGTCAAGGGATCTTCCATTGCATGGCTTAATTTATTTTGCAGGACAGAAAGTTCTTGGCGTAAATGATAATCGTCTTTTTTTAAATTCTCTAATTCTGTTTTACCAACAACTATTTCTTGCTTGGCTTGCTGACAATGGCTTTGGCTTTTGGCATAAAGATAGATAAAAACAGCGCTTACCATGCTCATACCAACAAGTGCGAATAGTAACACCACTGTTACCCTCTCCTTAGGTGTGGAAATATTTCAATAGGATAGCTGAATGGGTGAGTGTCCTCAACCCAAACCATCACCCCCAGCAACTCGGTGAAGTGCAGCATGTCATCCTTATCTTGCGACTAGCGCCATGGATGAGCGCGGGATGGTACATGGATGTACCATTGGAGCAAGATAATGAGGACATGCTGCACTTCACCGAGAATTGCTGATCACCCAAAAATATTCTCAGGCTTTACCTTTAGAACAAATTGGCGGAAAGCTTCAAAGTCATTTGAATTTGACGGTACCGGTAAAGGCGATGCTTTTAAAACTGCTGCCCGAGCAGAACTATCAAGTGAAGGATCACCACTGGTTTTGGTGACTTGTACATCTAATACTACACCACCCGGCGCCAACCGGATCATGAGCTCGCAATATAAACGCTTATTTGCTTGCGTGGGGATAATCCAATGTTCACTGATCGCTTGCAAAATCAGCGCTTTATATTTATTGATTTCTCCTTGCGATTGTCGAACTTGCGTGCTCTGTAATTTTAATTCTTCATTTAACAATTGCTGTCGCAATGATTGCTCAGCTTGTTCATGCAACGTTTTTTGAAATTTAGATTGCAGCTGTTTTTGTTTTAGTTTTTTTTGCTTGTCGCTTTGCTTTTTAATATCCGCAAGTAAATCTTTAGCAAATAAATTAGGTTGTTTTACTGCTTTTAATAATTTTTGTTCTGCTTTCTTTTTTTTGTCATCCACTTTTTTAATAGCAATCACATCTTTTTTAACTTCCTCTTGCTGCGCTGTTTGATGTTTGGATTCAACGACAGGTGGTTTTGGTAATTGTCGCTTCACGGGTGGAGAGGTGTGTTGTTTAGGCAAAATTTTACTTTTTGGTGAATCGCTCAAAATGACTGCGCTAATGACATCGTTTTTATTTGTATTTTCGATAACAGGCATGGGAGAAACAAAATCAAAACCGAACATCAGCACCAGCAAAATAGCAATGTGAACGATGATGGAAAACCAGAGATAATGTAAATGACGGGACGCTATCATAGTACTTAACTAGCTACATGATCAGATGGAAGCGGCTGGGTGATTAACCCAACACTTTTTGCACCCGCTTGTTGCAATAATGCCATTGCTTCCATGACTTTGCCATAATTCACATTTTTGTCACCACGCACCAAAACAGGACGCTGCTCACCCTCTTTCTGCGAAGCGAGTTGACCCGTCACTAAATGACTCAATGTGCGAGCGGTGATGGGTTGATTCGGTTTGTCTGCTAAGTTCAAATAATAATTTCCTGCTGAATCGACAGTCACGATCAATGGCTCTTTTTGCTGATCTGTGATGGCTTTTGCTGCAGTTTTGGGTAAATCGACTTTCACACCTTGCGTTAATAAAGGTGCAGTTATCATAAAAATAACTAGCAGCACCAACATAACATCAATGAAGGGAACGACATTAATATCAGACATTGGCCGGCGTGATCCAGGTTGGTGTATATGCGCCATAACTCAATTACTCCATCACTTCTAGCTTTGAAGTTGGTTGTGACGATTGGCGAATAAGGAGATTAGTAAATTCTTCCTCGAACGCATCGAAACGATTCATGAGTCTGCCAATGTCAGTAATAAAACGATTATAAGCAATTACCGCAGGAATAGCTGCAAATAAGCCCAGTGCTGTTGCAATCAGTGCTTCGGCTATTCCAGGTGCTACCATGGAAATAGTTGCTTGTTGAACATTTGCTAAAGCACGAAACGCTTGCATAATACCCCACACAGTGCCAAATAAACCCACATACGGACTAGTTGAGCCAACGATAGCAAGAAAAGGCAAATGTATTTCAAGCTTATCTTGTTCACGCATTTGCGCCACACGCATGGCCCGTTTGGTATTTTCCATAATGTTTTCTATTGTCGCTCCTGCGTGTTTTCGAAAACGGGTAAACTCTTTAAACCCTGCATGAAAAATGGCTTCCAATCCTTCTATTGATCCTTTCTGAGCGTTGCTTTCAGCGTAAAGTTGGGATAATTCTTCACCTGACCAAAATGCTTGCTCAAATTTTCCAGCCGATTTATTAATACCTTTTAAATAAAAGCTACGTTGCAAAATATACGCCCAAGAAAAAATAGACGCGGCGATTAAAATCAGCATGACACATTTCACGACTAAACTAGCGTGTAAAAAATAATTTATTAAACTGGCATCATAATTCACGGCGATATTCTCCAATTGTCACTCTGCTTTACCTATTAAGATGTAATGGCTATAGTTTATCGAGGGTAATCATTAAGCGCAAATGCAGTTACTAACCCTAAGGCCCTAAGGATCCTCGCATAAATTTATGCGAGGACCCTAAGTCTCTGCCCTATCAAACAAATTCATATTTTGTGATGCCATTAACTTTTCTGGCGTTTTTAAGCCAAAGTGTAAATAAGCATGTTTGGTTGCGATTCGCCCACGAGGTGTACGTAACATAAACCCTTGTTGAATTAAAAAAGGTTCGATGACATCTTCAATTGTCCCTTTTTCTTCATTGATGAATGCTGCCAAACTTTCAATACCAACTGGCCCACCATCGAATTTCTCCATGAGTGCCAACAATAGCTTTTGATCCATGACATCAAACCCTTGACTATCGACTTTGAGAAAATCGAGCGCTTGTTTGACCACCGTTTCCGTCACATCTCCATTGGCTTTCACTTCAGCGTAATCACGCACACGGCGTAACAAGCGATTAGCAATACGTGGGGTACCGCGAGAACGACGCGCAATTTCTTCTCCCCCTTTTTGATCAACGGACACTTTAAGAATATGCGCAGAACGCATAACAATTTGCATCAAATCATGGGTTTGATAAAATTCTAACCGTTGGACAATCCCAAATCGATCACGCAAGGGAGAGGTTAATAGACCGGCGCGTGTAGTCGCACCAATTAATGTAAACGGCGGCAAATCGAGTTTGATTGAACGCGCAGAGGGGCCTTCGCCTATCATAATATCGATTTGATAATCTTCCATCGCTGGATATAAGACTTCTTCGACCACAGGACTCAAACGGTGAATCTCATCAATAAATAACACATCCGCCGCTTGCAAATTAGTCAGCAAAGCTGCCACATCACCTGGACGTTCTAACACAGGTCCAGATGTTTGTTTCAAATTAACCCCCAACTCATTCGCAATAATGTTGGCTAAAGTGGTTTTACCTAATCCCGGCGGTCCAAAAATTAATACGTGATCCAGTGCATCGCCACGTCCTTTGGCTGCCTTAATAAAAATATCCATTTGTTCACGAACGGATTTTTGCCCTATATAATCCTGCAACGTTTTTGGACGCAACGCACGATCGACTGGATCAGTTTCTTGTTGCTCTGCTGCAATAATTCGATCTGCTTGTAACATCACATCTCTCCCGGTGAGATCACCCCTCTTGAATATACACTAAACGTCAGCTGCGAGGCACCTGGCCGAACAATGCGGGAAAAAGCGCAGCATACACAGAAGTATGTGAGCCCATTTTTTCCCGCATTGTTCGTTCAAAGATGCCCTCAGACGCTGATGGATAGACGCATTTTTTTAAGTGTGAGTTGAACTCCAGACACTATCAAATTAAAGCAGGACTAACTTAGAAACTCCCCTGGGGA
>Ga0206865_1049_pt1 | contig 39301 bp, 35 predicted proteins | sample Alteio_BWOrgCont_39_FD_152628 | JGI IMG/M metagenome (GOLD analysis project Ga0206865, IMG submission 152628) | Enriched cells from forest soil in Barre Woods Harvard Forest LTER site, Petersham, Massachusetts, United States -... | ecosystem: Environmental > Terrestrial > Soil > Temperate forest >...
TACATTTCCCGTAGAGAACGACGAATCAATTCTTCACTACTAGCTGCGCCATCATCAATTTTCGTGACTATGCGATTTGCTTCTTGTTGTTTATATCCCAGTGAAATCAAGGCTGAAATCGCGTCTTGTAAAATCTGATGACGGCCATTGTTATCTTGCTTAACCAGCGTGGCTCCTTCTGCTTTCGCAGCCTGACACCAATCAGATAATTTGTCACGCATCTCCATCACTAAACGTTCAGCGGTTTTTTTACCTATACCAGGCAAGCGTACTAAACTCGCCGTATCATTATTAAGCACACAACGCACAAATTCATCTACTGCTATACTTGATAAAATCGTTAAAGCCAACCTTGGACCAACGCCATTGACTTTTAATAGTGTACGAAACAATAAACGTTCATCACGAGTGTAAAATCCATATAGATGATGTGCATCTTCACGCACTACGAAATGGATAAATAAACTGGCCTCTAGCCCCACATCCGGTAGTTGATAAAATGTACTCATGGGCGCATCGATTTCATAGCCTATGCCCTGAACATCCACAATGAGTTGGGGTGGCTGCTTTTCTAAAATGATACCGCGTACCAATCCGATCATATGAGACCTCTTTTTCTTAATACGCGTGCGTGAGCATGACACAGTGCAACAGCCAGTGCATCCGCCGCATCGGGCTGCAAATTTCCAGCAAGATTTAACAATCGCTTCACCATGAATTGCACTTGCTTTTTGTTGGCGGCACCATGACCTACTACTGATTTTTTTACCTGTCGTGCGGAATATTCCTCCACTGGAATAGTAAATGCAACAATGGCTGCACCGCGAGCCTGCCCTAATTTTAGAGCTGAATTCGGGTTCTCATGCATGAAGACTTGTTCGATAGCAGCTTCGTGCGGTTGATATGTGTTTGTCACTTGCTGCAAACCTAAATAGATTTGACGTAAGCGTTCGCAAGCAGAATAAGCGATGAGATTAAGATAACCACTTGCAAGGTAAACATGTCGATTGCCTTCCAATCGAATGACACCGTAGCCAGTGCGGCGTGATCCTGGATCGATTCCTATGATCACTGTCATAATTTTTCCTTACATCAATTCCTTCAACACCATTGCTACGATATCTGCATTTGAATAAACAGATTGTACATCATCTAAATCTTCTAATGTGTCAATCAAATTCATCACTTTTTCTGCGGTTTCTTTATCACTAATCGTCACATTGGTTTCTGCACGCATAATGATATCTGCGTTATCCGGGTGAAAACCTGCTTTCTGCAATGCAGCTTTGATCGGGATAAAAGTTTCCGGGATGGTAATCACATCTACACTTTTATCATCATTCGAAATAATGTCTTCTGCGCCGAGTTCAAGTGCATGCTCCATTAAGCGCTCCTCATCCACACCCGGTGCAAATGTAAGTTGGCCTTGTTTTTTAAACAGATATGCGACAGATCCATCGGTCCCTAAATTACCGCCACTTTTAGTAAATGCGTGTCGTATCTCGGCCACAGTGCGATTTCGGTTATTCGTCATACAATCCACCATCACTGCAATGCCACCCGGACCGTAACCTTCGTAGCGCACTTCATCTACTTGTTCACCCTCCATACCGCCCGCACCACGCTTGATTGCACGCTCAATCACATCTTTCGTCATGTTAGCTTCTTGCGCTTTATCTAGTGCGGCACGCAAGCGAGGGTTAGTATGATGATCGCCGCCGCCCATTTTTGCTGCTACGGTGACTTCACGTATGATTTTGGTATAGAGTTTACCGCGCTTTGCATCTACTTTGGCTTTATGCCGTTTAATGTTAGCCCACTTACTATGCCCAGCCATTTTTTATCCTGTTCTATATTAAATTTTCGTTGTCCATCACAAAATTATTTTTTCCCTGTTACCTTTTTTTCTTCCGTTTTATTTGCACTTTCTTTTGTTTTAGTCACGACACGAATACCCAATTCAATTAATTGTTCAGGCTCAACAGCAGAAGGCGCGTCCATCAGCGGACAACTTGCTGTTTGTGTTTTCGGAAATGCAATGACATCACGAATAGAACTTGCGCCTGTCATCAACATGACTAATCGATCTAAACCAAATGCAATTCCACCATGCGGAGGACAACCTAATCTCATCGCCGTCAGCAGATGTCCAAATTTTTCTTCTGCTTCTTGATCACTAATATTCAGAATGTTAAACACTGCTTTTTGTATCTCCGATGAATTGATGCGGACAGAGCCACCGCCAATTTCACTACCATTTAATACCATATCATAAGCACGCGCGAGCATATTGGGCGGATCTTTCATCAACTCTTCCACGGTGTCGGCTTTAGGCGAAGTGAAAGGATGATGACAAGCCGACAGCCTACCTTCTCCTTTTTCAAACATGGGGAAATCAACTACCCATAAAATACGCCAGCCTTGCTCGACCAAACCACGATCATAACCCACCTTAAGCCGCAATGCTCCCAGTGACTCATTGACAATAGTAGACTTATCCGCACCAAAGAAAATAATATCGCCCACTCCTGTTTGGGTGCGCTCTATGAGAGCTTGCACAATAAAATCAGGTAAAAATTTAAGAATGGGTGACTGCAAGCCCTCTTTGCCTGCTGCATTAATTTTAATATAAGCCAGGCCACGTGCACCAAATACGCTAATATAATTTGTATAATCATCAATTTCTTTACGACTTAATGCCGCACCACCTGGGACACGTAATGCCGCCACTCGTCCGTGCGGATCTTTCGCCGGCTCAGCAAACACTTTGAATTCGACGTCTTTCATCAAATCGCTAACATCTACTAATTCCAGCGGAATGCGCAAATCAGGTTTGTCAGAACCATAACGATACATAGCATCAGCATACGTCATGCGAGGAAATGGATCGGGTAAGACAACATCGAGCAATTCTTTGAACAATCCTCGAATCATGTCCTCCATGATTGCTTGAATTTCAAACTCATTTAAAAATGAAGTTTCGATATCAAGTTGGGTGAATTCAGGTTGACGATCTGCGCGTAAATCTTCATCACGGAAACAACGTACGATTTGATAATAACGATCAATCCCTGACATCATCAGCAGTTGCTTGAATTGCTGAGGTGACTGCGGTAATGCAAAAAAACTACCTGGCTTGGTGCGACTAGGTACCAAATAATCGCGCGCACCTTCTGGCGTTGCCCGTGTTAAACAGGGTGTTTCCACATCAATGAATCCTCGCTTATCTAAATAACGACGTAGATATCGTGCAATGTTTGCTCGAGTTTTCAACCGCTCCAGCATTTCCGGACGCCTTATATCGAGATAACGATAATGCAAGCGTGTCTCTTCTCCCACATCATGATAAGAATCATCAATCGGAAATGGTAACGGATCAGCACGGTTCAAGATGCTTAATTCCAACGCAAACACTTCCACTTCACCGGTATGCAACTGAGAGTTAACTGTTCCAATTGGCCGTCTTTTAACAACACCCTTGACCTGCACAACAAACTCACTGCGCACTGTTTCTGCTCTAGCAAAAGCCTCTTTTTGCTCTGGTGCAATCACTACTTGGACGATTCCTTCGCGATCTCGCAAATCAATAAATATGACACCACCATGATCACGCCGACGGTGTACCCATCCAGCTAATTTGACTTCTTGACCTAATAATTCGGCGGTCACGTGACCGCAATAATGACTACGCATAAAAATTTACCTTTATTTAAGGGCTTGTCAGTGAAAGTTATTTTTTGACAAGCCCTAATGCCTGTTTTAAGACAGCTTCTCATTTATGCTTTTTGATGAAACCGGCGATACCACAGGCTGCACCACTCCTAATGAGATCACAAATTTTAACGCTTGATCCACGCTCATATCCAGTTCTACTATTTTACTTTTGGGTGCCATCATGAGAAAGCCTGATGTGGGATTAGGCGTGGTGGGAATAAAAAAACTCACCATAGGCTCTGACTTTAACGTTCCCTCGATTTCCTTCCCCACTTCACCGGTCTGAAAAGCAATACTCCATACACCCTCGCGAGGATATTCTACCAACAACACCTTGCGAAACGACTGCCCGCCTGGTGTAAACAAGGTTTGTGTCACTTGCTTCACACCCGTGTATATCGTTCTTACCAAGGGTATGCGTGCCATCATCGCATCACCTAATGCGACTAACCGCCTACCAACGAAGTTAGCAGCAAGAAGCCCGGTAAAAAAGATGACTAGAACAGTAATAATGACGCCAATACCAGGAATATGAAATCCTATCAATACATCAGGTTGGTATTGTTGTGGCAGTAATAGTAATGACTTGCTTAATAGGTCAACAAGAAATTTAATCACCAGCAAAGTGACCCAAACTGGTAACCAAACCAATAGTCCAGAAATAAAATATTTACGAAGCGCTGCAATCATGATGATTTCGTCCCATCTTTTGTCGAGGAACCAGCCGCCTTATTGGAAGAAGCATCCTGAGCTTTAGGTTCCGACGTTTTTTTCTCTGTCCCACTATCAGTCCCGCCGCTATCAGCACCGCCCTCCTTTTCTTGAGCAGACTTAGCTTTCCCTTTAGTGCTATAATCTGTCTTATACCACCCCGTGCCCTTAAGCTGAAAGCCCGCAGCAGAAATTAATTTATTTAACCCTGGTTTGTGACAATTTGGACAGTCAGTCATGGGTGGATCTGTTATATTTTGTAATGCTTCTAGTTGATGACCACAAATTGAGCATTGATATTCATAAATTGGCATAATACACTGCCTCCAAAACAAGATAAAAATAATATCATAGGTAAAAATGGCATAAAATACAGCAATTCTCGGTGAAGTGCACCATGTCATCATTATCTTGCGACTAGCGCCAAGGATGAGCGCGGAATGGTACATGGATGTACCATTGGAGCAAGATAATGATGACATGGTGCACTTTACCGAGAATTGCAGCATAAAATACGATAAGGAACTGCTATGCCTTCTATTCTCGTTCTCTATTACAGCCGTTATGGATCTGTTAAACAAATGGCGCAATACATTGCCAGAGGAATTGAATCTGTTCCTGGCATGGAAGCAAAAATCCGCACTGTCCCGCCTGTTTCCCCTACGACAGAAGCCACCGATCCCCCCATTCCCGATAGTGGCGCACCTTATGCGACGCTTGCTGATTTAAAAGAATGTGCAGGCCTTGCACTTGGTAGTCCCACTCGTTTTGGCAATATGGCTGCCCCGATGAAATATTTCCTCGATCAAGCTAGTAGTTTATGGTTATCAGGGAGCTTAGTGAATAAACCGGCTGTTGTCTTTAGCTCTACTTCTACTATGCACGGCGGACAGGAAAGTACGCTACTTAGCATGATGTTACCGTTGTTTCATTTAGGCTTCATCTTGCTTGGCTTACCTTACACAGAACCAGATCTCAATACAACACAAAGCGGTGGCACGCCTTATGGCGCTTCTCATGTGGCTGGTACTTCAGGAAAAAATCCTATTACTGAAGAAGAACAGCGATTGTGTATCGCGCTTGGTAAACGATTAGCAGAACTGACATTGAAACTTCAGTCTTGACCGTTACTTGAAACGTAACAGCTCAGTCTCCGTTTGGGAAACGCCGTCTGCAGACCAGCAACTCGATGAAGTGCAGCATGTCCTCATTATCTTGCTCCAATGGTACATCCATGTACCATCCCGCGCTCATCCATGGCGCTAGTCGCAAGATTATGAGGACATGCTGCACTTCACCGAGAATTGCTGGTCTGCAGGCATCTTTTAAAAAGGAACACCCATGCAAAAAAAACACGGATTTCAGCTCATGGAGCTGATCATTTCTCTCGCAATGGTAAGCATATTAATTGCGTTTAGCATTCCACGCTACTCGCAGCATCTTTTGCAAGCAAGACGCTTAGAAGCTGCCAGCATGCTTTCAAAGCTTGCGATAGCAATGGAGCAATATTATTTATCACATCACACTTATCATGGCGCAAATCTGGCTACTCTGCATTTTCCAGAAATCATAGCAAAAAATAATTATCAATTAAAAATTGAATCTGCCAATGATGATGACTATTTACTCCTCGCAAAACCGACGGGACTGCAAGCAGAAAAAGATATTCTTTGCAGCAAACTCAGTTTGCGTTCAACTGGAGAAAAAGGTATTAGTGGTATTGGAAAAATCGAAGACTGTTGGTAGATAAGGACGTGGCAAGATGATGGCAAGATGGGGTGCTAGTTTGGGAAGTTATTCGGACCACGTTCCTAAGGAACAACGCAAAGAATAACCTTCACTATCTTTAATCTCGCCATTTTTATCAGGATAGACAACGCGAGTTCTTCCTGATTTATTTAGAATCACAGCCCAGGCAGGGTCAGTAGTTGCTGCATGACAATACCAAAACGTACCATTGTCCGTACGTACTATTTCCGTTGCTGAAAAGAGCAGATAATCACGATAACCAGGAAACATTCGCCAATACAAGTTTCCTCTATTTGAAGTAGTTTGTATTACAGCAAGCATTTGCTCTTTAACATGTACTAGCCCATCTTCATTTTCATTAAGAAATACAATCAGACTTTTTTTTGCTTTACTTGAACAATGTAAATGATCGTCACTTCTACAAATGACTGTAGACACACCGTGTGCACGCGCTTCCAGCCGCGCTAATTCAATCGCGCGTAATAATTGCGATTGCATTAATTCATCATCGGCGCGATAGATAAAACTTTTTAGCATGGGCAACGCCATGGCAATGAGAATGCCCATAATGAAAAGCGTTATACTGGCTTCAATCAGTGTAAATGCACGTTGTGAGTGGGTGTTTTTCACTGTAAGTTCAGGGGTGTCGTTATTAGAAGGAACAGGACGTCAATTCCCGGTGAAGTACAGCATGTCATCATTATCTTGCGACTAGCGCCATGGATGTACCATTGGAGCAAGATAATGATGACATGCTGTACTTCACCGGGAATTGCTGTATCTTTCACTCTTTTGGGCGCATATGCGGAAACAAAATAACATCGCGGATAGAGGGTGAATCAGTAAAAAGCATTACCAAACGATCTATGCCTATCCCTTCACCTGCTGTCGGTGGAAGACCATGCTCAAGCGCGATAATATAATCTGAATCATATGGCATCGCCTCTTCATCACCTGCTACTTTCTCTGTCATTTGCTGACGAAAGCGTTCAGCTTGATCATCGGGATCATTTAATTCTGTAAATCCATTGGCAATTTCACGTCCCGCGATAAACAGCTCAAATCTATCGGTGATAAACGTATCATTGTCATTGCGGCGAGCCAAAGGCGAGGTTTCTGCAGGGTATTCGGTAATAAAGGTAGGCTGTATTAGCTGGTGCTCAGCTGTTTTTTCAAAAATTTCAACCAGAATCTTGCCTAATCCATGACTTTCTTGAAAAGGGATTGCTAAACTTTTGGCTGTTTTTTTAGCTGCTTCTATTGAATGAATGTCTGCTTCTTTCAGCGCGGGATTAAATCGTAATATTGCATTCTTCAAGGTAAGCCGCTCAAAGGGTTGGTTAAAATCTAATGTGATACCTTGATAAGAGAATGTCGTTGAACCTAATACATCAAGCGCAATCTTGCGAAACAAATCTTCGGTTAAATCCATCAAATCTTGGTAATTCGCATAGGCTTGGTAAAACTCTAACATGGTAAATTCTGGATTATGTTGAGTGGATAATCCCTCATTACGAAAATTACGATTAATCTCAAATACGCGTTCGAATCCACCTACCACTAACCGCTTTAAATATAACTCCGGGGCAATACGTAAAAACAGTGGCATATCTAATGCCTGATGATGCGTTACAAACGGTTTTGCTGCTGCGCCACCAGCTAAAACTTGCATCATAGGTGTTTCGACTTCAAGAAAATCACGTTCTTGTAAAAACTGGCGGATGATATTGGTGATTTTTGATCGGATAATAAAGGTGCGACGTGTTTCTTCATTCGCAATCAAATCAAGATATCGTTGGCGATAACGCGTTTCTTGATCCGTCAATCCATGAAATTTATCCGGTAAAGGGCGAATAGCTTTAGTTAACAAGCGAATGTTTTTTACTTTCACCGACAATTCACCGGTCTTGGTTTTAAACAAATGTCCTTCAGCACCAATGATGTCACCTAAATCCCATTGTTTGAATTCTTCATACACTTCTGGTGTTACATCATCTTGGCGAATATAAAGCTGGATGCGACCTGACATATCTTGAATATGGGTAAAACTTGCTTTGCCCATTAGACGCCGCGTCATGATACGTCCTGCTACTTTGACCTGAATTTGCTGTGTTTCTAATTCAAGTTCTGTTTTATCGTTATATTGCTTAAGAAGATTCACCGCTAACGCATCGCGATGAAAATCCGTTGGATATGCCCTTCCCTTTTGCCGCCATTCTACTAATTTGGCCCGGCGTTGCTCGATTAAATCATGTGTGCTTAACATTTCATTTTGCTGATGTTGATCTGACATAGTCATAATCCACTTAATAAACTTGCCTCAATAAACTTATCTAAATCGCCGTCTAATACAGCTTGTGTATTGCCTACTTCAATCCCTGTTCGCAAATCTTTGATTCGTGACATATCTAACACATAAGAACGAATTTGACTGCCCCAGGTAATCTCTTTTTTGTTTGCCTCAAGTGCTTCTTGTTTAGCGTGTTGCTTTTGCATTTCCAACTCATAAAGTTTAGCACGCAACTGTTTCATTGCCTGCGCTCTATTTTTATGTTGTGAGCGATCTGATTGGCATTGAACGACTGTATTCGTTGGTAAGTGGGTGATACGCACAGCAGAATCGGTACGGTTTACATGCTGCCCCCCAGCACCACTTGCACGATACGTATCAACACGTAAGTCTGCGGAATTTATTTCGATCGCCACATTTTCATCAATTTCCGGTGAGATAAAAACAGAGGCAAAAGAGGTATGGCGTTTATTGTTGGAATCAAAGGGTGATTTACGCACTAAGCGATGCACGCCACTTTCTGTACGTAACCAACCATAAGCATAAGCGCCTTCAAACTTCACTGTTGCACTTTTAATTCCAGCGACTTCCCCCGGTGATACTTCGATTAATTCTGTCTTAAATCCGTGCCTTTCACCCCATCGTAAGTACATACGCAACAACATATTGGCCCAATCTTGGGCTTCCGTACCGCCAGAACCAGATTGTATATCCATGTAAGCCGCATTAGCATCCATTTCCCCAGAAAACATACGACGAAACTCAAGCTCTTCAATTCTTTTGGTGAGTTTTTCAGCATCTTTAGCAATCACATCCAGGGTATCGGTATCATTTTCGCTAGCAGCAAGCTCATAAAGTTCTTCAGTCTCGCGCAAATGCTGCTGCAACGATTCCATCATTTGCACGACTTCTTCTAACTGAGCGCGTTCTTTGCTTAAAGTTTGGGTCTTTTCTGGCTGACTCCAGATAGCAGGATTTTCTAGCTCTTGTTTGATTTCATTTAAACGTGCTTTTTTTTGCTCTACCTCAAAGATACCCCCGTATACTTTCTAACCGATCTTGCAAATCTTTGAGATAATTCCGCATGGATGTAATTTCAATCATATTCAAAATTCACCTTTCAAATCTAAATCTTAGCTTCATGAAGGAACTTATTATAGCGCTTTGCAGGCTGATAGAGAACCGCTAAAATAGCATCTTTATTTTACTACCTATGCTTGCCAAAGCAGCTTGGGCAGAAGCATTATAATCGTTCACAGAGCTGACAGCTTACGCTTCACGCAAGTCCAATGCAAAAATTAATGCATCTTCATTTCCCGCTTCCGTTGGATAATAGTTTTTGCGTTGTCCGATGAGTTGAAACTGCATCCCCCGATAAAGCGAAATAGCACGTGTATTTGATTTGCGCACTTCAAGATAAGCGATGCTAATTCCTTTTTGTTTAGCATGAATTAAAGCATTTTCCAGCAATCGCCATCCCCATCCTTGATGCTGAAATTCATGCACCACGCATAAATTGAGTATGTGACATTCATCAGCTGTGAGGGAAATAATAATAAAGCCAATTATTTTTTTATCTAATTCAATGACCCAACCTACGTAACCAGAATTGAAACAGGTTTTAAATGTATCTTCAGTCCATGGCGTAACATGAACCAACTTTTCTATTTCTAGTAGCTGATTTAAGTCTGATTTGAATAGTGTTCGTATCATTACATCCACTTCCAAATTTGTTTACTCTATCTTACACTAAATTTTGCTTTGAGAGATCTGGAGTGTTCCATGCCCTACCGACTAACCAAGATTTATACTCGTAAAGGTGATAAAGGGTATACTAAATTGGGGAAAAAACAAATTTCAAAGGATGATTCATTAATCGAGGCGTTAGGAGCAATAGATGAATTGAATTCAATGATTGGCCTCGTCATTTCCTTGCTTAATCAGCATCAAGAAATTGAAGATTGTCTTACTCATATTCAAAATGATTTGTTTGATTTGGGTGGCGAATTATATTTACCAGATCATGTTGTTATCACTGCTGACAAAGTCACACATTTAGAACAAATGCTTGATACCTGGAATAAAACCTTACCTCCCCTTGAAGAGTTCTTACTACCACGTGGAAATCCTTCTTCTGCCTCTACCCATGTTGCACGCACAATATGCAGACGCGCAGAACGATGCTTAGTACGATTGCACAGACAAACCCCATTGCAAAATGATGAGATGATTCGCTATCTCAATCGTTTGTCAGACTTACTTTTTGTTATTGCGCGCATTCTCGCACACGATAACGGCAAAAAAGAATTGGTGTGGGAACATAAAGAGCGTAAATAAGGGTTCACAACACCCCCCATCCCTGCCTTCCCCCGCAAGGGGGGAAGGAGTTTTCTAAGCTGGTGTCGTTGTTACCAACCTACAGCACTATCAAATTAAATCAGAACTAGCTTAGTAAACTCCTTCCCCCCTTGCGGGGGAAGGCAGGGATGGGGGGTGTAACTTCCTACTTTTCAGTCTTTCGTTTTGGAAGATATAAATCCGTGATGGTGCCTTCAAACACTTCCGCAGCTAACATCACTGTTTCTGATAAGGTCGGATGCGGGTGAATAGTCAGCGCCACATCTTCTACATCACAACCCATCTCTATCGCCAGTGCGACTTCTGCAACTAACTCGCCTGCGTTGGTACCAACAATGCCAGCACCAATCACCCGGTGCGTGGTTTCATCAATAATCAGTTTGGTCAACCCTTCACTGCGTCCAATACTCAGCGAACGGCCACTAGCTGCCCAAGGGAATACGCCTTTACCATATTTTATCCCCTTAGCTTTTGCTTCATTTTCTGTCACCCCCACCCAAGCAACTTCAGGATCAGTATAAGCGACACTCGCAATACATCTTGCATCAAAGAAGTGCTTAAATCCGGCAATGACTTCGGCAGCAATACGTGCTTCTGGCATTGCTTTATGTGCTAGCATAGGATTGCCGATCACATCTCCAATTGCATAAATATGAGGTACATTGGTACGCATTTGTTTATCAACAGAAATAAAACCGCGTTCATCCACTTTAACGTCTGCTTTAGCTGCATCAATCTGATCACCATTAGGGCATCGGCCAACAGCACATAGGATACGATCAAATTTCTCGATTTGTTTTGGTGCATTCTCTCCTTCAAATGTCACGTATAATCCATCTTTTTTTGCTTCGACTTTGGTTACTTTTGTTTTGAGATAAATATTTTTATACTTAGCTTTAATTCGCTTGTATAACGGCATGACAATATCTGCATCGGCGCTAGGAATAATTTGGTCCATCAACTCGACCACGGTAATTTCTGCGCCTAGGGTGTGATATACGGTTGCCATTTCTAATCCAATGATACCGCCACCAATGACCAGCATTTTACCGTTGACTTCTTCCAATTCTAATGCGCCGGTCGAATCTATAATACGTGGGTCATCGGGCAAGAAAGGAAGTTGAATCGGACGAGACCCCACTGCAATAATGGCTTGATTAAATTGAATCGTCTCTTTCTTTCCCTCTTTCGTAGTGACTTCTATTTCGTGGTCCGATTTAAATTTTGCAACACCATAGACCACCTCCACCTTGCGGGTTTTAGCTAATAATTTAACGCCACCAGTTAATTTGGAAACAACACTATTTTTCCATTCACGTAATTTTTTGGTATCGATTTTTGGCTTACCAAACTGTATACCATGATCAGACATCTCTCCCGCATCATCAATGACTTTTGCTGCATGCAATAATGCTTTGGATGGAATACAGCCTACATTTAAGCAAACACCACCTAATGTTTCATAACGCTCAACCAACACCACTTTTTTCCCTAAGTCAGCGGCTCGAAAAGCTGCCGTATAGCCACCAGGACCACTACCAATCACTACCACTTCAGCTTGCATACTCATTTTCTATGTTTCCTTATAGCAACAAATTACGAATATCAGACAGCATATTGGTTAAATGGACAATGAATCGCGAACCGTCAGCACCATCCACCACACGATGATCGTAGGATAATGACAACGGCAGCATCAATCGCGGAACAAATATACCCTCTTGATAAATTGGTTGATAAGATGTTTTGGACACACCTAATATGGCAACTTCAGGTGCATTGATAATGGGTGTAAACGCTGTGCCACCAATTCCACCCAAACTTGAGATAGAAAAACATCCACCTTGCATATCGTTAGGCATCAATAATTTCTTTCGGGCTTTTTCGCTCACTATCGCTAATTCTTTAGCAAGATCAACTAACCCTTTTTTATCTACGTCACGAATCACTGGCACAACCAAACCATCGGGCGTATCAACAGCAACACCTATATGATAATACTTTTTCATGACAAGATTTTCGCCACTTGCATCTAATGAAGCATTGAAATGAGGAAATGCTTTTAATGATGCCACCGCAGCTTTCATGATAAAAACAAGTGGCGTAAGTTTAATTTTTTGTTTTTCCAATTCTGCTTTTTGTGCTTGTCGAAATTCCTCCAGCATGGTGATATCAGCTTGGGCAAATTGCGTTACATGTGGAATTGTCATCCAATTCCGTTGAAGATTTTTTCCAGAGATTTTTTTGATTCGAGAAAGCGCTTGCGTTTCTACCACACCAAACTTAGCAAAATCGATAACCGGTGCAGGAGGAAATGCCATGGGCATTGCACTGCTTTGTAGTTGTGCTAATTGTCCTTTTACATAAGCTTGCACATCTTCTTTGACAATACGTTGCTTAGGGCCACTGCCAGCAATGACTGCCAAGTTCACCCCTAATTCACGCGCAAGACGGCGCACACCAGGCCCAGCATGAACATCACTGGTCGATTGCACTGTTCCGGTTAAGATCGGCTGAGTGGCTGTTTCAGGTTTTTCTTCCTCGGGTTCTTTTACTTCTGTTGCCATTTTTTCTTGTGGTTTGATTTCTTTTTCTTTTGCTTCGACCATGGATTTTTCTGGCTGTGTTGTTGCTTTTTCTTCTGCAGCCCCACTAGTTTCCAAGGTAATGAGCATTGAACCAGTACTGACTTTGTCACCTACTTTGACTTTTATTTCTTTGACAACACCAGCATCAGTGGATGGAAGTTCCATCGTTGCTTTATCTGATTCCAACGTAACAATAGGATCTTCCACTTTTATTTTGTCACCTGGTTTGATCAACACCTCAATGACAGTGACATCCGTTGCACTGCCAAAATCAGGAGTGGTTATATTCTTTAATGTCAAAGGATCATCCTCCATAAGTTGTCAAATAGTAAGTGTTCGCGCAGCAGTAACACGGACGTCTTGAATCTACACCAAACGACAGAGCCTGAGCTATCGCCCATTAAACACTGATAGGGTTAGGTTTCTGAGGATCAATACCATATTTTTTAATTGCAGCAGTTACTAGACTTGCAGGAATTTTACCTTCTTTCTTCAAGGCATATAATGCAGCAATAACAATATAATAACGATCAATTTCAAAGAAACGCCGTAAATTTTCTCTTGTATCACTACGGCCAAATCCATCAGTACCTAATGTAACATAAGTACGTGGAACGTAAGGTCTAATTAAGTTTGCATACGCATGCACGTAATCTGTTGCTGCTACCACTGGCCCTTCATGATTTTGCAAACATTGTTCGACATAAGGCATGGTAACATTTTTCTCTGGCGCTAACATCGTCGCACGTTCAACCGCCATGCCATCACGTTGTAATTCACCAAAACTGGTGACACTCCAAATGTCAGCCACCACCTCAAAATCCTTTTTCAGCAATTCAGCTGCTGCTATCACTTCATTTAATATCGTGCCACTGCCAAACAATTGAACTTTATGTTTACCTTTGCCGCCTTCACTATATAAATACATGCCTTTGATAATGCCTGCTTCCACCCCGGTTGGCATGGGTGGTTGAATATAGCGTTCATTCATTGCCAAGATGTAATAAAACACATCTTTTTCTGCAGTGAGCATTTCAGAAAGACCATGTTGAATAATGATCGCCATTTCATAACCAAACGCCGGATCATAAGCACGACAATTAGGGACAGTAGTAGCTGTCAAAAGGCTAGTTCCATCTTGATGCTGTAATCCTTCGCCTTCCAACGTGGTCCGGCCTGCGGTTGCGCCAATGAGAAAACCACGAGCTCGCATATCACCAGCCGCCCAAATGAGATCGCCTACACGCTGAAAGCCAAACATTGAGTAATAAGTAAAAAAGGGAATCATAGGAAAACGATTAGTTGCATATGATGTTGCTGCAGCAATCCACGAAGCCATGCATCCTGCTTCCGTAATACCTTCTTCTAGTACTTGGCCATTTTTAGCTTCATGATAAAACAGAAATTGTTCTTTATCTTCCGGTGTATAAAGCTGTCCCACAGAAGAATAAATGCCCACTTGACGAAACAGTGCCTCTAAACCAAATGTTCGAACTTCATCTGAGAAAATGGGCACAATTCGCTGAGCAATGTTTTTATCTTTGAGTAAGACATTTAAAATACGTCCTAGTGACATAGTCGTTGACATGGTCCTATCTGCTGAACCATGCAAAATAGTATCAAATGCTGATAAATCAGGAACAACTAATGGTTGTGATATCACTTGGCGCGATGGCAAAAAGCCGCCAAGTTTTTCACGCTGCGCATGCAGGTATTTCATCTCATCGCTATCTTTCTCAGGCTTAGCAAAGTTAAGACTGCTTAGCTCTTTATCGGTTAATGGGATGTTGAAGCGATCACGAAATGCCTGCAATTCATCTTCACTCATTTCTAATGAATTATGGGCGACATTTCTACCTTCTGTTGTTTTCGTTCCTAAGCCGAAACCTTTCACACCTAATGTCAAAATCACTGTTGGCTGCTCTTTATGTTGTACAGCAGCAGCATAAGCTGTATAAATTTTGACGGCATCATGTGCGCCGCGATTTAACTGAGCAAGGTCATCGTCAGATAAATCAGCTACCAGTGCTTTCAATTCATCTGTGTTGAATAAAAATTCTCTTGTGTAAGCACCGCCGCGGACATAAGCAGTTTGTAAATCGCCATCGACACATTCACTTAACCGTTTAGCCAGCGCACCCGATTTGTCTTTCTTAAACAAAGCATCCCAGCGACTATCCCATAATACTTTAATGACATTCCACCCTGCCCCACGGAAAATACCTTCCAATTCCTGGACAATCTTACCGTTACCACGCACCAGTCCATCTAAACGCTGCAGATTACAATTGACGACAAAAATAAGGTTATCTAACTTTTCGCGTCCAGCAAGTGCAAGACCAGCAATGGATTCTGGCTCATCCATTTCACCATCGCCACAATAAACCCAGACTTTGCGATCCAACGCTGGCAATAGCTTACGATTTTCTAAATACTTGAGGAATCGAGCTTGGTATACACCTTGTAATAACCCCAAACCGAGTGAAACAGTAGCAAACTGCCAAAAAGTCGGCATAAGCCAAGGATGTGGATAAGAAGAGATACCTTCGCCATTTACTTCTTGGCGAAAGTTTTTTAAATTTTTTTCTGTTAGTCGACCTTCTAAATAAGCACGAGCATAATTTCCTTCTGAGGAATGTCCTTGAAAAAAAACGAAGTCACCTAATTTATCCTTGGTGGCACCTCGAAAGAAATGATTCATTCCCACTTCGTATAGTGTTGCAATTGAGGCAAAAGAAGATAAATGACCGCCTACTCCTCCTGCGTTATTTTTTGCATTGAGAACCATCGCTACCGCATTCCAACGTATGAATGCTTCAATAGTCGCTTCCAAGGCTAAATCACCTGGATAGGTAGGTTGCTGATCAACAGGAATGGTATTGATATAAGGTGTCACCCATTGTGCCATCCCAGTAGCAACACCTTGTTTTTCTGCGTGTTTTAGTATTTTTTCCAAAATAAATTGGGCGCGTTCTTTACCCTCATATTTAACCAGGGACGTTAGCGCATCAAGCCATTCTTTCGTTTCAATAGGATCACTATCACTCCACTCTTTCGCCATTATGTTTATCCTGTTAGTCGATTTTTCGGCTAAGTTTACTCGAATATGGTAAAAAATCCAAAGATTGTGCTTTTTGCGCAGCAACTCGGTGAAGTGCAGCATGTCATCATTATCTTGCGACTAGCGCCATGGATGAGCGCGGGGTGGTACATGGATGTACCATTGGAGCCCTCTTTGAATCCACACCCACCATCAGCTACGCATCCTACAACAATACCAGCGCCGCAATCACCACAAGAGTAATCACAAATGCGCGATCCAATAATCCGATCGCACTTTTTTCTGCTGATCCATCTTGAGCAATGTTCTCATCACTATCACCTAAAGCGGCGATACCACATTCGACCAGCAACTTGTCATTCATATCTAATCCCCATGCTGCTTTTTTGCGCCAATAAGTCAGCACTTTGGCAAAATGTCCGCCAAGCGCAAAAAACAACGTAAACAAACGAACAGGCATCCAATCTAGCACCGCTTGAGCAGAACGCGCGGCTTGTACTACCTCAGGAGACATTTCTTGCTTAGACGATTCAACAGCAGATAAGGCTATCGTACGATACAAAAGCGCTCCAACTGGGCCTAATATGACAAACCAGAAGACAACAGCAAAAACACGGCGATTAGCTTGAACAAAAATACTACTAAGAAATTGCTGATGCAAAGATGGACCGGTCTCAGTCACCCCTAACGACGTTTTTAATTTATCAACACCTAACTGGGTATTACCTTGCATAAACGCATTAATAGAGGCAAACGTATCTGCCCAAAGGTTTTGCTGCCCTAAGCAATAGACAAAAACAAGTAGTTGGAACAATAATTCAGCAAAGCCAAACAATACATTCTGTAATAAGTATTGCATCAAGACTATCGCAAGTAACAAAGGAATAATGGTGCCAGCTAATACAAGATTGGGCATTTTCCCAGGTATTCGTTGCATAATCGCACGCTGATAGGCTGCAAACCAATGCCACCGTCGTAAATGGCTCCAGTCAAAAAACCGTTCGAGTAGCAGTGCAATGAGTGTCACAATAAACGTCATAGCAATATTCCTTTTAAGTGTTGCCAATCAAAGAAGGGACCTGGGTCTGTTTTTCGACCAGGGGCAATGTCAACATGCCCTAGGATGCGGTCAAGCGTGATACCTGGATAAGCTTGCATTAGTAAATTAATCACCTTCCCTAACTGTGTGTACTGTATTGACGCATATGGCACATTATCAGTGCCTTCCAATTCTATCCCAATCGAAAAATTATTACAGTGAGTTTTACCTTGAAAATAAGATTCACCTGCGTGCCAAGCACGCTTATTGAATGGCACAAATTGAATTATTTCCCCCATACGCCTGATAAATAAATGCGCTGACACTTTTAGCGCCGCAATGGAGGTAAAAGTAGGATGAGATGACGTATCCAGGTGCCCGCAAAAAAATTCTTCCACCGCACTTCCACCAAATTCGCCAGCTGGTAAACTGATGCTATGCACCACCACCATGTCAACAAGCGTACCTTGAGGGCGCTCATCATAATGGGGTGAAGGCCGATAGACAATGGGTTCTAATAAGCCAGTTTGTGAGTTTACGGTTAAGTGGTTCATAAGGAGCTTATTATCCTAGAAACGGCGGTTGGGCGCGAGTGCCAGGTGTAACAGATTGATTGAGATAGATCAGTCAAGATGTTGCGCATCGCACCGCGAGTCAACCGCCGTTTCTAGGATTATATAGAGGGTAGTTGCAAATACGATAAAAATATGTAAAAAATGACAACCTTTATATTTTTTGATTAATCATAGATAACGACCCCCATGCAACCAGAAGAAATTAAACGTTTGATTGAAGCGGGACTTGCGGATACCGAGGCATTTGTTGACGGTGACGGAGCCCATTTTACTGCCATTGTGATTAGCCCGGTCTTTGCAGGTAAATCGCGTATTCAAAAACAACAATTAGTTTATGATACGGTAAGAGCACAACTATTAGATGGCACATTACATGCACTCACACTCAAAACGTTTACACCGGATGAATGGGAAAAATTAAATCAGGAAAAAGGGGAGAGTTAAACATGGAAAAATTGATTATCAAAGGTAATATCCCTTTACATGGTGAAATCAAAATTTCAGGAGCAAAAAATGCAGCATTGCCCATTTTGGCGGCTTCTTTGCTAAGCGGTGCTCCCATCCAAATTAGCAATATTCCACATTTACAAGATGTCACCACGATTGTCAGCTTGCTGGGTCAAATGGGCGTACGCATCACGCTAGATGAACGTTCGAATATTGAGGTTGAAGCAGATCAACTTGAGTCGTTTCACGCCCCTTATGAATTAGTTCGCACCATGCGTGCATCTGTATTAGTGTTAGGCCCATTATTGAGCCGATTTGGTGAAGCAGAAGTCTCTCTTCCAGGCGGCTGCGCGATTGGGACTCGCCCTGTTGATCAGCATCTTAAAGGCATGCAAGCCATGGGCGCTGAAATTCACATCGAAAATGGCTATATCAGAGCAAAAGCGAAAAGGTTACAAGGTGCCACCATTATCATGGACATTATTACTGTGACTGGTACAGAAAATATCATGATGGCAGCCGTGCTCGCTAAAGGACAAACCATTATTCACAATGCAGCACGTGAACCTGAGGTAGAAGATTTAGCCAACTTCTTAAATATACTGGGTGCTAAAGTTCAAGGTGCTGGCACTTCTACTATCGTGATTGATGGTGTCAATGAACTGGGCGGTGGCTGTTATCAAGTCTTGCCTGATCGAATTGAAACTGGAACCTATCTCGCTGCAGCAGCCATCACCCGTGGAAAAATTAAACTGAAAAACACACGCCCTGATTTACTAGAATCTATCCTACTTAAGCTTGAAGAAACGGGCGCGATAATTGATACCGGTGTTGATTGGATTTCATTAGATATGAAAGATAATCGTCCACGCGCAACTAATGTCAGTACCGCTCCTTACCCTGCTTTTCCCACTGATATGCAAGCACAAATGATGGCGGTCAATGCTGTCGCGGAAGGAACCGGCGTCATCACCGAAACAGTTTTTGAAAATCGTTTCATGCATATCCAAGAATTACAACGCATGGGAGCAAACATCGCGCTTAAAGGAAACACTGCTATTTGCATTGGCGCTGAGAATCTTCATGGCGCACCCGTCATGGCAACCGATTTACGTGCATCAGCCAGTTTAGTGTTGGCTGGATTAGCTGCGCATGGTGAAACCACCATCGATCGTATTTATCATATTGATCGTGGTTATGAATGCATAGAAGAAAAATTGGCACAACTCGGTGCGCAAATTCACCGTATTCCATCGGAGTTACGAGAATGATGAGCGGTGAGACTAGGGTAGTTCTACCCCAAATAAAAATCTAATGTTTTGCGTAGCCCCGCATCAAGAGTGACTTTAGGCTCCCAACCAAGATATTCACGCGCATGACGTATAGAGGGTACACGTAATGATACATCTTGATATCCTTCGCCAAAATAATCTTTTGAATCCACATGAACCAAATTGACTGCTTTTGCCTTCTCTATATATTTTGGATAGCTTTCCGTAATAAATTGCACCAACATTTCTGCCAGCCGGCGGATAGAAATATTTTCTTGCGGATTTCCTACATTAAAAATTTTATTATGTGCAGACTGATTTTTATTTTTGATGATGCGTAACAAGGCATCAATCCCATCATCAATGTAAGTAAAACATCGCTGTTGTTCACCGCCATTGACCAGATTAATATTTTCGCCACGTAAAATATTACCAATGAATTGTGTTAACACACGCGACCCGCCCGGTTTGGGATTCAGCACATTATCAAGCCGTGGGCCATACCAATTGAAAGGCCTAAACAACGTATAAGACAGTTCTTTATGTTTGCCATATGCATAAATCACGCGATCGAGTAATTGCTTTGATGTGGAATATATCCAACGTTCTTTCGCAACAGGGCCGGTGACTAAATGACTTTTCTCCTCATCAAATTCAGCATCAGGACACATGCCATAGACTTCTGACGTGGATGGAAAAACCACGTGTTTTTTATACTGTACACATTCGCGAATGACTTCAAGATTAGCTTCAAAATCTAATTCAAACACACGCAATGGGTCTTGCACATAAAGCGCGGGGGTTGCTACCGCAACAAGCGGTAGTACTACATCGCACGTTTGTACGCTTTTATTAATCCAATCTTTATCTTTTGTTATATCACCGGTAACAAAATGAAACCGTGGGTGATTGATGCACTCAGACAATTTGTCCTGTGTTAAATCCATCGCATTAATTTGCCAATCTGTTTTGGCAAGAATAGCTTCACTTAAATGACTACCGATAAAACCATTGGCGCCAAGAATCAAAATTTTCATTACCACACCTTTAAAATTAACGGTAAATTACGACGCATAAAAAAGCGCGTCTAATCCATTACAAAAATTAATTAAAAATACCATACATTACATCCAACACTCGATCATGTTCTGCATCAGTCATACTTGGAAATAAGGGTAGGCTGACAATACGCTCACACACATCTTCAGCACGGGGGAAATCGCCAAGATTAAAACCAAATGTTTGACGATAATAAGGATATAAATGTACAGCACGATAATGAAGACCTGTACCAATATTTCTTTCCTTCATGGCGAGCATAAATTCGTTACGATTCATATGCGCTACATCTTCATTGATCAGCGGAGTATAAATATGCCACGAATGCAAATGATCATAAGCAGGACGTTGTGGCAGTGTCCATTGTGCCCAATCCGATAACGCTTCCTGATAGCGTTTTGCTAGTTCATTTCGTCGTGTGATAAACGCAGCGAGTTCTTTAAGCTGATGAATTCCAATGGCTGCTTGGATATCCATCATATTGTATTTAAACCCTGGCAATACAATTTCATAATCTTGGCTGCCGTTTTTACCATAACGATTCCAAGCTTGTCTATCTATGCCATGAAAACGCAACCGTGAGATTTTATCTGCCATCTGCTGATCACGTGTAATAACACACCCACCTTCCCCTGTCGTCATGTTCTTATTAGGATGAAAACTAAATACTTGCGTATCACCAAAACTGCCTATGCGTTTGCCTTTATATTCTGTGCCTATTGCATGAGCAGCATCTTCAATAACACGTAAGCTATGTCTATTTGCTACGTCATATAGCAACTCAAGATCCACTGGCAAGCCAGCAAAATGCACTGGCACAATCACACGCGTACGTTCTGTAATGGCTTCTTCTAAGCGGTTCAGATCGATATTTAATGTTTGTGGATCAATATCAACCAGCACCGGTTTGCCACCTGCTAACACAATCGTATTTAACGTAGCAGCAAAAGTGAGAGGAGAAGTAATGACTTCATCACCTGGCTGAAGATCCAGCGCCAACAAAGCAAGATGGAGACCAGCCGTTGCCGAGGTTAATAACAATGCTTGAGGTGCATTGAAATATTCTTTCAAAGCTTCAGTAAATTGTGCTACACGGGGACCAGTTGTAATCCATCCGCTTTTTAAACAAGCCACAACATCATCAATAGCAGTTTGGCTAATTGATGGACGAGAAAACGGTAAAAATTCTTCTGGCATAGTGCTCTCTCTTATGCATTGATATCACATTAATGACTTTGTGCTACTAGGGTCTGTTGACAATTGCAATTCTAGCTGCAAAACGAGTAATATCGGTCAAAATGCATGCAAATTTTCGTCAAATAGTCCAGCTATTCTCCTCAGTTGCGTGCATTTTGCCTCGATACCCTCGTTTTTCGCTTTAGAAGCCACGTCAACAGACCCTAAATAAACGCCTGCAATTATAACAAAAATACCTAACATTCGTATATAATGGGTGTACTTTATATGACTACACTCCTGATTAACCATCATTTAAAACTGTTGAGGATACATTATCATGACTATTTTAGTTGGAAAAAAAGCCCCTGACTTTACTGCCGCAGCAGTATTAGCCAATGGAGAAATCACCAATAATTTTAATTTGCATAAAGCTATTGAGAAACATTATGCAATTGTTTTCTTTTATCCATTAGATTTTACTTTTGTTTGTCCCTCTGAGCTTATTGCTCTTGATAACCGAATTGAAGAATTTGAAAAACGTCAAGCGCTGGTCATTGGTGTTTCCATTGATTCTCAATTTACCCACAATGCATGGCGCAATACGCCCGTCGCTAATGGTGGTATCGGACCTGTCCATTATCCGTTGGTAGCCGATGTCAATCATCAAATCTGCCAAGCTTATGGCGTTGAACATCCCTCTGCGCATATTGCGTTGCGTGGTGCATTCATTATTGATAGACAAGGTATCGTGCGTTCGCAAATCGTTAATGACCTACCATTAGGTCGAAATGTTGATGAACTGCTACGCTTAATCGACGCGCTAGAGTTTCATGAAAAACATGGTGAAGTTTGCCCAGCAGGCTGGACCAAAGGAAAAACTGGCATCAAACCCACCATTGAAGGCATTGCAAATTATCTTGCAAAAGAAGCTGATTCCCTATAATAAATTCACGTTTAAAAAACCCGCTGCCAGAATGTCATCATTATCTTGCGACTAGCGCCATGGATGAACCATTGGAGCAAGATAATGATGACATTCTGGCAGCGGGTTTTTTAACAACTCAGTCCCTATTCGCGTTACAAAATCACTACCCTGCTTTACCACCCGAGCCGTTCACCATCCCCCATCGATTTGCGATGTAGCAAAACAATTCAGCCGTCCTCTCCACATCATAAATGGCAGAATGTGCTTGCTGAATATCAAAAGGAATGCGGGCTCGTTTCGCTGCTCGAGCTAAAACTGTTTCACCTAACGCGACAGCAGAAAGGGAAGCTGTGTCAAAGGTAGTAAATGTATGAAAAGGATGATGCCGGATACCAGAACGCTGAGCCGCGGCAAGAATAAAACTTAAATCAAACCAAGCATTATGCCCTACTAATACCGCTCGATAGCACGATGTTGCTTCCAACCGCTGCTTAGCCACGGTAAAAATGCGCTGCAAAGCTTGGCCCTCAGGAATCGCTAAACGCATAGGGTAAAAAGGGTCAATACCGGTAATTTCAAGCGCTTCTTTCTCAAGCCTAGCACCAAAAAAAGGTTCCACATGGTAGGAGTAAGTATGTTCAGGGTACAGCTTTCCTTCGTCGCTCATATTTAAGGTCACGGCTGCAATCTCTAGCAACGCGTCAGTGATAGAATTTAGACCAGATGTCTCAACATCAATGACAATAGGCAACAAACCACGAAAGCGGCGTGATAAAATATTGATCGATTTCATTCATTTTTTCTCTTTGCTTAGATAATATTGCCGGTAAAATAGGGCGCACAAATAAAATGATGATTATATCGCTTCGCGCGAACTAACCGCCCTTGTGACCAGGGTTTATGTTATTAAAAAATATGGGATACCTATGTTAACCACTACTCCTCAATTCAAATCCAACTCACTGCGCGATACTATCACAAAAGCCTATCGAATGGATGAGACTGAAAGTCTCTCACTGCTTATTCCTCAAGCAACTTTCCCGGAAAACAACTTGGTTCATATCGCAGAGACTGCTAAACAACTGGTTAGTGAAACTCGTGCCTACAAAAAAAAGCAACGCAAAATTGATACTTTATTACATCAATATGACTTATCCACTGATGAAGGCATCGCATTGATGTGTCTTGCCGAAGCATTATTGCGCATCCCCGACAAAACCACGATGGATAAATTTATCAGCGACAAACTTTCAACCGTCGAATGGAAAAATCATCTCAATACCGAAAATGCTTTTTTGGTTAATGCTACCACCTGGTCATTGCTACTCACAGGCAAAATTTATGCTCCTACCCTAGACAGCCAAAAAAACTTGATGAGCTCGCTCAAACGCGCCATGAGTCGCTTAGGTATAGCCATCATTCGGCCTGTTATTCTACAAATGATGAAAGCCATGGGTAAGCAATTTGTGATGGGTCAAGACATAACCTCTGCTTTAAATCGCGCAACAGAACTAGAAAACATGGGTTATCAATTTTCTTACGATATGCTCGGTGAAGCTGCACGCACAGCACAAGATGCAGAACATTATTATGCATCGTATGTAGCAGCCATTGATGCGATTGGAAAGTACGCTAAAGCAGATAGCCCTGCAGAGAATCCAGGCATTTCTATCAAACTGTCCGCGCTTAATCCACGCTATGAATACAATAAATATGGACGTGTCATGAAAGAATTACCACCGCTTCTTCTTACCCTGGCACAACAAGCAAAAAAATATAACATCGGCTTAACCGTCGATGCTGAGGAAGCAGATAGACTAGATCTTTCTCTCGATATTTTTGAAATGATTTACACTGATCCTTCTCTTGCGGGTTGGGATGGTTTTGGTTTAGCTGTGCAAGCATATCAAAAACGTGCACCTTTCGTTATAGATTGGCTCGCTCATCTTGCCAAGCAACATGGTAAACGCATCACGGTGCGTTTAGTCAAAGGTGCTTATTGGGACGCTGAAATCAAATTAAGTCAATTGCAAGGTCAACCGGACTATCCTGTTTTTACACGTAAAAATTCTACTGATGTCTCTTATCTTGCCTGCGCAAAAAAATTACTTTCCCAGCCTGATTGTTTTTATCCACAGTTTGGCACACATAATGCTTATTCTGTCGCTGCTATCATGGAAATGGCAAACCACCAAACCGAATTTGAATTCCAATGTCTGCATGGCATGGGACGTCCCTTATACGATCAAGTGGTTGATAAAACAAAATTTAATTATCCCTGTCGGATTTATGCACCCGTTGGCACTCGCCAAGATTTGCTAGGCTATTTAGTAAGACGCTTGCTCGAAAATGGGGCGAATAGTTCCTTTATAAACAAACTCGCGGATGATAAAACACCTGTTGAAAAAATGGTGATTGATCCCGTTGCACGTATCGCCGCACTCTCCAGTAAACCTCATCCACGCATCCCTTCGCCACCAGACATTTACGGCCATTGGCAAAATTCAGAAGGCATAGATTTGTCTGATGCAATTAAACTGGCAACGCTTAAAAGTCAAATGGATGCCATAAAAAAAGAAACATGGGTCGCAGGGCCGATTGTGAATGGCCATGTACTGATTAATAACAATGCTCAGCCTGTCACCTCTCCAAATCATCAAGACCAAGTGATAGGGTATGTCACTAAGACGGGTAAAAATGAGATTGAAGCCGCACTCATAGGCGCAGCCAACGCAGCAGGAATTTGGGAAAAAACCTCCATAGAAAAACGGTGTGCTCTTCTCGAACACGCTGCCAATCTTTTTCAAAAAGAGATGCCCGCTTTAATCACCTTAATGACACAAGAAGGCGGCAAGTGCATTTTAGATTGTATTTCCGAAGTTCGAGAGACCATTGATTATTGCCGATATTATGCTTATCGCGCACGCCACGACTTAATGCCTGTCCATTTACCCGGTCCTACTGGCGAAGCCAATCAACTCACTTTACATCCTCGCGGTATCATTACCTGCATCAGCCCCTGGAATTTTCCACTTGCTATTTTTACTGGACAGATTGTAGCTGCCTTAGCTGCAGGCAATACTGTTATCGCCAAACCCGCAGAACAAACTCCTTTAATCGCTTTTAAAGCTGTGCAAATTCTTCATCAAGCTGGTATCCCAAAAGAAGTGCTGCAATTACTTCCCGGCCCTGGTAGTGTGGTAGGCGCTAAACTAGTAAGTGATCCTCGGGTAGTGGGAGTCATGTTTACGGGTTCAACTGAAACCGCCAAATTTATTGAACAATCACTTGCGAACCGTCAAGGGCCTATTGCGCTACTAATCGCTGAAACAGGTGGACAAAATGCCATGATAGTAGATTCATCAGCGTTAGCAGAGCAAGTGGTGATTGATATCGCCCAATCAGCATTTAATAGTGCAGGCCAACGTTGTTCCGCATTACGTGTGTTATTTGTCCAAGAAGAAATGGCGCCTAAGTTATTAACTATGCTCAAAGGCTACATGTCAGAACTGACTATGGGTGATCCTAGTTTATTATCAACTGATATTGGACCGGTCATCGATAATGACGCTTTGCAAATGTTAAAAAATCATTTTGCTACCATGTGTCAAGAAGCGCAGCTCATTGCTCAAGTACCTATGCGCGACACGCCGGGAGGCAATTTTTTTGCTCCTTGTGTATTTGAATTAAATGATTTAAGCGTATTAAAAGGTGAAGTTTTCGGTCCTATCTTGCATGTGATTCGCTATCAAGCAAAAGATTTGGATAAAGTGATGGACGCCATTACTCAAACAGGTTATGGATTAACTCTAGGAATACACAGTCGAATTGATGCAACAATACAATACATTGCTAACCGAATGCCGGTAGGTAATATTTACGTCAATCGTAACATGATAGGTGCCGTTGTTGGCGTACAACCATTTGGTGGTGAACGATTATCTGGCACAGGGCCAAAAGCAGGCGGCCCGCATTATTTGCCTCGCCTTTGTGTAGAGCGAGCTGTTTCTAACAACACGACTGCGGTTGGTGGCAATGCACGTTTGGTATCATTACTTGAGGAGTAAAAACGTTCGGCTGTGAGGCATCTTTGAACGAAAACAAGTGAGAAAAAACGGAGCATACACCATACACATAGTATGTGGGTATTTTTCTCGCTTGTTTTCGTCCAAAGATGCCCACAGACGGACGTTTCCTTAGAAGCATCACTTACATTGAGGACGATTAATGGATCAACCACATGCTATAACCCATGTGATATTTCTTATCTTTTTCGGCACAGCTATTTTGGCTACGCTTGCGCTATTTACTCGCCAGTCACTTTTGGTAGCTTATATCGCATTAGGCGCACTCTTTGGGCCTTGGGGATTAAAATTGGTCAATAATGGCATGATCATCCGACAAACGGGCGATATCGGCATTATCTTTCTATTATTTTTGTTAGGCTTGCATCTCCAGCCACAAAATTTATTTCACTCATTACGTAAAATGAGTTTGATCACTTTATTTAGTTCTCTGATTTTCTTTGCTGTGGGTTTTGCGATTAGTTATTTGTCCGGCTATACCTATGCAGAAAGTTTTGTTATCGGTATCGCTGCCATGTTTTCAAGCACGATTATTGGTATCAAGTTACTGCCTACGACTATTTTGCATCATCAACACACAGGTGAACTGGTTATCAGCATCTTGTTGTTGCAAGATCTTATCGCTATCGCCGCACTTTTAGTACTTGAAATCATTGCTGAACGCGATGGTTCTTTACACCTCGGATTAATCCTTAGTGCGTTTCCAATTTTACTGACTGTAGCTTATGTTTTTCAGCGTTATCTTCTCGCTTGGTTATTAGAACGTTTTGATAAAATTCACGAATATATTTTTATTCTCTCTATCGGCTGGTGTTTATGTATGGCAGAGTTGAGTCACGCTTTAGGTTTATCTGAAGAAATAGGCGCATTCATTGCTGGTGTTGCACTGGCCTCTAACTCCATCTCATTTTATATTGCAGAAAGCTTAAAACCTTTGCGTGATTTCTTTTTAGTCATTTTCTTTTTCTCAATTGGTGCTGGATTTAACTTTGATTACTTTGAGCAAGTCATCATTCCTGCCTGCTTATTAGCAGGCTTTATCTTAATTTTAAAACCCATGATATTTAGCTGGCTTTTGCAGCACGCGGGTGAAGTAAAATCGGTTAGCTGGGAAATTGGCGTACGTTTAGGCCAAATGAGTGAATTTTCCTTACTTATCATTTATACGGCAACGCAGACTGATCTCTTATCACCACTTACTACTTATATGGCAATAGCATCCGTACTTATTACCTTTATTATCTCGTGTTATTGGACGGTGATGCGTTACCCGACACCGCTTGCATCTACCGATAAATTACGCAGGGATTAGGGTCTGTTGACAATTGCAATTCTAGTTGAACAGCAATTCTCAGTGAAGTACAGCATGTCCTCATTATCTTGCTCCAATGGTACATCCATGGCGCTAGTCGCAAGATAATGAGGACATGCTGTACTTCACTAAGTTGTCATGCTAATTGAATTGTTACAAAACACCTCAAACTGAAACGCTTCAGGTATAATCCTAGGATAATACACAGCAAAATATCATTAATTAAAAACGGAGAGATCCAATGGGTTTGCACTCGCATGACCATGCACATCAGCATGGACATAGTCACAGCCATCAACATGGTCACCATGCTATACGATCGTTTAATGCTGCTTTTGCCATCGCGGTAGTGGCGACATTAGCCTATACTTTTGCAGAAATAGGCTATGCATTTTATGCAGATTCCATGAGCCTGCTAGCAGATGCCGTGCATAATCTAGGCGATGCATTAGGATTAATTCTCGCCTGGATAGCCAATTGGCTATTGTCTTTTCCAGCAAGAAAGCGTTATAGCTATGGGTTTAAGCGCACCACTATTATCGCTGCACTTGCCAATGCTTTTATTCTTGTTGCAACATCAGCCTTGATTGCTTATGAATCTATTTATAAGCTTTTTCATCTCACCGAGGTTGATGAGTCTATCGTAATCATGGTTGGTCTTGTGGGTATCGCCGTCAATGGCAGCGCTTCTCTGCTATTCATGCGGGGAGCTAAAGATGATATCAACATCAAAGGCGCATTCTTACATCTCATGGCTGATGCACTCATTCTCGTCGGCGTTGTCGTTTCTGCCATTATCATTCGCTACACCAACTGGTATTGGATAGACCCTGTTCTCGGCCTCATTATTGTAGGCATAGTCTTATGGGGCACCTGGGGATTATTGCGTGATTCCGTTATTTTAATTCTTGATGCGATTCCACATCACATTGACCACATCGGTGTTAAGAATTATCTCAAAACTTTGCCTGGGGTCATAGCCGTACACGATCTCCACATTTGGGGGTTAAGCACTCGCGAAGTCGCACTGACCGTACACCTTATTATGCCTCAAGCTTCATTGACGGATGCCAACTATATTAAAATTAATAACGTGTTACATGAAAAATTCAACATTAGTCACGCGACCATTCAAGTGGAAAAAGGAAGTGAAGAAGATTTATGTAAGCGGGCTGAAGTTTGTTGAGCCAGTCACAAACGAAGGATCAAAGAAATGGCCGCTGGTAAAATTGATCTTTTTTTAAGCACAAATTTGCTTTTTATGTTTTTTTATGTATTATGATACTTAATAAAATTTTTAATAATCTTTGGGTAGGTTTTTTATGTTAAATAGGAAACAATCTAGTTCGCTATTCTTTGTTCGTCCTAATTTATCTAATTCTTCAAAAGGTTTATTAGAACACAGTAAAGCGACTGCATTGGTAGAAGGGATAATCGCTACCTATTTTGAGGTTTATGTTTCCCCTAACTTAATGCGGATGAAAAATAAATTAAAACCAGAATTAATTGTTAACATACTGAGCCAGACTTCTTGCGATGAAACCACATTTAATACCTGGTTGCGACAAAAGTTTGGGCCTAAAAACAACGTAGAAGTAAAACAGTTATGCAACTTTCTCAGGCGTCTTGTACGCGGAGAATTAACTAAAAAAGATGTTTTGATTCAATCCTTAATCAAAGCTAATACCATTCAATATTTTACCGTTGCCCAATATAATTGGTTAATTTCCTGTAAACTTTCTCATCTTATTAATGATTATGCAATAAGTGAGTTGTCCTATTCAAACGACAAGGAGAACAGCCGCCAAACTTCTCTAAGAAGTTCTCTAACAAGTTCGTAACGCTTATGGTGGTCCACTCTGCCTGTGTTGATACCAACTTTTAGCAAGCAACAAATCTTGAGCAACACCCCGATTGAAGTTTGTTAGTTCATTAGGTCGTTAGCCGAGTAAGCACTCAAAAAATGGTCTTTTTTTGATCGAATGCTTGCTTTTTATATTTTTTTTATGTACACTTGATCAAAATAAAATCAACTTGAAATAAAAAATTCAGCAACTCGGTGAAGTGCAGCATGTCATCATTATCTTGCGATGAGCGCGGGATGGTACATGGATGTACCATTGGAGCAAGATAAGGATGACATGCTGCACTTCACCGAGTTGCTGTAAAAAATTACCTTATAGTTACCTACGAGCACAAACGGGGATCAAAATGAGAACTTCTTCTAATCGTTCTTCTGAACGTTTTATTGCCATTAATATGTTAGTACCTACCTTTTCTTCTGCTAATAAGAAGGAAGTGTTGAGCGTATTTGAAGAGCAAATTAATACAGCTATCAAAGCAGGCTTTACCCATGCTTGGATAAATCCCATTTGTGAAGTACCCGCTGAAACCGTTTGTCACACTGTTTGTCTGGATACAGGTATTAATACAAATCTTTTAAAAAGCTTATATGCTCCTAATCAACCGGGACAACTTGCTTTTAGGACAGCAGGTGTGGAAAAGTTAAAAGAAATTATTGCGAATGCAAGAAACAATAATTTTTTGATATTGGCTGATTTCGTCTGGAAACATGTTAGTGAGCATTCTTCTGTTTTGAAATACCATGGTTCCTGGGCAGGGAATAAAGTAAAAGATATTATTGAGTATAACTTTTCTGAAAACGAAAATGATAGCGATCATCAAGCTATTCTTACCCATTTAAAAAAAGCAATTGATTATTATTTAAAGGATTTAGGTTTTGCTGGGTTACGCTTGGATGCTGCTTCACACTTTCCTCGGTCTGTTAGATTAGAATTGATCAGCTATATACGAACGCACTATCCCCAGGCTATTATTTTTGAAGAAGTATTATTTGACCATGCCCAGACACAGAAAATAAGTAATCTTGTCACTGATGCGCACCATAATAAACTTTATTCGGATTTTGTTACCACTAATTTATATTACCAACAGCCGGATAGTTTTGGCGCTTTGCCCCCACCTGAAAAGATGGGAGATGGCATTAAAATTCAGTTAGCTGACCAGAACGGTATTAGTTTTACTGGAAACCACGATCATTTTTCAGCCGGTTGGAGTCTTATTTTATCCATGGCGGCAGCGAGGCTAGTAGAAAAGTGTAAAAATGACAAAGATTTAGCAAGCTTCATTCAAAACAATAATGTGAGTCCCTTGGGAAAAGAAGATTCATTAGATGGTACCTCTATTTTCAATGCTATTACCAACATGGTAAGCGGTCAACCTAAACTCCTTCCTGAAAATTTTGCAACAGACCAGAAGGAATGTATACGTTATTTATTGCCATATGCAAATGAAATAGCGAGAGAACTCTTGGATCAAAATAACCCCTCCCATGAAGATACATTCGAGAAATTCCAACTCGCCTTATTCGAAAGAATAGCAAATAGGACACTTGCAAGCATGTCGGGATATTTTATTCTTTTTTCTGAGATTTCTTCAGCATTTGAAACGCAGCGTATTTTTGCCAACCAGCAGCAAAAGTTACTGTTGACAACAAGTGATTTAGATAAAGAGAAAGATATAACAGATCAGATTATTAGCAAAATGAAGACAGACCCCACGTACAAAAATAATAATAGCAATTTTCTTAGAAAGACCAAACAATACAAAGGAAAAAAGCTGAGCGAATTTTATTTCTGGCTTCCTTTTATCATTGATTATCTTCGAAATCATCCAGACTTGAATCAATATACTTTTTATAAAGATCCGGAATCCGTAAAACAATCAATGGATGCTTTAGTAGCAAAATTGGGAATCGCCGACTATATCAAGAACATTAATGAAATTTTTGCTAATCTTACTACCATGCAATGTCGGAATTACCATACTTTTACTTCGTCAGATAAATTTAAGATTATTGTTCGTTCTTCTGCGGAAACAACCGACATTATTATTTTAAATTTAAATCCTGATGAAGTTAAGACATTGAATGATATTGATTTAGAAAAAATTGCATTGTGGCATCAATCAAGGCTTTATTCTCAAGAGGAAGCATGCAACGGGAAGAAAAATACTTTGTCAGCTCCTTTTGATAATCAGCAAAAAACATATGCTCCTAATGGTTATCCGGATTATTGGATAAAAAAAGTAGGCAAAGCTGCTTTTGATGATAGTTACACACAAATTATCGGTGAAAAGCAAAATCATCAGACTAATTTATATCTAGGACCTAATTTAAATTTAGATCTTGTAACTTGCAATAAAGTTAATGTCCGACTTCACATACAAACCCCGCAACAGAAAGAAAGTGACACGTTTCATAACCAATTGAACAAGTCACTTGACGTTACTCCAATTGATCCTTCAAGTGATTACGATGATTCTGAAGAGAATACTACCATGCAAATTATCACGCCGACTGGAACAAGCAAAAGCACTAGTCAAGGAAGTAGCGGTAGTAGTAGTCCCGCCGCCCACCAAGACTCTCCTAAGGTCGTTCCTCTTGAAGTCGCCCTTCCTAAGGTCATCCCTGCTAAGGACGTCCCTACTAAGGCCGTTCCTGTTAAGGCCGTTCCTGTTAAGGCCGTCCCTGCTAAGCAAACGCTTTCTAATACCAATGGAATTTCACATTTTAGAAAAACTAAAACCAATATAAATAATATAAATAAGGATAAGCCTACCAATGGAAATGGGAAGACAACTAACACCATAAGACCAAATAAGTAGAATGGAAACTAGTAGTAGTGTTTTGGGATGATCAGAGAGAACTTGTGCTCTGATCCGTGGAAAGAGTAATCAGCCTTCCTTCGAAGTAAGCGTTCAGGGATGTCGTTCATAAGGTAACACGAACGTCATGAACGACATCCCTGAACGCTTACGAACGGGAGCCTGAGCTGTTACGAATCACTTCTACCCCTTCACACACGCCAGCGGTTTCAAATAAGCAACACGCCGCGCCAATCCAGAAGCCTCCGTTGCAATTACAACCAAATCGACATCTTTATACGCACCCGGTGCTTCTTCTGCCACCCCACGAAGTGTAGAAGTGCGAATATAAATTCCGTTATGCATGAGTTCATCAATTAATTCACGACCTCGCCATTTTTTCAATGCTTGATGACGGCTCATGCTACGACCCGCACCATGGCTTGCTGAAGCAAAAGCTTGGTTTTGATCAGTGGGATTCCCTGCCAACAAATACGATCCTGTTCCCATACTACCGCCTATAAAAACCGGTTGACCGACTTCACAATACCGAGAAGGTAAATCATGATGCCTAGGGGGTAATGCTCGCGTTGCCCCTTTGCGATGAATGTAGAGTTCGCGTTCTTGATTATTCACCTGATGTTTTTCTTTTTTGCATGTGTTATGAGAAACATCATAAAGCGTTTCAATATCAATCTGAGGAATCACTGCTGACATCGCTTCGCGTGTTAAATGAGTAATGATTTGCCTATTGGCTAACGCGCAATTTATACCAGCATGCATGGCACCAATATAACATTGTCCTTCTTTAGATAGGATGGGAGCACAAGCTAATTCCCGATCAGGCAATTGAATCCCCAAGTGGTGGGCTTCTTTGGCGAGCAAAATGAGATAATCCGAACCAATCTGATGCCCTAATCCACGAGAACCGCAATGAATTGCAATGATAATTTGTCCTTCTTTGATCCCAAACGCTGCTGCTGCTTTAGCATCATAAATCTTATCAACCACTTCTACTTCCAAATAATGGTTGCCAGAACCGAGCGTACCCATCTCATTTAATTGCCGCTTTTTCGCATGATCAGAAACATAGTCAGGCATTGCGCCAGATATGCATCCTTCTTCTTCGATATAGATCAGATCTTCTTTTACTCCATATCCTTTTTTAATGGCCCAATGTGCACCACCTTCCATCACCTGATCTATCTCAGCAATGGAAAGACGAATTTTACCTTCAGTGCCAACCCCTGCTGGAACAATGTTAAATAACTTATCCGCGATTTGTGGAAGATGCCCCATGACATCGGTGATAAAAAGGTTAGTCCGTAAACAACGTACGCCACAAGAAATATCAAAACCCACGCCGCCAGCAGAAATAATCCCGCCTTCTTGTGGATCAAATGCTGCCACCCCTCCTATAGGAAATCCATAGCCCCAATGTGCATCTGGCATTGTCATCGCTGGACCGACTAGACCAGGAAGTTTTGCAACATTAGAAATTTGCTCGCGGACTTTGTCATCCATTGCTTCGATTAATTCTTTACTTCCGTACAAAATGATAGAGCGATTATTCGACGTGAATGTCCAACGATAAGCATCGAGAGAGGTAATGAATGTCATGTCCATATACTATACATCCACAATACATCGCGCTTCCCACCAGTGATCAACTTTTTTCACCGATAGCATGGTTAACGTGGCCCCTTTGACTTCGATACCACGTTCGATATTACTTTGCCAAGGTTCACCTGAGACGGTAGCTTTCCAAACATTTCCTTCTCGCTTCAAACGAAAATCTCCAAGTATCAAATGGTGTTCTTGTGCTTTTGCCAAAAGGAGATTTAACCAAATCACCAGTGCAAGCTCGACATCAGCTTCTTCAAACTCAAAAGTGATAATTTGTATCTGATGAATATCTTCAACGTTTGCCATTAAAGAAAACATGACCCGTGCGGTATTGGTAAAGCAATTTTCAATACTATCTCCACGGCCAATAATACCGATATCAGCGTCATGGTCAAAATAATTTTCTGTCTCTTGCATTCTTAAATGGGTCACTAAAATGCAACCATTTTTGGCTTTACTAATCGTTCAAAATCACTAAATGCTAACTGCATCAATTCAGAATGCGATCCTGCATTAAATACAATATGATCTTGTTTACCTAGTTGACTAGAGACAAACACAGGCATGTCATACAAATTTCCAAATGGCGGCATAGCGCCTACTTCGCATCCTGCAAATTTATCTTTGAATTCGGATTCTGAGGCAAGATCAATTCCCGATGTGCCTGTTGCTTCCCGCAATTTCGCAAAATTGATTTGATCGTTAGCAGGGATGACAACCATAGCAAATTTCCCATCTACTTTTATAATCACAGTTTTCGCTAATTGCTTACCTGAAACATGAGCTGCTGCAGCAATTTCCTGTGAGGTAAATGCGGGTGAATGGGTCATGGAGACATACTTAACCTTATGACTATCAAGAAAATCTTTAAGCTTTTTGACAGGCATAGCCATCTCCTTTTTATTCATCTGACATTCCTATTATAGACCCAATATCATTCTTCAGCAGTATCTATTCAGCGAAGCCACTGACATAGTTACCTTCAGCATTGCCTTTTATACCTCGTTATTGTTAAATGATACTTCGTTTAACAATTGAACAAATCAAACATGCCGAACGCATTCATTCAGTCCTTCCGCGACTCTCGCTGGTTTTACCTGTTTATTTGTGTCCATCTCATTCTGTGGACGTTGGTGCCCGTTCTTGTCCGTTACAATTTGCCTCTCGATTCAATTGAAGGCTCGATTTGGGGACATCAATTAGAGTGGGGATATGATAAAAATCCTTTCCTGAATGGATGGCTCACTGCTCTCGCCGCTTACCTGGGTGGCCAATCCGGCTGGATGATTTATTTTTTTAGCCAAATATCCGTTGTTATTTGCTTTTGGGCAACCTGGAAACTGGCTAAAAACATGCTGCCACCCCTCTACGCCTTAGTAGCGGTTATGATGCTTGAAGGCATCCAATATTATAATTTTCATGCCATTGATTTTAATGACAACACACTTGAACTCAGCTTATGGGCCTTGACGATTTACTTCTTTTATCAAGCCTTATGTTCATCAAGCAAGCAATCGTGGCTTCTTACCGGACTCTTCGCCGGCTTGAGTATGATGGCGAAATACTATACTGCTACCCTTTTAGCTGCCATGGTTTTATTCTTGTTTCTGCACGCTGATAATCGCAAACAGCTGAAAACATTCCCACCTTATCTCGGTTTAATTATGTTTTTAGCCGTCATTTTGCCACATGTGATTTGGCTGTTTTTCCATGATTTTATCACCATCACTTATGTAATTGAGCGTGGCAGCAGCACACCTCATTGGACTAATCGCTTTTTTTATCCAGCACAATTTGCCTGGCAACAATTACAAGCCTTTTTACCAGCCATCATTCTGTATGCATTATTTTTGGTAAATAAAAAAGGATGGATGCGGAATGTTTGGTATTTTGGCAGACAAAAGCCCATTGTTTGTGAGCAAGTTAAGCCCAGCAAAGCGGATGACAGCGAACCGTTACCGGAGAACAATAGTCCCAAACTTTCTTTCTTTAATCGATCATTTTTATTTTATGTTGGTCTCGGGCCTTTTTTACTGACGATATTGATTTCTCTTTTGCTCGGCACAAAATTACGCGCTGGCTGGGGTATGCCTTTATTATCTACATGGGGCATCATACTGATTGGCCTGAGTCAACCTACTGTCACTAAAGCAATAATATATCGTTTTATCGCATCGATTTATATTTTGATCGGTGTCTTACTAGCTGGATACAGTCTTTCACTCACTTATTCTTCCAGCCCAACAAGTGCAAATTTTCCTGGTCGCGAAATCGCTCGTATCATCACGCAACAATGGCATGATAAATTTCATACTAAACTTGCTTATGTAGGCGGATCACGTTGGCTAGGTGGCAATATCGGTTTTTATTCTGCTGATCATCCTGCTGTCTTTATTGAATGGGATATTCATCGCGCTCCATGGATTAATATCAATACACTAAAACAAAATGGTGCAATATTTCTTTGGGACGTTACTAATAATGAAACTCTACCGGATACTATCCAAGAACGCTTTCCACAACTGCAACAAGCAACGACATTAGAATTTTCTTGGCTGAGAAATACCAACCTAACGCCCATTAAAATTGGCATTGCGTTTCTGCCACCTAGATCGTAACAGTTCGCGCCCTAAGGAACGTGGTCCGAATAACTTCCCAAACTAGTTATTCGGGCCACGTTCCTAAGCGAATTCCACTGTCGCTGAATAGACACAAAAAGTATTATGATATAAGTATCAATGCATCCTTTGGGATTAAGAAAAAAAGATAAAGGACTATAGAACATGCAAAAAATCATTAGCATAGTAATTATTTGTCTTACTATTATCGGATCAACCGCAGGACAAACCATCGCCACCACCACCGCAAATGTCAATCAAATAGTGAACGGACTCAATACTTTTGCCTTCGAACTGTACTATAAAATAAGTAATTCAAATCAAAATATTATTATTTCTCCTTATAGTGTGTCTTCTTTATTAAGTTTTTTAGTCAGTGGTGCAGCTGAAAATACCCGCACTCAACTCATTCATTTACTTCATTTTGAAAATTCGCAAAATCCTAAACTCATTAATGCGGTATTAAACAAACTTAATCATTCATTGAGCATTACCAATCAATGTGAAAGCTGGATAAGTTGTCGTTTTAATAAATTGAGCAAACAACTAGCCATGCAAGAAGATACTCAAAATTTCTCAATTGCTAATGCCCTTTGGACCGACACAAAATTTGCTTATCGCCCTGCTTTTTTAACATCAATGCAACTCAATCATGCTGTGGATTTTTATTCACTTGATTTCACGAATAAGCCGGAAAAATCCCGAATAAAAATCAATGATTGGATAGAATCAAATACAAATGGTTATATTCAAAATTTCTTACCTGAGGGAAGTGTCACCACAGCCACACGGCTCATTTTAACAAATGCCATTTATTTTAAAGGTTTATGGACCGTACCTTTTAAACCTGAAATGACAGCGCCACAAGCTTTCATACTAACAGATACTCAATCTGTTCAAGTCCCCATGATGCATCAACAAAATAAATTTTCCTATGCTGAAAATGCTGACGTACAATTGTTACTACTACCTTATACTCACAGTACATTGGCAATGGCAATAGTACTTCCCAAAGTAAATCATACGTTGCAAGAAATAGAGCAAAAATTAAATCCTTCTACCTTAATACAATTATTACAAACATCGCGTAATCAAGAAGTGATGGTCTCTTTGCCACGATTCAAATTGGAATCCACATTTGCTTCCTTGAGTAACACGATACAATCATTAGGATTAACCGATGCGTTTAATGACAGAGCGAATTTTTCACACATAACACATGCGACATTATTCATCTCTACTATTATTCAAAAAGCACTGATTCAAGTGGATGAAAAAGGAACTGTAGCTGCGGCTGCAACAGGCATTGTAATGGCTACCGCTATGGCTAATGAACCACCACCTGTTGAATTCAACGCCAATCATCCGTTTTTATTTATCATTTATGATACACAATCAAATCTTATTTTATTTATGGGTCAGGTGATAAATCCTAAATAGATACGATAATTTAATTAAATTGTAGAAGAATTTCAGTACTAGAAACAGCAAAAATTTTTTCACCATTCCAATGATACTTCAAATGTAACGTTTGACTTGGAATAGAAATTGTTGGTGGTCTAAATGCAGCAATACAACATCCTTCTGTATGCCTAACACTATTATAGATTAATCCCCATGATTTCTTATCTCTCATATTTCTGCCAAATGTTTGAGATTCTGTGTAATTATCTGGAGCATGCAGATTATTGAATTCGGAATTCCTTATATCATGTAAAGATTTAATTATTCGACCTTCATAAACGCGCATTGTTAAATCGCCAGCATGTTCATTTGTTGCTTTCAAAAATCGTTCTCGATGATATACAGTTTCTCTAATAGCTGTTTCTTTAGATAATCCTGCATAATATATTCCATAACTCCCGTCAGTAAATCTCGAAGGCTTGCGAATATGCGTAAATGCTGCCATAACAGTTGTTGAACCCGGTCCGCTCACTCGATCTTCTACAGGTAATAGAAATATATCTCCTATTTCTTCCCTAATTCTGTCATTGGTATAGCTCTCAATTTTATAAAGTGCTTCCATTTC
>Ga0206865_1046_pt1 | contig 39048 bp, 33 predicted proteins | sample Alteio_BWOrgCont_39_FD_152628 | JGI IMG/M metagenome (GOLD analysis project Ga0206865, IMG submission 152628) | Enriched cells from forest soil in Barre Woods Harvard Forest LTER site, Petersham, Massachusetts, United States -... | ecosystem: Environmental > Terrestrial > Soil > Temperate forest >...
CCGGGGTTCAAACAGGCGTTAACGGACGTTATACACTCCAGGCGCCGGGTAACGCAAAACTTGTTTACTCTTTTGTTGGTTATAGCAGCCAGGAACATGCCGTTAATCAAAATACAACATTGAATATAGTTATGCAGGCCAGCTCGCAGCAACTTGGTGAAGTGGTAGTGACAGGTTCGCTGGGTATAAAAAGGAAAAGTAACGGCGTATCGTATTCAGCGGCGACAGTTGATATGCAAACCGCTAATAAACCGGTAGCTGTGATGCCGGATCAATCTGTCCAAAACAACGTGGTGCAGTATAAAGATGCTGAAATTAGGGCGGAAAAACTACTTCAGGGACGGGAAGGCGGTGTTACAGTTATTGGCAACGCTGCGCCGGCAACAAGTTCCGGCTACCTTAATGAAGCCCAGCCAACCAATTTTACTAATGGAATAACGGCCAAAGCGCCAGATTTGTTAGTCAGCAGCAGCGATGGTCGCACTGATACAGCCCTATTTGTGAGAAAAGCCAGCGTAAGTAGTTCGCCGGAAAACAACGGCGCAATCAGCGTTATTTACCAGAATCCGGATGTAGATTATTTAAAAACGATAGCCAAAACTGATAAGGCCAGTCAGTATCAAAAATATATTGAGCTGAGGGGGGCGTTTAAAAACAACCCGGTTTATTATTTTAATGTGGCCGATCATTTTATAAAAACAGGCAACACGGAGCTGGGCCTGCGGATATTAAGCAACCTGGCCGAACTGGATATGAGCAGCTATGAGCTTTACCGGATGCTGGGCTATAAGCTTAAACAATTGGGCGATTTTGACGGAGAAGTATTCGCTTTTAAAAAGATCACCGAACTGCGCCCGCTGGATCCGCAAAGTTTCCGGGATTATGGACTGGCGCTGGAGGATGCCGGTCAGCATCAAAAAGCATTGGAGATGCTGTACGCCGCCATGACCAAAAGCTATACCGGCGATGCGGATAATCTTTATGAGGGTATACAGGAAACGTTTTTGCCCGAAATAAACCGGATAATCGCCCTGAATAAAAAGAAACTTAATTTATCGGCTATCCCCAAAACAGTTGTTAAAGCTATGCCTGTTGATGTGCGTATTGTGATGGACTGGAACATGAACAACACTGATATTGATCTTTGGGTAACCGACCCCAACGGCGAAAAATGTTATTATTCGCATAACCGCACCGCCATTGGCGGCCGCATTTCGCATGACATGACCCGCGGCTTCGGCCCCGAGCAATTCCTGCTGAAAAAAGCTATCAAAGGGACTTACAAAATTGAGATTAATTATTACGGCGACACCCAGGTAACACTGGCCGGCCCCACCACCGTGATGGCCGAGATGTTTACACACTATGGCACGCCGCAGGAAAAAAAGGAAATCATTGTACTCCAAATGAAAAAAGAAGCCAGTGGCGGGGTGTATATCGGGGATTTGGATTTTGATTAAGCACACAATATTTTGGCTCTGCGTTCTCTGTGAATCCTCTGTTCCTCCGTGGTTATTTTTTTAACTACAGTGGGCGCAAAGGAGGCACAGAGACACGCGGAGATTTCCGGGGCTTCGTATGCTGGTCCAACGAGGGCGAGGAATGCAGAGAGCAAGTTGCATTCAGCTTTGTTGTCATACACTCCGGAAAAATGTATATTTGTGTATTGTTTAAATGAAAAACATCAAAGATGAATTACAGAATATCATTCACGGAGATGAACAAACTGGCTCAGGTGGCCAGCTCAAAAAACCCCAAAATTTCCTTAGAGGATATGCGGAAGCAAGTTGCGCAACTGAAAATCAGCAGCATTTCAAAGACCAGGAAACAGCAGCACTCATAAATCCTTGATCTTTTAACTACGGATTGCATTTTTTTGTGTACGGACGTAATCCACGAGTAATTAGGTTTGAAGGTTCAAGCTTCGAATTACAGGATTTTCTTCGAATTCAATCATCATTATCGGACTTGTCCGGTTTCAATGCCGTTTTAAATTCATATTGAGCCCAATTAACAAAGGCTTTTTCTTTACAAGCATCAAAAAATGCCAGATAATCCGCTTTTATTTCAGGGTTAATTTTGGTGTTCACTGCTACCAAATTTCTGAGTTCTTCAGGCGTGTCAAAAATATTCAGCAATTCTGGATAAATGGCAACAAGTGTCCTTTCTCGTATATCATATTTAACACTAAGTTTCAAAAACTCGAATGGATCATATTTTGCAAGGGCTGTCTTAACAACCGGAACGACTTGAGGTTCAAATTTAAAATGTTTCGTAACATATCCTGGTTGCCCAGGCGCCGGTTCCGTGTATTCATCGCGGATTCCCCAAAACATCCACACAGCATCTTTGGTAAGTCCTTTTTCAGCGATGTGGGCGGCGAAATATCGAACCTGGAAATTCACAAGCATCGATGTTGGAACACTTATTTCGATTTTATTATGCTTGACTTGGTAAACTATTTCGGCCGGAAATACATAAGGACTTTCAGCGTTTTCAAACAACCTTTCTACAAAAAGACGGTAGGCGTTTTCGTCTTTTTTGTAATAAAGATTGTCTACATGATGGTTATAATTGTAAAGCAAATTCGTAATAGCCTCATAGTCGAAGGATCGCGTTCCCTTTTCAATTATGTATTTTGTTCCTAGGTAAAATAACGCTTCCATCTTGAATTCAAAGGCTTCCTGTGATTTAGGTTTTTCCTGGAATATTCTTGTGGAAATTTCATTAAGCAATTTGTTTTCCATGCATTGTTCTATGAATGCTTTCATGCCCAAAATGCCCTCTTGCCATGCCTGCTGGAATTGCCTTTCAGAAATGTCTTTTCCGCTTAATCTATAGCGGAAATATCGTTCGAAAAACATCGGATAAATGATCGCATTTTTTGCTCTTGCTGAGCGATTAAACATGAAGAATAAGTTGCCTAAAAGCCCACATACAAGAATAATCTCAGCTTCGTTATAGTTCTTCTCATCTCGTAGCGTTCGCCCAATTAGCGGCAGGTTCTCCTTTTCAACACTATAAGTTCTTAGCTCATAAAATTCTTCATGAAATGATCGGGATGACTTGAGTCGAATGAAATCATCTCGTTGTTCAAATAACCTGTCATAGATTAATGGAAAACGGAATTTTAGCAGTTCCAACACAAAAAGGTTCTCAAACATTACTTCGTTCCCTAATAGCTGATATGCAATCTTAAAATTATTGATGAATTTTATAACGTCCCTCGATTGCCTGAAGATGGTTTCGAAAGTAAAATTAAATTGATTGCGAAATCCTGTTTCCAAAATATGGGTGCGATAGGCCTCCAGATGAACCGATGTGATGAAGCATTCAAGCAAACTTTCCAATACATGTAGTAAATCCTCTCTTTCCCGTTTGGGTAATGGGATTTCCAACTGGATAATCTTATCCAGATAACTGCTGCCGACGTTGGCATTCATCGATTTAATGGATTCTTGTATATAACTTCGTTCATAGGCGACAATGTAAAATATATTCGTGAAACTAGCAGTATTGCGGATCAATCGCAATACCTCCATTACCTCTTCTTTGTAAAGCCGGTCCAAATCATCTATCGTAACAATTATTTTTTTACCTGACTTTTTCAGCAATTGATTAATTCGTTCATAGTCGTCTGTATAGCTTCTACTTTTAAAAAGACTGCTTGCAAAACCGATTTGGCGAATCAATTTTTCCGCTGAACTATCGACTCGGCTTAATCTTCTAGAATAATTTACGATCATACCAGATGCTTCTGGGTTGAGTACATATAACCGACTTGCCAAGAGGTCAAAAAAGTCTTTCTGAATGTTAGGCGTTCCATCAGCACTCCAAGGGTTAAAGTCTACCATTTCCACCTTAGTTTTATCTAGATAGCATTTTATCAAATTGATGAAAGAGGTTTTCCCACTGCCGTATTCCCCTAAAATCCCAATAGCAAATGATTTGCTATTGGTTGTTATGCTGATTCTATGTGCGATCTCCCGTGCAACTTCCTTTCTATTAAATATGTCCTGCTCAACAGATTCAATGGCCAAATCCTCGATGAATCCGTTACCATTTATTGCCGTTTTCTGTGCGCTTCTTTTTATGGTAACGGTAAAAATGTAGGGAATGATTAACGCCGCTACGACAAGATCCCACTCACGCACTATTGGGATTAAACACATATGTTGAAAGTACCAAACCTGCTGATTTAGTTGCAGGATATAGAAAAATGCAGTAAAAATGGCGAGCTTACGGAGGAACGCTTTTTCGCTAAACATGTAAAGCCATACTATGGCAAAAGCCGAAAGAAATATTAACACACTATCATTAAGGGGAGTGTTGGCAAATTCAGAAATCAAAGGTTTTACAAGTAGTCGGTTTAGTACCTGATTAACCGGGCCGATGAAGAACATTAGAAAGCCTATGCAACATGATATCCAAAGTATTGAGGGGAGGCACTTCCTGAAATTTGATATTGCGATCATTATGTATGGTTTGAAGGTTTGGTTTACAGCAACAGAGTAAGCCATCTACAAAAATACAACGTGACGGCGCTATTGTTGCGATGTAATTACTAACATCCCCCTTCACCGCAAAATCGTAACCGATCCTCCCAGCGGCTGTGCGCCGTCTTTTAAATCGATAACATAATAGTACACGCCTATGGGCAATGGTTCCTGGTTATAGGTGCCGTCCCAGGGTTTGGGGTAGCCTGTGGATTGGTAGATAAGGCCGCCGTTGCGGGTAAATATTTTAATGCTGCAACCGGGGTAGGTATCCAGGTATTTGATGTTCCAGGTATCGTTTATACCATCGCCATTTGGCGTAAAGGTGGTGGGGATAACCAGCGGCGGTTTAACTACCGTTACGGTTATGTCATTGGTGGCGCCGCAGCCGTCGGCACTGGTTACGGTTAACTGGTATAGGGTTGTTGACACCGGACTGGCCATCGGATTGGCCACGCCCGAATTATCCAGCCCGTTGGCAGGCGACCAGCTATAACTGGTCACATCGCCGGTAATAATGGGGTTCAACTGGATGCTGCTCCCTTCGGCAATGGTTACATTTTGGCTAAAGGTGACCGTTGGGCTTTGGTTTACCACCACGGTATAAGGTGGCGATGTTGCCGGCAATGCGCACACGCCGTTGTTAGTGGTGGTGCAGGTCACCTGGTCGCCATTATTTAGAGCGCCGGCAGTAAAAACAGCGCTGTTAGTGCCTGCGTTAACATTGTTCACCTGCCATTGATAGGATGGTGCATCGCCGCCGTTGGTTAGGGTGGCTGTAAAAGCGAGTGGTATTCCGCTGCAAACAGGGTTGCTTGTCGAGGCCGTAACGGATATTATTGGCGTACTATAGGGTGTAACCGTTATGCCCACCTGGTTTGATACGGCGCTCGCATTTCCGCAAATAGTGTTTGTTATTACCGTGCAAATCACGTTATCCCCGTTGTTTAATGTCGATGTTGAAAATGTGGCGGCATTTGTGCCGGTGTTTGTGCCGTTAACACTCCATTGATAAACCGGGCTAGCCCCTGCGCCGCTTGCTACCGCCGTAAAGTTAACCTGTGTGCCCTGGCAAATAGAAGTTTGATCGGCACTGATGGTTACCGATGGATTGAGCGCTGCGGTTACCGTTCCGCTTACGGCCACGTTTTTATCCGGTCCGCCGGGGGTGGATAATTTAACATTTCCGCTGATATTGCCCACGGGAGCCGTTGCCGCGGCCCGCACATATACAGTTACATTGTTTACGGCGCCGCCGTTTTGTACAAGCGTAAGGTTGTTGCTGTACCCAATGTCTGGTGCAGTCGAGATTTCGAAATTTGGTGGTGCGGTGGCTGTAATGTCTGCTATTAAACCCCTGCCCGATACCTTAAACTGCTGAATATTTGGACTTGCGGAGGGCGAGCCTGCGCATGCAGCTATGGCGCCCGAAACGGCACCTGGTGTTATAATGGCATTTACAGTGCTTTCAACCGATATGGTGAAGGTAATAGGCGCGCCGCTGCAGCCCGTGCCGCCGGCAACATCCGGATAAACAGGGTGCGGGCCGGCTGGTACGCTGGCGAATATTTGGCTATTAACCAATCCAATCTCGTCAAGGGTATGTGCAATGCCGTTTATGGCGTATAACCGGGCGCTGCTGGGTCCAACTACCATTCCCCCGGATATATCGGTAAGTTGAATGGTAGATTCTACTGTGTTTGTGGCAGTATTGATCACTGATACGCTGTGATCGGTATAATTGGCAACATACGCATGAGCGCCATCCGGGCTAAAAGTGATGTAGCGCGGGGTGTTGCCAACCGTAATATTGGTTATAAAGGCGCCGGTTGCGGCGTCAATAACCATAACCGTATTTGGGCCCGCAGTAATATAAAATTCGGTGCCATCCTCGCTTAATACAAAATTACCCGGGCTTGCAATATCGGTAAATGGCGGAAGTGGCACCGAAGCTATCAATGCGCCTGTTTGCGTATCAAATATCGAGTACGAGGTATGTGCCAAATTATCTATTACATATATTTTAGTACCATCGGGACTTAAACCTACCGGACCGTTGGTGGGGATGGCAATCTTTCGGATAATCCTGTAGCTTGCAATGTCAATTACATAAAGGGTGTTGTTTGATCCTCCTGAATACAATGTGCTTCCGTCGCGACTGATCAGTATACTGTTAGAGTTGGTTGACCCGGGAAGGGTAATGGTATGCGTGATGGTATTGGAGCTGGTGCTGATGACCGGGATAATGTTTGAAGCATAATCCTCCACAAAAACCTGGCTCCCGTTAGGGCTGGCATGTACAAGGCCGGGGAAGGTAACATTTACAACCGTTTCGAGCAGGTTGGTCAAGGTGTTGACGATGTATACATTATTTCCGCTGTTATCGGATATATAAACATATCCCGGCGATATGGGAGTAACCGTAATGGTAGCGGTAACCGTATTTAAGCCGGGGTTGATAGCTGTGAATGAAGGGATATTGCCGCTGCCGCTCGCCGCCAGGCCAATGCCCGGCTGGTCATTGGTCCAGGTGAAGCCACGCCCGGTGCCGGTAAAGTTGATTGCCGGTACGGTTTGGCCGTTTTTTTTAACGATGGAGTTTACCTGGTTAACCGTGGGCAAGGGATTTATCCGGGCGTTTACATTAACGGTTTTGGGTGTCGCCGCGCCGGAAGTAGCTGTTATAGTACCAGGGGTTATGCCGGGAGGTGCCGAAGCTGCCGATCGTACATAAATAGTGGTATTACCCACGCTTCCGGCCGACTGCGGGAGCGACAACGACGTGACATAGCCGCTTGCGGAGTTTAATGAAATCTCAAAATTGGCAGAGGCGTTCAGCGAGATATCAGCAGACAAGCCGCTGCCGGAGACAGTGAAATGCCCGATATTTGGATCGTAAGAAGGCGTACCCTCGCAGGAGAAAATGGTTCCCGAAGAACTCCCCGCATTAATGATTTGCGCCAAAGCCGTCCCGGGGCCAGTGAATATGGCCAGTACAAAAAAAGCTACAGTAATTATAAAAAGTCGCTTAATTGAAAGAACCATACCAGGGGTTGTTTTGCGCACAAGTCAAATTTACAAAATAAATGTATGATGGTGGTATTGAACATTTTGTTTACTTTAATCGTGATAAACAATATATGAACAGCCAGATCATTCCTGATAATATTAACCCGGTTAGGTTGGATATTGAGGAAACAGCATTCCTGGGATCGTTAAAAATTTCAAAAATGCGGTAACAAGATGTTCAGAAAAGTTTCTAAAAGATATAATCTGAAACATCATGAAAACCAGCACGTTAATCTTTAAAACCAGGATAGCTGCCATCATACTTATTGCGGCCGGTTACGGGTGGGCCGGCGGCCATTTTATCCCAGCCAATTCGCAGCCCTTTGTTTACCTTTTCCAGTTTGTAATGCTTTTTATATTGATGGTATTAAGCCTGGGATTTCTTAGCCCACAGGTCACCAATGGGGAAACGCGGCCGCATGCACGATGGGCGGTTATCGGGCTAAATATTTTTGCCGCGATTACCCTTGCTATTAATATCGCAAACGTTGTGAGGGGCACCGATATTAATAACCACGATGCATTTGGCTCGCACAACACCCTGGCCGATCTTGTGCCCATAGCCTTAATCATGTTAGGCGATATACTCTGGCTGATAGCGCTGGTCTTTGTCAAAACCAACAAAGGTGTAGAGATTAATGAGTCCTAAATTCTCCGGATGAAAATCATCGCCATCAGCGCCCCTAAAAAACCCAGGGCTGCGGATATTTTCATGATTTTTGAATACATGGATATAAAGCTGTTGTGATAAGCTTTTATGATAACAGTCTTGTTTTGCGGCGCTACATCTTTAGGGACGTGCGCATTGCCCATATCCGGCGCCTGGGCCATAACAGCTTGTTTTTGTGCAGGGCTTAGCGGGATGGACGCCACCTGCTGCTGCAGTGCGCCCGAAAAAAATAAAACAGCAAGGGTACCAAAAACCGCGTTGGCAAATACGCCCGCAATCCGCGAAACGGCGTTGTTAACGCCGGATGCCGTCCCCGAAAAATGATCGCTTACCGAAGCCATTACTGCTGTGGTAAGCGGCGCAACAGTGATGGACATACCTAAACCAAGCACCACTATGCCGGGGAAAAAGGTTGTCCAATATTCGGCCGGACCGGCAGTTTGTTTGATGAACGAAAGTAGGAGCAACCCCGCGCCGGCTATGGCCGGACCCGCGATTAAAAAGAACCTCGGCCCGTATTTAGTGGCCATAGCGCCCGAAAACCGAGCAATGGTGATCATCAATACCGTAAAGGGCAAAAAAGTTAAGCCCGATTCCTTTTGATTATAGCCCTGCACCTGTACCATATTTAAACCCATAAATAACATGCCCGAACCCAGGCCTGCATAAAGGAACAATGTCAGCAGGTTTGCACCGCTGAAGGTAGCATTGGCAAATAATTTCAACGGCATCATGGGATGCGCGCTTTTATTTTCTATAATGACAAATGCGATGAGCAATATTAAGCCGATGATGAGCGACCCATAAACTTCGGGGTTGTGGATGCCTAATTCAGGGATACTTAAAAATCCAAAAGTAACAGCGGCCAGCCCAAGCGCTATGCTGATGGCGCCGGGATAATCCAGCCGATGATTACTGTCCTCGTCGCGGCTTTCTTTTACTTTTGAATTGAGTATGATTAAGGCTGCCAGTCCTAATGGTACATTAATGAAAAATATATAGCGCCATAAACCGGCATCGCCTAAAGCGCCACCCAGGATAGGGCCTCCCATGGTTACCAAGGTTGAAAAAGCCGACCAGGTGCCGATAGCTTTACCCCGTTCGCTAGCTTGTATGGAGGATGATATTAACGATAAACTCCCGGGTATCATCAAGGCCCCGCCAACACCTTGTATCACCCTGAAAACAATGAGCCAGGTAACGCCGGGTGCAAAACCGCAGGCCGCTGATCCGGCTATAAAAATCAAAATACCGACCATGAATATCTTCTTCCGGCCGAGCTGATCGCCCAGGGAGCCGCCGATAAGGATGAGCGAAGCCAGCATCAGCAGGTAGGCGCTCAATATCCAGAAAAGATCGGTGCCGGTGGCGTTTAAACTTTTTTGTAACGATGGCAGCACCACGTTGAGCGCCGTGCCATCAATAAAAGCCATAGCCGATGCCAGGATACACGAAACCATTATCCATTTACCGGTGCGGCTGCCGAGCGCAACTGTTTCCATGATGCAGGGTTATAGCGTAAATGTAACAAGTAAAAACTTTACCTGTTGTTGCCCGCAAGTAATTTTTCGGCCCGCTAATAACTTGATCTGGTTGCTTTTTTAGGCGTTAGGCCCGCTTAATTTGCTGTAAATGGTATCGAAATAAGGTGCCAGGGTAAAAGTCGTTGCCCGGGGATCGTCATTCCAGCTTGGGGTAACCATGTTAAAGCCTTCACCGTCGCCGTTCCAGCACCATCCGATCACCGGCCAGCCAAGCGATTTCGCATGGTCTACGCAAGCCGACCAGTCGCATGTACCATCGCCCTCGTCGCCAAACTCGCCAACTACGCAGGGTATATTCAGGCTATTGAGAAAATCAAGATCTGATGGCGTTAAAAAAGCGCCTGTCCCTTTATTCCAGCTCGATTTATAAATGTGCACCGATGGGATGATATTGGTGTCGGTAATTATTGGATCGGTTAAGCTTATAGCAGCATAAGCGGTATTAACACCCTGCCCCCAACCCGGTAGGTCGATAATGATTGGTCCGTCATAAACGGTACGCACAATGGCGATGGCCTGGTTGTAGGCGATTGCATAATCAAGTGCATTTAAATCATGATTGCCCCATTCGTTCATCAGGTTAATGGTAAAATTGCCGCCCAGCTTACGGTAGTTTTTCACCCACCAATTGGCAGCATCCAGCAATTCATTAACATCATTACTGCCATTTGCCGTGTGTTTATGGTAGGTAGCTATTACCTGGTAACCGTTGCTTTTCGCGTCTGCTATCCAGCCTGCGGCCTGTGTTTCGTGTCCGGGCTCAATTTCAATACGCACAGTTGTAACATTGGCCTGTTGCTGCATTAAATCCCAGCCAAAATTAACATTGCCGTTATTGTAGTAGGAGGGTTGCAGGTTGACGCCGTTGCCCAAAGTAAAATTGTTTGTTTCTGTTGCCATCGTGATAAGGTTGTTTGGTGAAAATCTGTTTAAAGATAGAATAATTTCAACAACAGGGCTATATCGGGGCAAATACCTGGCACAATCAAATTCACAAGTAATGCCCCGTCAGGGGTTAATCAGCCGCAATGCGAGTAGCATGAGAATCACCCCGCCTTCTCCACCGCCCGCGCCAAAATCTCCACGCCATTTTCCAGTTCCTTTAAGTTCAGCGAGGCGAAACCCAGTCTTATCGAGGTATTTACGTACGATTCATCATTAAAATAATCGATGCCATCACTCATTGAAAGCCCCATTTCGGCTGCTTTTGCAGCAACTTTTTTGGGCAGCAGGCCATTGTTGTATTTCATCCAAATGGCAAAACCGCCATCAGGTATTTTAAATGATATTTTATCGCCTAATTGCTCCTGCAGTAGTCGGCACAATACATCGCGGCGCTCATGGTATATTTTATTGGTTTTTTTAAGGTGACGGTTAATGTCGCCGTTTTTTAACAGGTTGGCCATGGCTTCCTCCAGCAACTGCTCGCCCTGACGGTCGATCATCCGGCGCAGGCGTGCCATTTGCTCAATGAGGTTTAACGGGGCCACGGCAAAGCCAACCCGAATGCCCGGGGCAATGGTTTTACAGAAAGAGCCGGCATAAATTACGCTGCCATAATAATCTGCGCTGGCCAGCGGCAATATCGGGCTGCTCGCATAGTGGAAATCATAATCGTAATCATCTTCCAGGATGGCAAAACGGTATTTCATGGCCAGTTCAAGCAATTGCATCCTGCGTTCGGAGCTTAGCGTTACCGTAGTTGGCCGGTGATGGTGGGGTATCACATAAAGCATTCTCACTTTTTTCTTTTTACAGATGGCCTCAACCGCGTTCAGATCGATACCGAATTCGTCAACCGGTACAAACTCCAGTTGGGCGCCGGCATGTTCAAAAACCTGGTTGGCCATTATATAACCCGGATCGGGCACTATTACCACATCGTTTTTTGCCAAAAGCACCTGGGCGGTTAAGTACATCGCCATCTGCGCACCCTTGGTAATTAAAATATTTTCGGGAGATACCTGCAGGCCCCGTGTTTCGGAAAGGAAACGTGCCAGCTGATCTCTCAAATTTTCTGATCCTTTTTCCGGCCCGTACATCAGGTATTTCGAGGTAAAACGGTAGTTGCCAAAGCGCCGGTACTCCCTAACGAGCAGGTCAACCGGGGCCAGGCGGGTATCGGGAAAGCCATCGTTAAAAACAATATTGTTCGCGGGTTTGGGTTTAAAAAGGCCGCTTGAGGGGACAAACTGATCGTCCACATCAAAAAAGGTAGCAGCCGGAAAGCTGCTGACCTCATTATCAACTGCTAAGGGCCTTGGCGCTACATCGGGCAGGTTTTTAGCTACAAAAATGCCTTTGCGTGGAAATACATCCACCCAGCTTTGGGCATACAACTCATCATAAGCAGCCACAACGGTTTTACGGTGCACATTTAAAGCTGCTGCAAGTATCCTGCTTCCCGGCAGTGCACTTTCGGGTTTAAGCGTGCCCCGCCTGATGTGGTGAATGAGTCCATTGCATATCTGCAAATAAACCGGAGTGGGTAATTCCTTATTGATGGTGATCAGGCTTTCAACTATCGACATATCTGGACTATCTATATTGTTAATTCTGGACTATAAAAGTAGTCCAATTTACCTATACTTTAGTATCGTAATTAAAAATAACAACAATGAAAAGCATTCAAAACTCAAAATTACCGGCCCTTTATCTCCGCCTGGCCATTGGCTCCGCCTATTTATGGGAAGTGGCCGACAGGTTAGGGATATTAGGTAAAAACGGTCAGCCCCATGTGGGCTGGGGCGATTGGGCGCACTTTGTGGCCTATGCCAGGCAGGTGATGGGCTTTTTACCTTCGGGCCTGGTACCTGCGCTGGCACTGTTAGCCACCCTTGGCGAGGGGGTTTTTGGACTGATGATATTAGTTGGCCTTTATACCCGGCTGGCTGCCATTGGCAGCGGTATATTAAGTTTTTGTTTTGCTATCGCGATGGCCATTTCTTTTGGCATCGATTCGCCGCTGGGCTATTCTGTTTTTACTTTAAGCGGAGCAAGTTTTTTGCTTGCTACCCTGCCACAATACGAATGGAGCATTGATGCGCTGCTGGAAAGAAGCGCTATGAACCGCCGTTTACTCAATAACAGCCTGATGGCAGTTGTTGCGGGCAGTTTGCTTTTGCCATTGATTTTTGCCGACCGCACATCAGCCCAAACTAAACCAAATCCCCAAAAGATAACCGAACAAACGCTTTTAAAGCAACTGTTAAACGAAAAAGGCATCAGTAACCGTGAAGTGCAAATGGAGGTGGTTAATTTTCCTCCGGGCAGTTCGTCACCCGCACATCAGCATCCCTGCCCAACTTTCGGTTATGTGCTTGAGGGTGAGATCGAATCGGTTTTCGACGGTAAACATCATCTGTATCACCCTGGCGATTCGTTTTACGAAAAGTCTTATGGCGTGCACTCCCTAACCCGAAATAACAGCACGTCGGTAACAGCCAGGCTATTGGTATTTTTTGTAAATGAGCCGGCGAAACCAAATTCTATTCAATGTAAATAAAAAGAATAATGACCACCCCATCTCAAAATACCGACATGAAAAACAACACCATCTGCACTACCTGCGGCACCCAGTTTCCCGAAACTGAAGCTGTGCCAGAATTGTGCCCAATATGCAACGACGACCGCCAGTTTATTAACCCAAACGGCCAGGCGTGGACAAATACCGATCATTTAAAAAGTAATTATCGCGTTAAAATAACCCAATTGAACGAGCGGCTGTATACCCTGAAAATGGAACCTGAATTTGCTATTGGGCAAAGGGCTTTCCTGGTACTTTCGCCAAATGGCAATGTGCTGTGGGATTGTATTTCGCTGCTTGATCAGCCAACAATTGATTTCATCAACGCAAAAGGCGGGCTAAAAGCAATCGCTTTTTCGCACCCGCATTTTTACACCACCATGAATGAATGGGCCGCTGAGTTTAACTGCCCGGTCTACATTCATCATAACGACAAGGAGTTTAACTTTTATCCTGGCACATCCATACAACACTGGCAGGGCGAAGAAAAGCCGATAGTGGATGATATCAGGATGGTGCACATAGGCGGGCACTTTCCGGGAAGCTGTGTGCTGCATATCGGCGCACTTTCGCCCGGCGGTTCGATGCTTTGTGGAGATACCCTTTATATCTCCCGCAGCAAACGGCACACGGCAGTAATGTACAGTTATCCTAACCAGATACCGCTCTCTCGCGATGAGTTTAGCGCCATGTATAAAAAGTGCGCAGCGCTAAGTTTTGATTCCCTTTACGGCGCCACATTCGAGGGGCAGGAATTGTTGGGAAATGCCAGGGAGATTTTTGAGCGGTCCATGAAAAGATATATCGATAACTATCAATTATAAACAGATTTTTCACTAAACATATAAAACACACAAAAATGAACAATACATCCACAAATAAGCCATCGTTACTGTTAGTAATCATAGCTTTTGCCATTGTTTACATTGTATGGGGTTCTACCTACTTTTTTATCCAGATGGCTATTCACGGCTTCCCGCCAATGATGATGGGCGCCCTGAGGTTTTTTACCGCCGGTCTGCTGATGCTGGCCTGCTGCTACATCAAAGGCGACCGTATATGGGTGCTCAAAAATGTGATCACATCGGGCATTAGCGGCCTTTCGATGTTGTTTGTCGCCACCGGGCTGATTATTTGGATCGAAAAAACAGTGCCGAGCTCCATCGTCGCCATTATGGTATCGGCCAACCCTATTTGGTTTGTGGTATTGGATAAGACCAACTGGAAAATCAACCTGGGCAATAAAACCACTATAGGCGGCATTGTACTGGGTTTTGCGGGTGTACTTTTGCTTTTTGGCGAAGCGCTTTCCAAATCCCTTGCCGGAACCATTAGCCCTGCACAGGTTACCGGTTTGCTTTTATTACTGGTGAGCCCTATTGCCTGGTGCGGCGGTTCGCTGTTCTCAAAAAAGCGTGGCAATAATGGCCCTGCGCGTTTAAATACCGCCTGGCAAATGGTAATTGCAGGCCTGGCTTTTGTATTGGCAAGCCTTTTCAGGGGCGAGTACCATGGATTTGAATTTAACACCGTGCCAATGCAAGCCTGGATGGCGCTGGCCTATTTAATTGTTTTTGGCTCGATAGGCGCATTTACGGCTTATGTTTGGTTACTATCTGTAAAACCGGCAACCATCGTGAGCACCCACTCCTATGTAAACCCGGTGATTGCCGTGCTGCTTGGTGTATTATTTGCCGGCGAAAGTATTTCGGTTTTGCAGGTTTTCGGGTTGGCGGTTATCCTGTTTAGTTTGCTGCTGGTTAATTTCACCAAATACTCGTTCAATTTTCATTTGTTTAGCAGAGCAGGCAGTTTAAAAACAAACATCATAAAACGTTTTAACAAACCCCAACCCACCGTTAACACCTATATAAATTTAAACGAATCGCCTTGCGTATCATGCAAATAAGGCAAACAGGACTGATTATATCCGAAAGATGCCTTTTGATAGGAAGTATTTAAATAAAGCGGCCGGTAAAGAAATTTACCGGCTATTTTTTTGAACAGCTTTTTGGTTTTAAATTATGGGATTATCAAAACAATTTTAGCGATATTGTATTGTAATTAAATCACTAATGCAAAGTTAAGGCGTCCCGGATTGTTAACATAATGATAATATAGGGGTTACGTTTAAAAAATATACTTTTGTCCAAACTATAGACCATGAAAAAAGAAAAACAGCCGTCCCCGGTTAAAGCCGCGCGGAAAGCTATCCAGGGAATTTTATTAACGGAAATAAATAATATAACCGAACAGCTCCAGAAACAAGGCATAACTACAGATGTTGATGCTGACAAGGAAGCTAAAAAATTAGCCAAAAGAATTACCAAAGGCGCAAAAGCTATTGCTGCACCGGAAACCAAACCGGTTGCTGCAGAAACAAAAGCGCCTGAAAAGAAGGCAGCACCTGCTAAAGAAAAGGCAGCACCAAAGGCTCCCGAAAAGAAAGCTGAGCCTGCAAAAGCAGCGGCTCCAAAAGCTCCGGCTGCCAAAGCAACAAAAGCTACCGCTCCTGTAGCTGCTCCGGCTTTAAAGGCAAAAACAACTAAAGCCACCGGTTCAAAATAAAGAAACAAAGGCCCCGCAATAATCCGGAAGGATAAGTGGGCTTAATAAATAAAAAAAGCGGTTGACCCCATTAGGTCAACCGCTTTTTTTATGCCTGGCAATTTCAATATTAGGGTTTTGTATTTAAGGCGTATGATTTACTGTCGATAAATGGCAGTTCAGCATTTTTATAAACCGGTTTTTGTATTTGTACTTTTAGTTTTTTAAATATTTCCAATGGGCCCTGGGTCGCAAACATATTGGCCATCCATGCCGGGATACTACCTCCGGGTTCAACATGCAAAGTATATTCAACTTTTACCTTGTCGATGCCATCAGGTGTTATAGTCCATTTACCTGTTGAATTGGTGATGCGCACAATGCCATTTTTTACGGGTACCATGCCGTTTACGGCAGGGCCATCAATTACCACCACTTTGGTTTCGGGGTTTTGGCTAACAATTAAATGGGCCACAAAATCGCGGTTGGCAGCGGGCCATGGCAAATTTACTTCCGAATAATAATATAACTCCGAAGGAGAAACCTGTTTAATCAGCGTACATGATTTGGTGTGATAAACCCAATCGGCACTGGTATTTACATCCATTAAAAGCGCTACCAACTGCGATGGTGTCGCATCAATTTCGCATTCAACTTTTATAGCTTTAAATTTTGAGTCGGGTAAGTTAAGCGTATAAACTTTTACGCCATCTTTTTGTGTACTTAATTTCCAGTCACTTTGGCCGAAAACATTAACCTGTAATAAAAATAAAAACAGGGGGAGTAATAGTAGTTTTTTCATGGCTTTAAACTGTTTGTGGTTGTTTGTATTACAAAACAAATGTAAACTTAGTTGACTAATATTGTCAACTAAGTTTACCAATATTGCAATTAGCTGACTTTCCGACAATCAGGTGATAAAGCATTCAGTAACCCGATAGCTTCAATAGCTATACCCACCTTTTTGTTACCCCACCTTCAATCCAAAACCCCGCTTCATCAAGTATTTCCCCTGCTTCGTGTAAAATATTATAACAGGCTGATTGCTTTATATTTCTTCGTGTCATAATTCAATTAACCATTAAAAAATTTAAGCATGAACGACCACTTTAATCACGAACATGACCACGCCCCCGACCTTAACGGCGATGGCATCGACCGCAGGGGCTTTCTTGAATGTATGGCATGGGCAGGTACCGGTGTACTCTGGATGATGTCGGGCGGTATACTCAAATCGTACGGCATGAGCCAGATGATTGATAAGGCTAGCGGCGGACTAAAAAAAGGGCTTATCGTCCCAAAATCTGATTTTAGTTTTGTACAGATAAGCGATAGCCACATTGGTTTCAATAAGGCGGCAAACCCTGATGTGGTGGGTACCCTGCAGGCCACTATCGATAAAATAAATGCCATGCCAAAGGCGCCGTCGTTTGTGCTGCATACCGGCGATTTATCGCACCTGGCCCAGGCCGATGAGTTTGATACCCTGGAGCAATCATTAAAAAGTGTAAAAACCGATAAGATATTTTATGTGCCCGGCGAGCACGACCTCACCGACAATGGCAAGTTATACCTGGACCGCTACGGAAAGGGAACCAAAGGAAATGGCTGGTACAGTTTTGATTCAAACGGCGTGCACTTTGTGGGTTTGGTAAATGCCTTTGTCCAGGTTGATGGTGGCCTGGGTACCCTGGGCGCCGAGCAATTAAAATGGCTGGAAGACGATTTGAAAGGATTGTCATCAAGCACACCTATTGTAGTGTTTGCACACATCCCGCTGTGGGCTGTTTACCCGCAATGGGGCTGGGGCACTAAGGACAGCGAACAGGCGCTTGCATTGCTGAGGCGATTTGGCTCAGTGTCGGTTTTAAACGGGCACATCCACCAAACCATTCAAAAGGTAGAAGGCAACATTACCTTCCATACCGCTATGTCGACGGCGTTTCCGCAACCGGCTCCGGGCAGCGCGCCATCGCCGGGCCCAATGAAAGTGCCCGCCGAAAAATTACGCACCGTGTTAGGCTTAACCAGTGTTAATTACCACGAGCACGACCACACACTTGCAATTACTGATGTGCCTTTAATACAGGCCTGATAAAATACTAAGTTTAAATGTAAATGGCGGTTTTATAATGGACGCCGCTCCCGGTCGGGGTAAATTTAAACATGACGACAAACGTTTTAACTGACCAGAACGATGTGATCTCCATGGCTTTCCTTTGTGCTTCCCGGTTAGGCAATTAACCGCCGGAAGCGCTTAGGAGGCCCGGGGACACTAAAACGAGACACTAATTTTCAATCAACAAACATTCGGACAGGCCTTTTAAACCGTCGCATTAAAAAATAATGCCGGGTTGTTTTGTCTTGTCCGATAATCAACATAAAAAATAAATAAAGCATGAAAAAGATAATGGTACTGGCGCTGATGGTGTTTATCACCAAAATTAGCATGGCCCAGTATAAGCCGGTGGATAAGGGCTCAACGCTGCAGTTTACTATAAAAAACCTGGGTTTTGATGTGGATGGTTCATTTTCAGGCTTCGACGGAACAGTGAATTTTGATCCCGCTAACCTGGCAAACGCCGCTTTTGACGTAAGCATTGATGCCAATACCGTAAACACCAACAATAGTTTCAGGGATGGGCACCTGCGCGATGACAGCTACTTCAATGTAAAAAAATACCCGCGCATCCGTTTTGTATCTACAAAAATTACGTCCGGTAAAAATGGGGCGTTCAGCATTTCAGGGAAGCTTACCATCAAAAATCAAACTAAAGATATTTCCTTTCCTTTTACTGCTGTACCGGCAAACGGGGCCTATGTTTTTAAGGGAACTTTCAAAATAAACCGCAAGGACTTTGGCGTAGGCGGATCGAGTACCATTTCTGATGAACTGGTGGTAGTATTAAGTGTGTTAACCACCAAAGTATAAAAAAGCAACAGTCATGAAAATAGATAAAAAAGTTTTCGTCATCATCACATTGTGCGCTGCGGTAACCATAATCACCACGGCCGCAAAAACAGCTACAAGGCCACCCGATGAGCATTATACCAATTTACAGGTGTTGCCAAAGGACATCAGCGCCAAAGATTTGAATAAAATTATGGTGGATGAATTTGAAGATGGATTGGGCGTGGCGTGCAACTTTTGTCACACCCAAAAAAGCGGGACAGATAACCTTGAACTCGATTTTGCCGCAGATACCAAACCCGAGAAACAAATTGCCCGCGCCATGATGCGCATGACTTTGGGTTTGAATAAAAAATATTTAAAAATAAAACATCCGCTTATCGGCAGCCCCGAAATGATTGTTACTTGCGAAACCTGCCACCGCGGCGAAGCTTTCCCCGAAGGCGGCCCTAAATAGAGAAGACACGTTGTACCGGTTGGCCATGCGGCTGACCGGCATGACATAAAGTTTTTATATGGAAGATTTACGCAGCGCCAGACAAATAACAGCTACTTTACCAAACAAACTGTTATTTTTAACCGATATTTTGAAAATCGGCAAAACATATTACCACCTGGCATTCTGGCTGCTGGCCTATTTCTTCTGGATCTTTATCGTCAGGAACAGCACGCTGGTGCTTACTCACGCCATCACCATCCAGTTTTGCTACCTGGTTTTTATAGCGGCCAACTATTATTTTAATTCGCTGTATACCGTTCCGCATTTACTCAATCGGAAAAAATACCTGGAGTTTGGGCTTTGTTTAATTGCGGGCGTTATTGTTTGCTCAGCACTCCGGGTGCCGGTTTCTTACACGGTGAGCAAATATCTTTTCAAGGTAAATGTAACACACTTTAGTTTTGTCACTGTTTTTTTTGAATCCTTTGTCAATATCCTGTTTTGGCTGGTGTTGTTCCTTACCGCCCGGCTGATCGCCGAAAAGATCAGGTCGCAACGCTATATTGAGCAGATTGAAATTGAAAAAGCCGCCAACGAGCTTAATTTCCTGCGGGCCCAGTTTAACCCCCATTTCCTGTTCAACTCTATTAACTCCATTTATGCCCATATCGATAAAAACAACAAGGGCGCCAGGGACATGCTGCTTGTTTTTTCGGAAATGCTGCGCTACCAGTTATATGAATGCAATGTTGAACAGATTGAACTCGACCGGGAACTCAACTACCTCCGCAATTATATAGCCCTGCAAAAAAGCAGGGTTGATGAACGCATAAAAATCTCCTTTCATGCCGATGAGGTGTGCGGCAACATAAAAGTGGCCCCTTTACTTTTAATCACTTTTATTGAAAATGCCTTTAAATACGTTGGCTTTAATGAAAGTCGCGAAAACAGGATAGATATACAAATTCAATACGAAAACCCGGTGTTAACATTTGCTACCTTTAATACCAAAGATTCGTTCATCAATCATTCCGAAGGCTCATCAGGTTTGGGGATCGCAAATGCCAGGCGCAGGCTCGAGCTGTTATACCCCGGTAAGCACAAGCTGGAGATCAACGAACGCGAAAACGATTATATGGTTACTTTAACCCTTTTTGGTATATGACATTAAATTGTGTAATAGTTGACGATGAGCCTATTGCCCGTAAACTATTACAGGAATATATTGAGGAGACCGACTTTTTAAAATTGGTTGGCACGGCCGAAAACCCGCTAAAAGCCGCCGGGTTGATCAAGAGTTTACAGGTTGATCTTATTTTTCTGGATATTAATATGCCAAAAATGAACGGCATGGAATTTTTGCGGTCATCGGCAAATTTGCCGATGGTGATCATGACTACAGCCTATGGCCAATATGCCCTGGAGGGTTTTGAAATGGCCGTGGTTGATTACCTGGTGAAACCATTTTCGCTCGAACGGTTTTTAAAGGGCGCCCAAAAAGCCCTGGAGCTAAAATTGTTAAAGGACAAAGCCAGCACCGACCGCCAGGAACCCGACCATTTTTTTGTGAAATGCAACGGCCGCATTGAACGGGTTAATTACGACGATCTGCTTTATATTGAGGCCATGGCCAACTATGTTACGCTATACACCCGTAAAGAAAAGCTGATGGTTTATTTAACGGTTAAAGGTATACTGGAGCAGTTGCCTAAAGAAAAGTTTATACAAGTGCATAAAAGCACCATTGTAAACGCCGACAAAATAAACACCATAGAAGGCAATATGCTCCACATAGGCGATGCGCGAATTACCGTGAGCGCCAACTTTCAGGATGCTGTAATTAAAGGCGTTTTGAAAGACAGGTTTTTGAAAAGGTAGTGGGAGAAATAAACGGTAGCTGAACCGTCCAAATGGCCTGTGCGTCAGGTTTCCTCTCAAGAGGGGAACCGCACAACCCCAGATTTTTAGGCCATTTCGTCAATCGCTAAACAACCAAAAACCAACCTAAAACAAATGGCCCGCTGTTGAAGGCGGGCCATTTGTTGTTTTATCTGGTAGCAAATTGTTACCTGGCGTAATGGCCTGGTACCCATACTCTGCCGCCGTTTGGTCCGTAATTATAATGTCCGGGAACCCATCCTGCCTGGCGTACTACGCAGGAACTAATGCTTGCCATGCTTGCTGCTAACATTAGCATCAAAGCAAAATATTTAATTGTTTTCATAGTGATTTTGATTGTTTATTAGATAACAGACTTTTTTTTAAAATGTTTACAATTTGTTACAGATAACACCATTCTTTTTATACTTTAATTGGGTTATCTTAAATACTTTAGCTAATTGTTGGAGCGATTATCATCGCAATGGTTTAATGGAGTTTAATGAAAAAAATGAAGGATATTAAGCACCGAACATTTATTAAAAATACATTGATCGCTGGGGCGTGTAAAAATGTTCCGCAGTGCCGGTTAAAGGTGCGGGATGTGGTGGTGATTTACAGCAGATGATGGATATGAGTTTTGCCGATACGCCAAACAACGTTTGTTTTTTCAAGACTTAAGACTCGAAACTACTCGCCAAGCCACAAAACCACGTCCTCAAACATTTTGTTTTGCAAGGCCGAATCAAAATTATGATCGCCGTGGCCCATGTTCATGTACACCATTTTGTATTTGGTATTGGTCCACACTACAGGAATATCGCCATCTTTTATGATATCCTTTTTGCCGAGGGGATAATTGGACGGATTCAGTGTTACCAATACTTTAACATCCTTGTTTAGTCGTGGATTGGGCTTCCAGCCATACCATTCGTTGATGGGCGCCGTATATTCAGTGGGTAGATCTTTGGTCACCGGGTGTTTGTTATCATCCACAATCATTTTTGCAGGCAGGGGAGGCCAGTTGTTGTTGTAGAATACAGCGCCGCCCATAAAGTTTACAAACCAGGGCCAATGGGTATCCTTATCATTGTATCCCGATACATGGAAACCCAGCCAGGCGCCGCCATTATCCATGTATTTTTCAAACGAACGTCTTTCAGCTTCGTTATGCGGAAACTCGTTGAGCCATATCACCAGTTTATAGTTTTTTAAGGTTGCATCGTTGGTGTTTTCCCAGTTGGATGTGGTATCAAAGGCAAAGCCATATTGAGCAGCCATCCGTTTATAAAACTTCATGGCATCGTATGCAAAATCAACATGATCACCTTCTACATTGGTCGAAAAAAAGGCAAGTACTTTAAATTTGGGCGTTGCCGCAATATTCGCGGGGTTTAATATGAGGTTGTTTTTTTCGAACGATGCGATCAATGCCCGGGTATTTGCATCCAGGACTGTAAACAACGTAACATCCGTTGGTCGCCACGGTTTGCTCTTGCGAAAATCCCGCCAGCGGTATTCAATTTTTGAAAATTCATGAGAACTGGTTTTTTCGGATGAGTTTTCGTAAAAATTATAGATTCTGAGGGTATAGCTGTCGGAGCTTATGCTGATGCTGATATCAAATTTTAACACATAATCGCCCGTTTGTCCTGCCGCAACAGTGAAGGTTCCGGTTGCCTTTATTTCATCGCCAATACACACCGTGGCCGGTACATCATTAAAAGTGCTTTTAAGCCAGGCCAGGCTGTTGTCAACAAAATCATCCTTTTTAAAGGTTTTATTGAAGCTGTATGTGTTTTCATAAAATACAATGCCGTTTTTCATGGGGATGGGTATTACGCTATTATTGTTTTGAGCAATGGCGACAAAGGGCAACAGGGCGATGAGTGTAAAAAATATTTTCTTTAGCATGATTTTACCAGTGATTATTTTGGTTTAAATGCTTAATATTATAAACTATTAAGCGCAATTGCTGCAATAAATATAGATAAAATCATTTCGCTATAAAACACTTTACAGTAAGCTTAAGCTATGAAAAAACAGCTTTTATACCATTGTTTAGTCTTATTTACCCTCGTTGCTTTTAACACCGCATCGGCACAAAACGCCACGACACCCCGATTTAAAGCCCTGGCCATTGCCGAAATTGGCGGCGGCCACGTACTATTTACGCAGGCCGCCAAAATATGGCTCAACAAACTGGCTGCCGACAGTAACTTCACCATTGATTACATCACCGATACCAAACCCATTACCAAAGCTTTTTTGGCCAATTACCAGCTGTTTATCCAGCTCAATTATCCGCCTTACCCATGGAGCACCGAGGCGCAGGAAGCTTTTAAAGATTATATTGAAAATGGCAGGGGCGGCTGGATAGGCTTCCATCATCCCACGCTGCTGGGCGTGTTTGATGGTTATCCGATGTGGCAATGGTATTCGGATTTTATGGGCGGTATTCAGTTTAAAGACTACCTGCCTGGCGGAACCACTGCATTGCTTACCGTTGAAGATAAAACACACCCCGCACTCAAAAACGTTGCGGCATCATTTACCACGAAAGATGAATGGTACCTTTACGATAAAAGCCCGCGCCCAAATATACATGTACTGGCCAGCATTGATGAAGCCACCTACAACCCGCCAAAAGATAAAAAAATGGGCGACCATCCCGTCATCTGGACCAACGACCATGTAAAAGCCCATAACATTTATATTGCCATGGGCCATTTTCCAGAATTATTTGAGGACGCTAATTATACCACCCTGGTGCGCAATGCCATCTTTTGGGCAGCGGGGAAATAAGCCAACTTGAGGTTGAGTAATCCTGTCCGGGCTATTTGGGTAATTTTGCGGCCTGGCCCGGCGAAAATTGCAGCGAAACAATGAACGGTGTATTTTGAATTGTTTTGCTGGAGCTTAGCAAAGGGCCTGAAATATGTATATTAATCAATTGGTTAATATTGGCACCCACCTGCAATTTAACTACGGCAAAGTTGGGCAAGCCAAGCTGACTTTTTAAGTTGTTTGAACTGGCAGAATAGTAGCATGGTAAATCAAAACTTAAGAGTGCTTTGCCATCATTGCTGCCGGCATCAAAATGAAATATGAGGCCCGATTGATTGATAAACGAAACGTTTTTTGAAAAATCAGTTCCTGTACTATCAACCCCCGGATTAATTCCATTATTCATTTGCGCAAATATCGAAAAATGCGTTTGGTCGCCGGCGCTTCTGCAAAAAAGTAATGGCAACGAAAAATTGAAGTTTATTGCCCCGCCGTTTGTCACTATTTTTTGGATGCTGGTTTTTATGCCGTTATCTTTCGATGTATCGCCTTTACTTAAAAAGGTCCCACCCACGCCCATCCTTACCGGGCCGAAAAGAAAACTGGCTAGTTCTGTGGTAATGTATGATTTTGAGCCGGTAAAGTTTTGCACCGCAGCGTTTTGGAAAACACCAATATTTGCCTGGTTATAAAAGAATTTATTTAAAGAGTCGACACTATATTTTCCGATCTGCAATATCAAAAACGGTTTAGGCGGCCTACGGGTGGTCAGGAATTCCTCTGTATTGTATGCCTTAAGATAGTTAATGGTGTCTTTTAACAATGTGAGTAATGTAGTATCGTAAACATCGCTCCTTTTAATCCTGCTTTTCAGTCCTTTTAATAAAATATCTCTTTTCCCCTCCGATGTCATATTCGGAAAAGATTTTGCAATAGCCCTTAGTTGGCTAATACTGTCCTTTTTAGTTTTTTGGTCCGAAAGATCAAAAAAAGATGAAGTATTTAACATGCTGCTTGCAAAATTAGCTTTCGATGTATCGCTTAATGCATTATCGATTTTATAGCTTACTGCCTTGGTATAAGCCTCCGCTTTGGTTTTTAATTTGGTGTTAACTGTAGTTTTATGAAACTGGATCATCGGTATTGTTTGCGCTATTGCCGGGCTTGAAATAATTATTCCAAACGTTGCAAGAAGAAGTAATTTTTTGATGTTCATGATTTAATGCGTTAAAGGGTTATGGTTGATTTAATTTTATGCAATTAGTTATCAGTACGTTGTAAACTAATTTTTAATAAAATTATGGCCATCAACGCTTTACTATCAGCGCATTTTAACGGTTTTTAAAAGGTGATTTTACGGTAAATAAAAAACGGGGATTGGCGTTGCCCTTAACGCAAACCATTGATCGAAGAATTAACAATCATGGAGCAGGACGAATTCTTCCGTGCGGTGAAACCGATGATACACTGTTATATCTAAATTATGAACGGGTAAAAAAACTATGGCATCTTTATTTCATACAGTCCATTGTGCCCGGTAACAAACAGCTTTCCATCCTTCCCAAAGGTTAAGGAGGTTGGCCGTTCAGGGACTTTTATAACTCTTATTTGCTTGCCGGCGCTATCGTAAACATAAACCTGTCCATCAGCTATATAAACCTCGCCTTTATCATCAGTTGCCGAATCAAACTCGCCTCTTTCGGCAAAGTATTTCAAATCGGATACATAACCTTCGGGACTCACCTGCATGCTCGCGGTCCGTTTATCGTATTCATCGGCAGTGTACACGGGCTTACCGGGCCAGGCGGTTGCCAGGGCGGTGGAGCGGGCGAGGTCATACACTACCGGCACTATGGTAACCCCATCGGGCGCTACAAAACATTCGGTAGCCTTATTTACCGATATGGTGTTAAAATCATGATAATCGCGCCAGCGGTGCGCAGGATATAAGGCTTTGTAAACCGGGTTTACAGTGCCCATTGGCTGCTTTTTTAATAATTGGATACTTTCATCGGGATTGTTTGGGTCGATGGCATAAACCCAGGTGGCAAACCCGGAGTTGCCCCATCCGCTGAAAGATGTCCCGGCAGCATCCGGCGGATTTTTGAATTCCTCCGGTTTGCCGTTTATCAGGTAACCGGCTTTCGGCACATATTTAAATACCACCAGCAGGTTGTCGTTTTTATCGCAGGCTAGCGACAATGGCTCCCAATGGTAGTCCGCCAGTAAACTGGTGTTGCGGGTGGCTGCATCCCATTTATAAACCCGCCGCATCCGCGAATCGCAGAAATAAACATTCCCCTTGCTATCCGCGCAGGCTCCCTCGGCAAACTCAAAGCCGGTTGCCAATCGCGTTGCGCCCCCAGTGGATGGCTGTACCGCTCCGTTGTTTTTATCGCCTATGAGCAGCCTGGTGAACTCCCATGGCCGCACTTCGGTGTCGCTGTTTACATCATACAGCGGGTTGGTGGTGGTGTATTTTATCTGGCTGTAATTGTGCACATTTAAAAACCCGATATTTTTATTACCCCAGCTGCGGATGGAATAAGGGGCAGGTTTATTTACCCTGATCACCCGGAACATATACAGGTTCGCAAAAACCATGTCGCTGCAGTTTTCCAGTTCCATGGGCTGGCATTCGGTGCTTTCGCGACTTTCTTCTTCCAGTTGCAGGGCATATACATTAAAGTTTGCCACATGGTTAAACCGCACCTCGTTGCGTACGTGATGCTCCACCGACAGCGCATAAATATGGCTTGGGGTACTAGTATTTGATACATAAGCGCCGGCCGTTGCAAAAGTATTGGCCGTCCAGATATTCATGAAAGTACCGCCGCCGCCATCGGTTATCCAAAGGCTCCAGTATTGGGTATCCCAGGCCGGGTCGACGCCGTTATAACCTTTATTATAGATACCCGGTTTGGGGGTAGCATCGGCCGGTGCTGGTTTCTGTAATCCACCGTGCCCGCCTATAAACTTCACATCGTTTAAATAGGAATGTTCGCCCGACATCCACTTGCAGGCAACCCCCCGCGGATTATCCGCACTGGTGGACAACCCAATACCGGTGACAATATTGCTGCCACCCTTTGCGGATTCCAGCAGCGCAACCGGCCCGCCAAAGCCGCCAAATGCCGGGGTGTTATCGGCTATAATCATTTGGGTTGATATGGGGTTTAAGCCGATAAGCACCGTATTGGGCTTTAATTTGATGGTTTGACTTACCCGGTATATGCCCTGCGGAAAGTAGATGGTTTGGTACTTATCAATGGCATCCTGGATGATCTTAGTATCATCCATACTACCATCACCTTTTGCGCCAAGTGTCTTCAGGTTTACCCAGGCGCTCACTTCGGGCAGGTCGGGTACATCCCGTTCAACAAACTCCGGGAAAACCGCCAAAGGGGCCGTTTCATTAGTTGTTTTATAAGCCGGATCGGCCTGCAGGCTATCCATTTGCAGACCGTAAATAAAGTTTTTTACCTTATACATAGCGCCGGCGCCGGGTGTTTGTCCGCCGCTGCGCCTGTAACCCGCAAATACCGGTACATCGCGGCAATCAATATTGCGCAGGCTGATCTGGTTAGTGGCATTATCTTCATTGCTGATCATGATGGCCGGGCCGCTTACTTTATCAAACCGGCAATTCTCCATAAATAGATGTTCGCCATAGTTAGGATTGATGCTGATAACCGTCGGCACGTTTTTTACCTGCATGCGCACAATGGTAAGACCGGCTTCCTGGGTTTTTATCGCCGCGTCGCGCTGACCTTCGAAATAAGTATCCACCATCATAAATTGCCAGCCCGGCGAAGGCTTGGTGGTATAGATGCCGTATTGACCGCCAAAAAAGCGTACATCATTCATGGCGTTGCCTACATCAAATAGGCCAGCTTTGCCATTGCCAATATTAATATCAATATGGGCAATAAAACTATGCTGGGCAAAGTGCGCGCGGAAAGCCACTGCACACGGATTGCCATCTTCAATCTTCAGGTTGATATTACTCATTGCGCTGTAAAATGTTGATGCCCCGGCATCATGAACAGGCTCGCCGGGTTTCGACAGATTACTCACAAACCAAAACATATACTTTGCTTTGCCCTTGTCTGTTGAGTCGGGCGTTTGGAAGCCCGGTGAGTTTTTAGCGAGGATGATTTGCGGCCTGTTTTTGCCGTAACCTATCAGCCGTATGGCTGTTGGTATAAATATGGTTTTGCTGATGAGGTATTTTCCTTCGGGGATAAAAACAATGCCAAAATTATCCCTTGTTTTTAGTTCGCTGATGGCGCGTTGCAATTCATCGGACACATCGGTTTTGCCGTCGGCTGTTATTTTAAAATTGGCCGCCGTAAAATAGATGGCATCTGCATCATCTATCTTTGATTGGTAAACCGACTTACCCCATTCCTGCTTTTTTGGCGGAACATGCTGTTGACCAAACGAGATGATAGTAATCAGTAATAAGAGCGCCGACAGAACGATGCTTTTTTTCATTTTTTAAGGTTGTAATTTTGCCAGGTTTAAAAAGGGGAATCGCGTACTAATTTACGGGATATATCACGATTTGAAACAGGACAAATTGTATCAAGTTTGTTAGGATGGATGATAGGTATTTAGCAGGCAGGCATTCCATTTGGGGATAATTCCCCGTTAAGATCAAAACATTTGATATATTAGCAACTCAATCCTGATTATTTTGACGCGGTTTCTGCAAGTAAAAGATATGTTATTGGGCAAACTGAAAAGCGAATTGCCTGCACACTTAACCTACCATAATATTGATCATACGCAGGATGTGATGCAGGCAGCTGAATTTATTGCCAATAGCGAGCATGTTTCGGATACAGATAAGGAGCTATTGCTTACAGCGGCCTTGTTTCATGATTCGGGTTTCCTGAAGCTGCGCGATGGGCACGAAATGGAATCCTGTAATATTGCCCGTAACTATTTGCCCTTGTATGGTTATGATTTTGGGGAGATTGAAGCCATTTGCCAATTGATAATGGCTACACGGTTACCGCAGTCGCCACAGAACCGGCTCGAAGAAATTTTATGCGATGCCGATTTGGATTACCTGGGCCGCGATGATTTTTTTATGTTGAGCGACAGGTTATTTGTTGAATTGAAGGCCGAAGGCCTTGTTAAGGATGAAACGGAATGGAATATGCAGCAAGCTGACTTTATAGGGAATCACCGTTACTTTACCGAGACACCTTTAAAATTGCTGCAGGCCAAAAAGGAAAAATATGTTGAACTGATAAAATCAAAAATACCAACCCGGATATTCGATGAAAACCAATAGTCAGCCCCTTGTATCTGTATTACAGGATATAGCCTACATTGTTGCAGGGATATTAATTTGCGGATTTGCCTTAAAAAGCTTTTTGGTGCCCAACAGTTTTTTTGATGGCGGTGTTACGGGCATATCGTTATTGATTTCCGAACTGTACCATATCAACATTGCTTACGTGATTATTCCGGCCAATATTCCATTTATTATTATGGGTATATTCCAGGTGAACGGCCGGTTTGCCTGGAAAACGCTTGCTGCAATTATAGGTGTTGGTATTTGCCTGCAGTTTATCCCTTATCCCGAAAGCATTACGCATGATAAGTTGCTCGTTTGTATTTTTGGCGGCGTATTTATGGGCACAGGTATTGGCCTGGCCATACGCGGCGGCTGTGCGCTGGATGGTATAGAGGTACTGGCGCTTTACACACTAAAGCGAAGCAGTTTTACTGTCAGTGAAATTATTCTCGGTATCAATGTAATCATCTTTTCTATTGCGGCTTTTAAACTGGGACTACCTACAGCGCTTTACTCCATCATCACTTATTACGCGGCATCGCATACCATTAATTTTGTGATCGAGGGGCTCGAAGAATACACCGGCTTTACCATTATATCCGGGCAGAGTGAACTGATAAAAGAAAAACTCGTGCTCGAACTGGGCCGGGGCATCACCATATACAAAGGCGAACGCGGTTACCTGAAAGAAAGCTTTGACGTAAGCCATCCCGTTGATATTATTTTCACTGTAGTTACCCGTCTGGAAGTGCGGCGCTTAAGGAACACCGTAAAAAGTATAGATCCGAATGCTTTTATGTTCACCAGTACCATTAAAGAAGCCGCCGGCGGGGTGTTGAAAAAACGAGCTCGCCATTAATTTGAAAATTTGAAAATGTGTTGATTTGAAAATGCTGATTTCGCAAGCTTTCGTTGCTGCAAACTGCAAACCGCCCACTGCAAACTGTTATTCCACAACTTCGTAAATCATCACCGGTTTCGCCTTATTTTTCAAGACGACTTCGCCAATTTTGGTGCAGTGAAAGGATTCCTTTGCTTTTTCGTAAACTTCTTCGCTGATGATGATCTGGTTGGCTTTAGCGGCCGATTGCAGCCTTTGCGCCAGGTTAACAGTATCGCCAATTACAGTATAGTCAAGCCGCCTTAACGAAGCCGAACCGATGTTGCCTGATACCATTTCGCCGGAGTTGATCCCTATAGATACCTCGGGTTTGAAAATTTTATCGCCTGCAACTATCTCCTCAACTGATTTTAGTTGCTCTTTTATCGCAAGCGCGGCATCTATAGCGCGATCCAGGTGGAATTTCCCCCTGAAAACCGCCATTACCGCATCGCCCATAAACTTATCTACATGGCCCTGCTGGGCAAGTACTTCTTTTACTATTTTATCAAAAAGGCTGTTGATGATGGTCACCACAGTATTGGCCGCAACATTTTCGGTAATGGCCGTAAACCCGCAAATATCAACAAACATAACGGTCGCTTCCAGCACTTCGTTGGCGGCCAGGTTGTTTTCAAACTCCTTGTGGGTCATAAAGTTCAGTACGTTTTCATCTACGTACATTTTCAGGATGTTGTTTTCCTGTATGGCTTTCACTGTTTCGCGCACCTGGTTTACATGGGTAATTGTTTTTTCCATGGTGAGGTCCAGGTCTTCAAAATCAACCGGTTTGCAAACAAAATCAAAAGCACCGCGATTCATGGCTGTGCGAATGTTCTGCATATCGCCATACGCAGATACCACCACTGCCCGTACAATAGGGTTGGCTGCGGGCAGCCGACTCAGTAAAACCAGGCCGTCCATTACCGGCATATTAATATCGCTCAAAATAATATCCATATCCGGGTGCTCGCCCAGCCTGGATAATGCTTCCTCGCCGTTTTGTGCAAAAACAAATTCGTAAACGTTCTCCCTTATCTTGCGGCGAAATTTTTGTTTTATCAGCAATTCCAGGTCCGCTTCGTCATCTACTACTAAAATTTTAGCCATTGCGTATTAATGTATAAATGTTGTTAGTTTTTCTTTTAACAGGGCAAAATCAAGCGGCTTGGTCAAAAACTCGTCGGCTCCTTTTTCCATTGCCTGGTGCCGGTTTTCTTCATCGCCGTAGGCAGTTATCATCATTACCACCGGCGGCGGCACACCGTACTCATGCCTGATACGCGACAGCAGTTCAATCCCCGTCATCCCCGGCATATTGATGTCCGACAAAATAAGCACAACTTCGGAGTGGTGATCATGTAAGTAATTTAGCGCTTCTTCGCCCGATAGGGCAAAAGAAAAATCATAGTCGCCGCCCTTTATTTCCTTGCGAAAACGTTGTAAAAATAACGGCTGTACATCAGCCTCGTCATCCACTACTAAAATTTTTACGTGGCTCATTTTGTAATCTGTATTTTTAATTTATGCCGGTAGCGTAACCGTAAATTTTGTGTATTCTCCTTCTTTGCTGTCAACGTTTAGGGTACCGCCATGCCCCTTTACCACAATATCATAACTCATGGATAACCCCAAACCGGTGCCCTCGCCGGTTGGCTTGGTGGTGAAAAATGGCTGCATAATTTTTTCCCTGATGTTTTCAGGAATCCCGCTACCATTGTCTTTTACCTCAATAATAATTGCTCCCTTTTTTGCCGACGTGTTTACGGTAACGGTTGGCTTGTACTCAGGCACACCGCTCTTTAGTTTCTGGTGAACCGCGTAAAACGCGTTGGTGTACAAGTTAAGCAACACCCTGCCTACATCCTGCGGCACAATATTTACCGTTGGAAGGTTTTCGCCGAACCCGGTTACCATTTCGGCATTAAAGCTTTTGTCTTTTGCCCGCAGGCCATGATAAGCCAGGCGAAGGTATTCGTCGGCCAGTTTGTTTACATCTGTAGCCTCCTTGGTATTGCTGCTTGCCCGGCTGTGCTGCAGCATGCCTTTAACAATGGCATCGGCGCGTTTGCCGTGGTGTATTATTTTTTCGAGATTTTGCTTAATGTCGCCGGCAATGGCGATGGCTTCTTCTTTATCACCGTTCTCCAGTTCCTGTGCCATTTCATCAACCAGCTCCATGCTCACTTCCGAAAAATTATTTACAAAATTCAACGGGTTTTGGATCTCGTGGGCTATACCGGCAGTCAACTCGCCTAATGAAGCCATTTTCTCAGATTGTATCAGTTGGTCCTGGGTGGCCCTTAATTCTTCAACAATATTTTCCAGCGCTTCTTTTTGCTGAACCAATTCAACAGTGCGTTCCTTCACAAGTGCCTCAAGCTGCCAGCGGCGTTCTTTGCTGATCCTTAATTCTTCGTCTTGTTTTTTTGAGGTAACCCACCGCCCTAAAATCCACCCAAACCCGGCTATAATGGCCAGTTGAAAATAGTTATTGTATTTGTTATGAAAGTCTTTAGCTACCAGCATAGCGAGGCCGTTTATAAAACCAATACCAACCAGTGGCCAGTTAGCTTGCACGTACGCTTTTTGGCTGCTAAAGTCGGGCTCGTTATTTACATAATATAGTATTCCGGCCAACACGGATGCAGCCAGCAAATGGTCAAGGCCGTTATTGAAACTGGATTCGAGGATTACATATAAAATCATTACACCCCAGGAGGTGCCATTTAATATGGTCTTCCATTTGGGAAATAAGTCGGTGTATTTCACCGATTTCAGTAGCCGCCTGGCCAATAAAAATACTGCGAAGTAATAAAAAAAACTCATGCTGTATTATTTCAATTAAGGTTTACCCCCCGTGGTTATTTTACAAGGGCAAATTAACAATAAATTCCGAATCATAATTATATGATTGCTCTGCCGTTGCTATGAGATGCTGGCACAAAACCACCCTGGGTTTGGCATCAGTACACTTGGTTGCAAAGCGTTTTCATTATTAAATTTGATGAAAATCAAGGCATATGGAAAATAATGAGGAATTGATACATCTATCAGAGACCAAAAAGATATTAAGCGTTAAGACTGCAATGATTGATCATTCATACTTTGAGGATGTAAGCGCACAGGGTATGAAAATAAAGGATGCTAACTTAAGCGATCTTGAAATTGAAGGCGCCCAGCTTGGCGGCGCTTATATCCACAACATTGGCATGCCGCCCAAAGGCCATCCCATGTATGATGCGGCCGCCAAACAACGACCGCTGAAATTTGAAAACTGCGATTTACAGGGCAGTTTAATTACCAATAGTAACCTCAGCAACTTGCACATCGACGATTGCAATTTAACCGGAATGAAAATTAACGGAATTTTGGTGGAGGATATGATCTGGAAGTATAACCAATAGTACTATTTCCGCTACCAGCCTGCGGGCTACAAGCTATTCTTCAATACCGGTTGCCTGCCGTTTTTTTGAGTAGCAGGGCTGCCCATCTCTGGCTAAAACTTCGGCCTGTTTAAACAAAAACAAAAATTTGCTGTCAAACTAAAAAATACCAACTAAATGGTATTTACAGCAATTGGTATAAGCGTGTACATTCGTAGCAAAAGTTATTTAATAAGCCGCTGCACACCATTTACTATTTTATGATTATGGAAGACTTAAGTATTACAAGAAAGTTTGGCAACATGGCAAGCGCACCCGCTTCGGCTAAGCCGGCACTAAGGTGTTACAAATGTTCAACAGCATATCATTATAAAGTGAGGCGGGGCTGGTTTATAAAAAATGTATTATTCTTTGTGCCGGTTAAAATTTATTTCTGCCCGCGATGTGTAAAAAACCGTTATGTTTTAATCACCACTAAAGCAGAGAGCAGGTACAAACCAGTTTAATACTATTAGGGTATATATCTATTAAAATTTTTTACTATGAAAAAGTGCTCATTAACATGTCCTGTATGCTCGCATACATTTCACAGCAGGGTTAAACGCAATTGGTTTCTCCGGAATGTTTTATACTTTTTGCCCATCAAAATTTACTTTTGCAACGTTTGCGAAAAAAACGTTTATATCCTGGTAAAAGATCAAACGGAACTGCTGAACAAGCCTACCTGGTAATATAAAATTTCATTCCGCTGCGCCGTTGTTATAGGCCAGCTGCATATAACTGCGCACCTCGTCATTAATGTCGTCCATAAAATACAGCCGCAGGTGATGGTTAAAGTCATCGCTGCCTGGTACCGGTTTTATTTTATTGAAACAAAGATTATCGGCATAAGGCTGTTTAAAAGGGAAAACCACATCAACAAAGTTTTTGCCAAGTTGTATTACGTAAGCAAAGCGCGTACGTGCGCCAAACGAAATCATCGATTTGGTGGCATGAACCTTAACATCACCAATTTGCTGAAACTCGCTGACCAGGTGATTAAATAACTGCAGGGTATGCTCGCTTTTGCCGGCCAGGAAGTCGGACAATTCCTTTTCCCGGCACGAATGTACCTGGTTAGTATTTACAAATTGCTGATCGCATAAAGGGCAGGTCCACATGGTGTTGGAGATTAGTTAATTGGAGATTAGAGATTAGTTCTTTTGTGGTTGAAAAATCGGGAAGAAATTGCGGATTTCAAAGGGCATTGGCCAAAAGTTACCATGCGTAAACCTAATCTCTAATTAACTAACCTCTAATCACTCACTTTTCAAACTCTTCACCGGGTTCATCAACGCTGCTTTTATGCTTTGGTAAATAACCGTTAGCACTGCAATTAAACAAGTAGTTAATAGCGGGATGATAAAGTACCACGCGTTAAAGCTTATCCTGAATTTATAATTCTGCAGCCAGCTGGAGCTGCCCCAATAAGCCAGCGGTAACGCAATAACACCGGCAATAATAATGAGGCCGACAAAATCTTTTGAGATCAACACCAGGATGTTTGATACCGATGCGCCCAGTACCTTGCGGATGCCGATTTCTTTAATGCGCCGGGTAATGGTTATTAAGGTAAGGCCAAACAAACCCAGGGCCGCTACAAAAACAGCAAATCCTGAAAATAGACTAAATACCTGCCCGAAATGTTCTTCGGCTTTGTATTGCTGGTTAAAAAAGTCATCCAGGAAAAAGTATTGGAACGATGATTCGGAGAAAACGCTTTTGTATGTTTTTTCTATCTGGGCAATGGTTTGCGGCATGTTATGCGTATTTACCCGCAGTAAATAGTCGGTGGCGCTGTTCGGATCGCTCAGGCGGAAAACAACCGGGGTGTAATCGTCTTTTAGCGATGTTTGATGAAAATTTTGAATTACGCCCACCACTTCATTCTGAAAGATCCGGCCCCTGCCATTTTTGGTTTCTATCAGTTTGCCAACGGCATCCTGCGAATTTTTAAAACCCAGGGACGTTACCGCCGCCTCGTTAAGCACCATGGTTGGGTATCTGCCCGACCAGCTATTTACGGCGCTGCCCGCCACTGTTTTTATTTTAAACTGTTTGATGTAGCTGCTGCCGATTTCGCAGGTAGCCAGGCGCAGGCTTTTTTCATTTGCCGTTTGCCCATGACTGGTGTACGACATGATAAAGCCAACGCTCTCGCCGGGGATACTCGATGATAGGGTAACACCTTCAACCCTTGGGTTTTGGGCTATCTCATTCCTGAAAACGCTGTCCTTTAACAAATAACTGGCGTTGTCGGCATCGGTGGCCCGCACATTTTGCGGCGCAACTACCACCAACGTTTGCTTCATGTCGATGCCCTTGTTCCCATCTTTCATATAATTTACCTGGCGGTAAACCACCAGGGTGCCCGTCATAAAAGCTATTGTAGCCGCAAACTGGAAAACAACCAACGCTTTCCGTAACGAAACGCTTTGGGTTGAATTCATAAACTTGCCTTTTAAAACCTGAACCGGTTTATAGTTGGAAAGTATTAAAGCCGGGTAAGCCACCGAAAGCAAAATACCCGCCGCCAGGAAACCAATATAACCAAGCAGGAAATACACATTTTTCCAGATAGCAAAGCTGAGTTCGACCCCGCATAATTTACTAAACCAGGGCATAGCCACTATTGCCATAAATATGGCCGCAGCCACGCTGATAATATTTAACAGTAACGATTCAAACAAAAACTGTTTGATAAGCTGCATACGCTGCGAACCCAATACTTTGCGGATGCCCACCTCTTTTGCACGTTCGATAACCTTGGCGGTCGACAAGTTTACGTAATTGATATAGGCGATGATTAAAATAAGCGCTGCAATAATGCCAAGGTACCAAACCATATTGCCATTGCCACCGGTGCTGATCTCGTTTGATAAGTTTGAATACAGGTGTATATCGCGCAAGGGCTGCAGGCTGAGCGAAAGATTATTCAAGTTACTTTTTCCTTGAGTTGGGGCATAGTTGCTGTTTTTGCTTAGCGCGCCGATGTTTGTTTTTAAAAAAGCGGTCAGTTTAGCCTCAAATACTTTAAGATTGGTTTGGGGCGACAGCGAAATATAGGTGTAATAATCAGGCGAAACCCAGTCGCCTGCCTTGGGGTCCATCGACACCAGGAAATCGAATTGCAGGTGTGAGTTCGCGGGTACGTCCTTACAAACACCTGTTACGGTTGCCGTAATGTTAGCGCCCGAGGTTTGTTCCTGCACATTAATGGTTTTGCCGATGGCGTTTTGCCCGGGAAAATATTTTTTGGCTGTCCTTTCGGTTATTACCACTGTATTTGGTGCATCTAGCGCCGATGTTGAGCCTTGCAGCATCGGGAATGAAAAAAGGCGCAGGAAAGAGCCTTCCGCATAATAAAGGCGATTTTCATTAAAAACGATTAATGACCCATTAGGTTGATGGGCGGTAACCATGCCCTCCAAAGTGGCTACCCGTGTTGCCTGCTGCACTTCGGGGAAAGCTGATTTTAATGCCGGGGCAACCGCCGAATAGGTTTTGGGCATATTCTCTATCAAATTGCCATCGCGGTAATTTTGATGTTTAATACGATAGATATTGGCCCCGTTTTGATGGAAATTATCATAACTCAGCTCAAAACTGATGTACTGCACAATCAGCAGGCAGGCCGCCATACCGATAGCGAGCCCCATGATGTTGATAAACGAAAATAATTTTTGACGGGTTAATATCCGCCACGCTATTTTAAAGTTGAGTGTGTTCATTGGTCATTAGATTTGAGACGTGAGATTTGAGATGTGAGACGAAAATCCGAAACCTCATGTCTTGCAATTTTATTCTGTCTTCTGATATCAGGTTTGAGACGTGATACTTGACATGAAGACTTTGGCAATCTCATGTCTCAAATCTCACATCTATCAATTACTCCGTCTTCAAGCTTTTCACCGGGTTTGCCAGTGCGGCTTTTATGGCCTGGAAACTGAGGGTGCTTAAAGCAATTGCAAACGCGGTTAACCCGGCTACCCCAAATACCCACCAGCTGATGTTAATCCTGAAGGCAAAATCCTGGAGCCAGTTGTGCATAATAAGCCACGAAACCGGCGCTGCGATAACAAAAGAAATAACAACCAGCACCATAAAGTCTTTCGATAATATGAAAACTACGCTTTGTACCGATGCGCCCAGCACCTTGCGGATGCCTACTTCTTTGGTGCGCTGTAGAATATTATATGCCGATAGCCCTATCAACCCAAAACACGCTATCAGTATAGCCAAAAACGAAAACAGGCTGAACATTTGCCCAAACTGCTGATCGCTTTTATATTGGTTGTTAAACTGATCATCGAGGAACGAATAGTTAAACGGATCATTGGGGAAATACCTGCTCCAAATACCCTTTATGGCGGCTATGGAGCCCTGCACATCAGTAGTCTGTAGCTTAACCGAGTAGGCATTCCGGGTATCGGGCCGTAAAGTAACCAATTGCGGGTCGATGGCTTTTTGCAGGCCCAGCTGGTGGAAGTTTTGCAATACACCAACAATGGTTAAGGTATCGCCTGCGGATATTTTTTTACCGATAGCTTCCTTTGCGTTTTGGAAGCCCAGTACTTCCACCGCTTTTTCGTTCAATATGGCTGCGTGTTTATCGGTGGTGAAGCTTTGCGAAAAATTGCGCCCGGCTACTAATTGCAGCTCAAACTGCGGGATAAAGTCATAATCAATACCAAGCCGGTACATGGTAACGGCGCCCAGTTCTTTACGCTCCAGGTTCTTGTAACTATTTGTCCAATAAATTTCGCGGCCCATTACATCGGTAGATGCTGCCATGCCTTTAACGCCAGGCACTTTCATCAGGTCGGATTTAAAGGGTTGCAGGGCCACCTGGTACAGGGAATCTTTTACAGATTGAGCGCCATCCAGTACCAGCGTTTGCTGAATGTTAGCGCCCAGCCGCTGGTTACGCATGTAGTTTACCTGCTGGTAAACAATGATGGTGCCTGCAATTAAAATAACCGAAATGCTGAATTGCATAATGATTAAGCCCTTGCGCAGGATGAGTCCGCCGGATGTGTTTTTAAATGCCCCCTTAAGTACGGCAACAGGCTGATAGCCCGAAAGCACAACTGCCGGGTACAAGCCCGAGAGCAAAGTGCCGCCAATAAAAATACCCGGGAATATGAGCCAGTATTTGCCGTTCATCGAGAACAATTTTACATCATCGTTACCCATTAAATGATTAAAGGCCGGCGTTAACAGGTAAACACAAACAGTGGCAATAATAATGGCTGTGAAGTTTAATAAAATATTTTCGAGCATAAACTGCCTTACCAGGTTCATTTTGGCTGCGCCGAGTACTTTGCGCACGCCAACTTCTTTCGCCCGCTCCACCGAACGAGCGGTGGACAGGTTAATATAGTTGATCCAGGCGATACCCATAATGATGAGCGCTATCAGGAACATAAAGTTTACAGCGCCGCCATTGCCGTTTACTTCGGCCTCCTGGTTATAGTTGGAGTTGAGGTGAATATCGCTTAGTGGGATGGTGTACAACCAGTTTTTTATGTTATTGGCTATAAGGCCTTTGCGACTGTTGATATA
>Ga0206865_1050_pt1 | contig 38880 bp, 30 predicted proteins | sample Alteio_BWOrgCont_39_FD_152628 | JGI IMG/M metagenome (GOLD analysis project Ga0206865, IMG submission 152628) | Enriched cells from forest soil in Barre Woods Harvard Forest LTER site, Petersham, Massachusetts, United States -... | ecosystem: Environmental > Terrestrial > Soil > Temperate forest >...
CGTTAATTTTCTTACCAAACCATTTCAGGCACTCAAACTCGCACAAACCGTGAGGAGTTGCCTGGATAAGATTTGACTTCGGTTGTTCTCAATATTTTTAGGTCATTGCAGATGGTGGAGCAGATTTATGCAACGGATTCAACCAGCGTACAATGTCCCTTTGCAACGTGGGATTTGCAGGCCGTTTTGGCAATGGTTTGCTCCACATTGCAAGCGTGTGAGGGGCCCGTTAAGACATTTTTACAAGATTTTTAACTGCATGAATTCCATGAGTTTAGGGCATATATGTAAGTGGGCTTCGATGATGGGACGAAGTAACCGTATTACACCTTATAGCAGCCATGTCGCATGCGGTCTATTCTCAACCAATGGAATACGCTTGGTATTGCGCCCGGACAAAACAGAAACGTGAGTTTATCGCGGCGGGGAATCTGCGGAAAAATCTGGGGATGGACGTTTTTTTGCCTCGATTGCGGATTGAAAGGGCAACTCAACGTGGCGCTGTGCGGGTCATTGAGCCACTTTTCCCGGGTTATATTTTTGTTCGTTGCGTTCTTGAAGAAAAAATCAATGAAATCAAGTATACAAACGGCATCAGCACGCTTGTCCATTTTGGCCTGGAAATCCCAAAAGTCGCCGATTCGATCATTGAGGAATTGCAGAAATATTTTGAGGCGGAAGAGCCGATGACGGTTGAGAATCATCTTTTACCGGGCGAGGAAGTGGAGGTTGCCGAAGGGGCTTTTGCCGGGATGAGCGCCTATGTTTTACGCAGCCTGCCGGCAAGGCAACGGATCCAGGTTTTACTCGATATTTTAGGACAGTCCACTCCTGTGGAAGTAAATCGAAATTCGGTGGTTCCGGCGAGAAACTCGCTGGCATATATGGCCCCGATTCTCGCAGCGCCGGCAATGGCGCGAATTTAAGTTCGGAGTGTGGAAAAGGAGTCAAAGTCTACAAGTGCGGAGCTTTGGCCGGTTTGGATTTCGAAAATTCTTCTCATTCGTGAATTCTTTAAACAGTAAAATTCTGCGGGAAACGGCCGGACTCCCGCGCGGGAAACGCGCGTTGGATATCGGCCTGATCCTTTTGGCGGCGCCAGTACTGCTTCCGCTGGCGGTATTGATTGGGGCTGTTATCCGCATGGTTTCCAAAGGGCCGATTTTATTTCAACAGGAGCGGGTTGGTTATTTGGGCAAAAAGTTTATGTGCCTCAAATTTAGAACCATGATTGTCGGGGCGGACACAGTTTCTCACCAGGGGCATCTGCATCAGTTGATAAGCTCGGACGGCCCGATGATTAAGATGGATGCGCAAGGCGATTCGCGGATTATTCTCTTTGGCCGGTGGCTTCGGTCCTCCGGTTTGGATGAGTTGCCTCAACTGATCAACGTGCTTCGAGGCGAAATGAGTTTGGTGGGACCGCGTCCCTGCCTGTCATATGAGAGCGACAAATATCTCCCATGGCAAAATGAACGATTCCAAGCAGTGCCAGGTTTGACTGGACTTTGGCAGGTCAGCGGCAAAAACCGGACCACTTTTGTTGAAATGATGCGCTTGGACATCAAATATGCCAGGAACAAGAGCTTGTGGCTGGATTTGAAAATAATTTTAAAAACGATCCCGGCCCTGATGATTCAAATGTGGGAATCGCGCAAAAAGGGGAAATCGCTTTTACAAACGGCTCAACCAAAGGCCGCTCTCGAGGGACCCCTCATCAATCAATCGCTTTTCCGTAATCCGAGCGTTGTTGTCACCGGCAGTGACGGAAATACAAAATTTAATAACTATCATGACAAAACAAATTAAAGTTGGTGTAGTTGGCTGCGGCTATTGGGGGCCGAATCTGGTCCGCAATTTCAGAGCACTGCCCGATTGCCATCTGAAAATGATGTGCGACACGCAGGAACACCGTATCGCGCATCTCAAAACATTATATCCTGAAGTTCAGGGGTCAACGGATTACGCCCATATGTTGAACGGCGTTGATGTTGACGCGGTGGTCATCGCCACGGCGGTCAAATCCCATTTCCCGCTGGCCAAAGCCAGTCTGATGGCCGGTAAGCATACTTTCATCGAGAAGCCGATGGCCGGGTCATCGGAACACTGCGAGGAGTTGATTGAAATTGCCCAGCAAAAAGGCCTGGTTTTGATGGCGGCGCACACTTTTCTTTACTCGCCGGTGGTGCAAAAGATCAAAGAAATCGTTGAGCAAGGCGACATCGGGGAAATCAGATATATTTGCGCCCGCCGGCTCAACCTCGGACTTTTTCAAAAGGACATCAACGTTGCCTGGGACCTGGCTCCGCACGACATTTCCATCATCCAGCACATCCTCGGCGAACAGCCTACGACCGTGAACTGCCGGGGCAGCGCACACATCACCCCCGGCGTACAAGACGTGACGACGATGTCTTTGAGCTATCCCCGCCAGCGTACTGCTATCATCCATAGCAGTTGGCTGGATCCGAGAAAAGTGCGCGAGATGACCATTGTCGGCAGCAAGCGCATGATCGTTTATGACGACTGTGCGCCTTTGGAAAAAATCCGCGTGTATGATTCGCGCGTCGAACGCCCGCCGCATTACGACACATTTGCAGAATTTCATTATGCCTACCATTACGGTGACGTTTATGCTCCCTACATCAAACAGGAGGAGCCGTTGAAAACCGAGTGCCAGCACTTTCTGGACTGCATCAACCACGGAAAAACGCCGTTGACCGACGGCAGGCAAGGCATGGAACTCGTCCGCATTTTGGAAGCGTCCTCGGAATCATTGAAGCTGGATGGCGCTCCGGTTCACCTTGCAAATCATTCCAATGGTAATGGCTCGTCGCCGGCTTCGCATCCGCCCGCCTCCGCCGTCCCACACGCTCCAACAGCTAAGATGACGGAGCTAAAAATGGAAAAACAGTCGGAGAATGAAACAAATTCTCATCTGGACAACTTGAATATCAAAATAAAAATCGGCATAAACAAAAACAAGTCATGAGCGCGCCTTCCCGGATGTATCAGCGGATTGCGCCCGACGTGAAGCTGGGGAAGAATGTCCGCATTTACGATTTCACCAATCTTTACGGTTGTGAGATTGGTGATGACGTAAAAGTTGGAACGTTTGTGGAGATCCAAAAAGGATCGAAAATCGGAAACCGATGCAAGGTTTCCAGCCACACCTTTATTTGCGAAGGCGTGATTCTGGAAGATGACGTTTTCGTCGGTCACAACGTGACCTTCATCAACGACCGTTATCCGCGCGCCACGAATGGGAGCGGCCAATTACAGGTTGAATCGGATTGGAATTGCGTCGGGACGCTGATCAAGCGTGGGGCTTCCATTGGTTCCGGCACCGTATTGCTCTGTGGAATCACGGTAGGTCAAAACGCAATGATCGGGGCGGGGAGTGTGGTAACCAAGGATGTGCCACCCGACACAACCGTGGCGGGCAATCCTGCCAAAGTTGTAAAAAAGAATCAGATGAAGGCAACTTCGTGCTGACAGAAAACGCACTTACGTCGCCGGCAGTTTCTTATTCCGGCGAAACCGGCTTGCGGTTGTGCCTGGATTTTCCCATTGATAAAATACAACCGACAAACCCTCTTCAGCATCCGGATTGGGATGCGCTGGTCACCGGCCTCCCAAATTTTTCTTTTTTTCATAGTGCCGCATGGGCAAAAGTTTTGGTTGAAACTTATGGTTACGCGCCGAACTATTTTGTCACAAAGGGGATAAACGATATTTCCTCGTTACTGCCGCTTATGGAAGTGGATAGTTGGTTGACCGGGCGGCGTGGAATCGCACTGCCATTCACGGATGATTGCGAGCCGCTTTGTCCCGACAGCAGTTCATTCAAAAAACTTTTCCAGAACGCGATTGAGCTCGGAAAAATGCGCGGTTGGAAATATCTGGAGTGTCGCGGCGGCCGGAAACTCTTTGAGCGAGTTCCAGCCTCATTTTCATTTTACGGACACAGTTTGTGTTTGGTTTCGGGCGAAGAACAACTTTTCAGACGATTGGAAAGTTCCGTGCGTCGGGCAATCCGCAAGGGGGAGAAAGACGGGGTAACGGTGGAAATTGCACAAAGCTTGGAGGCGATGAAAGGTTTTTATCATCTACATTGCAAGACACGCAAAAAGCATGGTCTGCCGCCGCAACCTTTCTCTTTATTCTCGAACATCCACAAGCATATTTTAGCGCAGAATTCGGGCATAGTGGCCGTAGCCAGTTGGCAGAAGACGCCCATTGCTGCTTCAGTTTATTTTCATTTGGGCGACCGGGCGATTTATAAATATGGGGCTTCGGATGAGAAGTTCCAGCATTTGCGCGGAAGCAATCTGGCCATGTGGGGGGCCATTAAATTGTATTTGCAGAAAGGCGTTAAAAAATTACACCTGGGCAGGACTTCAATGGCGAATGAGGGTTTAAGGCGTTTCAAGCTTGGTTGGGGAGCTTCGGAGGAAATAATCGAGTATTTCAAATACGATTTTCGCAGGAAAAATTTTGTCACAGGTAGTGATGAAATTTTCGGCTGGCACAATCGGATTTTTCAGTCGTTGCCGGGCTTCTTGTCCCGGTTGACCGGGAAAGTGCTTTATCGGCATTGGGCTTAATCAGTGAAATCAAGCAGACAAAATGAACAAAAGCCAAAATAACGAATCGTCACCAGGGATTACCTTAAGCGATATTTACTTCGTTCTCTTCCGGCACAAGTGGAAAATCATTTTTCTTTCTGCGGCGGGCATTGTGGCGGGAATTATTTATTACGTGGTCAACCCCCCGCCTTTCCAATCCGAGGCCGAATTACTCGTCCGTTATATTCTCGACAGCCGTTCTCCCAATCCGGCGTCGAATAATACGAAGGAAACGTCGCCAGCCGAACTTGGGGACAGCATCATGAATTCCGAGATCAAAATCCTTACCAGCTTCGATATTGCGGAAGCAGTGGCAAAAAACATCGGGCCGGAAAAAATCCTGGCGCGGCTGGGGGGCGGCAACAACCCGATCAAAGCTGCCAATGCCATAAAAGATAATTTAATCGTGGAAGCTCCGGACAATGGCAATGTCATTGATATTGTTTACCGCAACCCCGATCCGGCGGTTGTCCAGCCGGTGCTTCAAGAAATCGTCAGTGTGTATTTGGACAAAGATCTGGAAATCCACCAGTCGGTCGGACACTCGGATGATTTTCTAACGGAGGAAACAGCGCAATTGAGTTCTCAGATTGCCCAAACGGAAGATGAACTTGTGGCCGTGAAAACGAATGCCGGCATCATTTCCATCGAAATTGCAGAAACCTCTTACGCGCAACAGATTGCCCGGATCCGTGAAGAGATCCTTCAGGCTGAGGCGAATCTGGCTGAACACCAGGTTGCGTTAGATTCTGGAACAGCCAGTGCGACACCAGAACATGAAGCTTCCCCAGACATTCAGGATGAATATCAGAATATTTGTGCGCACTTGGATTTTCTCAATCATAGACAGCATGATTATTTGACGCAGCAGGGATATACGGACGAAAACACGCTGGTCGTGGAAGTGCGCGGACAAATTGCTGAGACCGGGAGGCTCAAAACAAACCTGGAGGAAAAATATCCCACGCTGGCCGGGTCGTATATTCCTTCATCGAACCTTTCCACACAGGAATTGTCATCCGCCGACGGAATGGAAGGAGTTGTGTCGCCTAAATTGAGAATAGCAGTCTTGAAACAAGAATTGAAGCAGATCGAGGCAGACGAGGCAAATATGGATGAAGCGGAATCAAAAATCTCGGATCTTCAGCGGAAAAAACAGGTCCAGGAAGGGAATTATCAATATTATGCCAGCAGCCTTGAGCAAGCCCGTATTGACGAAACTCTTGGTTCCGGCAGGGTTTCCAATATCAATCTCATCCAAACGCCGACACCGCCGTTCAAAGATCGGTCAAAAAAAATCAAGTCCGTCCTGCTGCTGATGATCGGCGGAGTTGGGTGCGGGCTGGCGTGGGCTTTTCTGATCGAATTTTATTTTGACACTTCGGTGAAACGGTCGATCGAGGTTGAGGCTAAATTAAAACTTCCCCTCTTTCTTACGATTCCTGACATCTCCAGAAATGGGTACAAACATCTCGCCGAAACGGCGAAAAGGCGGCTGTTGCAGCCGGGTGACGACGTTTTGGCCGTGGGAACAAGCGAGCTGAAAATGACCGCCTGGGAGATGGGCAATGTCCTGAATCCATTTTACGACGCATTACGGGACCGGCTGATGGCTTATTTTGAAAGTATCAACCTCACCCGCAAACCGAAGCTGGTGGCGGTGACGGGCACGGAAAAAGGTTCAGGCGTGAGCACGATTGCCGCCGGATTGGCAGCCTCGCTTTCAGAAACCGGCGATGGCCGGGTTTTGTTGGTGGACATGAATCAGGAGCGCGGTTCGGCACAGCAGTTTTTCAGGGGGAAAGCCGACTGCCTATTGGATGACGCATTGGTTAGTGAAAAAAGAGATAATGCCCGTGTGCAGGAAAACCTGTATGTGGTGACGGAAAATTCCAGTGATAAACTTCAACGCGTTTTGCCCAAACGTTTCGCCTCGCTGGTGCCAAAACTCAAGGCCAGCGACTATGATTATATTATTTTCGATATGCCGCCAGTAAGCCAGACCAGTGTAACGGCACGCCTCGCGGGATTGATGGACATGACCCTGCTCATGATGGAATCCGAAAAAACGAACCGGAATGCCGTGCTGGAAGCGACCAGCCTGCTTTCATTGTCAAAGGCATCCGTGGTTGGTGTGCTTAACAAAACGCGAAAATATATTCCCGACCGGCTGCACCGTGAATCTCTTGGAGATGTTTAAGAAATTCGGGTTGCGTTGTTTCGACCGTTGTATTCCGTGGCTGACCAAAGCGCGAAGCCAGTCATTGATGCGCTACTGGTCAATTAATTTTCATGCTAAACAGCAATCGCCTTTATTATCGGCTCAAACCTTATCTGCCGTGGAGGCTGCGGATGGCGATGCGCAGAATTGTGGCCCGGAGACAACGCCGGATTTACACAGGCACATGGCCCATTAACGAAACCGCCGGCCAAAAGCCGGACGGCTGGCCGGGCTGGCCAGATGGGAAAAAATTTGCGTTGGTGCTGACCCACGATGTTGAAAGTTTCCGCGGCCTGGAGAAATGCCGCCAACTGATGGAACTGGAGATAAAACTGGGGTTTCGCTCCTCATTCAATTTTATTCCTGAGGGTGATTACCGTGTCTCGCACGAACTGCGCGAGGAACTGGTCCAAAATGGTTTTGAGGTGGGAGTGCATGATCTCCGGCACGATGGAAAACTGTACTGGAAGCGGAAAAAATTTCCTGAAAATGCGAAAAGCATCAACCATTATCTCAAAGAATGGAACGCCAGCGGTTTCCGTTCGGGCTTCATGCTCCACGACCGTGAGTGCCTGCATGAACTGGAGATTGAATATGATGCCTCGACTTTCGACACCGATCCATTTGAACCGCAGCCGGAGAGCGTCAACACGATTTTCCCATTCTGGGTGGCTCGTCCGGATGGCGGCGGCTATGTCGAATTGCCTTATACCCTGCCGCAGGACTCCACCTTGTTTCTCGTTCTCAAGGAAAATTCGCCGGACATTTGGAAAAGAAAGCTCGACTGGATCGTGGAGCGCGGCGGCATGGCGCTCGTCAATGTGCATCCTGATTACGTTGGCTTTGGGAAACAGACTGACGTCACGGAATATCCCGCCGCGTATTACGGAGAATTTCTCCAGTACGTCTCGGACAATTATCGCGGCCAATTTTTGAACGTCTTGCCGCGCAAAATCGCCGGCTGGTTCAAGGAAAGTTGCACGGCAAACAATTCGCCCGCGCGCGTTTTAGATGCAACCAAAACCCGCCCGCTCAAGGGCGGGCGCGCCGCTGTGGTGCTTTACTCCGATTATGCCACCGATCCGCGCCCGCGCCGCGAAGCCGAGGCCTTGAGCGCAGCAGGAATGGAAGTGGACGTGATCTGCTTGCGGCAAAATCCCGGCGGACATTGGCGGGAAAAAATCAACGGCATCAATGTTTTTCACATGCCACTCAAGCGCCGCCGCGCTGGAAAATTGATCTACATTGTGCAATACGCCTGGTTTTTACTATGTGCGTTCGTTTTGCTCTCGGCCTGGAGTTTCAAAAAACGCTACCAGTTTGTTCATGTCCATAATATGCCCGACTTTTTAGTGTTCAGCGGATTGCTGCCCAGATTGCGCGGCGCAAAAATCATTTTGGACCTGCATGATCCGATGCCGGAATTGTTTTGCAGCATCTACGGCCTGACCGACGAACATTTTATTGTCCGGTGGCTGAAGAGAATGGAAAAAAGCAGCATTGCGTTTGCGGACCTGGTTTTGACGCCTAATACGGCCTTCAAAGAGCTTTTTGTAGCGAGAAGCTGCCCGCCGGAAAAGATTGAGACCGTTATGAATTCTCCGGAGACGGCCATTTTCGATTCCAGGAAACACCTTTCCCCGGTTGAAGCGCCAGGCGTGGACAAATCATTTACGTTGATGTATCACGGTTTGCTGGTGGAACGCCACGGGCTGGATTTGGCGATCCAAGCCGTTGCCCAAATTCGCTCTCAAATCCCCAATATCAAACTGCATATCTATGGCGCGCCGACCGATTACCTGGAAGCTATCCTGGAACTGGTCCGGAAATTGAATCTGGAAAATGTGGTATTATTCCATGGCTTCAAGGATTTGGAGGAGATCGCAGGGGAAATTACAAAAATAGATTTGGGACTGGTTCCAAACCGGTTGAACTCGTTCACCCGGCTCAATTTTCCCACCCGCATTTTTGAATACCTGGCGATGAACAAGCCGGTCCTGGTTCCGTCCACGAAGGGCATTCGGGATTATTTTGATGATAACGAAATTTTGTTTTTTGAGGGTGGAAACGTGGGTGACATGGCAGCGAAAATTCAATGGGCATATCAACATCCGCCAGAACTGCGGCGGTTGATGGAAAACGGCCGAAAGGTCTATGAGCGGAATTGTTGGGATTTAGAACGTGAACGATTCATTGGCCTTGTGGAAAATCTGGTTCAACCGCAGTCAATTCGCGCCGCGCAAACCGAGACTCAAAATCGCTATGCTTAAATACTGTTTGACCGCTGCGATCTTGAAAACCGCGTCTCTGAACGGCGCGACGAAAAGTTTATATCGAACCATCGGCAACACTGTCGGACAACGCGGCAGACAAAATAAACCGATGCCGTCGTATTATCTCAAAAGGGTAAATCGGAATGTAACGCTGTGTCGCGAGCACGACATTTTTAATGGAAATGCAAAAGTTTTGGAATTGGGAACGGGCTGGATGCATTGGGAAGCGTTGACGACGAGGTTGTTCTTTGATTTTTCCGCCACACTATACGATGTATGGGACAACCGGCAAATAGAGGCGCTGCAATCGTATCTTAAACAGTTAAAACAGGCATTAGAAGACGGACGGGTTTCTCCGCCCGGCGACATAAAAAGAGCGTTGCGAATCATTGATGAGATTTATCAGATAAAAACATTTGAGGAGTTATACAAATTTCTCGGCTTCAAATATGTCGTTGACCCAAAAGGCGAATTGGATTTGCTGCCTGACGCCGCGTTTGACGTTGTCATCAGCGCCGGGGTTTTGGAGCACGTTCATGTGGATGCGGCATGGAAAATCGTTCAAGGAATGGGGCGGGTTCTCAAGCCGGGCGGGTTTGGCATTCACAGCATCACCATTTCCGATCATCTATACCATTATGACCTGTCCGTGTCTCCCAAGCAGTACCTCCATTATTCCGAGAGAGCTTGGAAATTATTTTTCGAGAATGAAGTCCAATATATCAATCGCATCCAGCGTTCCGAGTGGCTTGTGATATTTGAGCGTGCCGGCTTCGACGTCATTGAAGATGGTGGGGCTTTTTGTCCGCTTAATGGACTTGCTCTTAGTGGCGCCTATCGAACGTTCGACCAACAAGACCTCGAATGCACACATTTGGAACTTCTGTTGCGGAAGCGTTAATGCGTAAGGGACGTTCATCTGATTGCAGTTGGCGTCAGCAGTAGTCAAATTTGAAGTAGATTGCTAATTATATGCCTTCATCATTGGCATTACTGCTGGTTTTAATATTCATTGCCTTTCTATTCCGGCGCGATTTGCGCGAAAAGCCCAATGTGACCGGCGCGCTTTGGATCCCTGTTTTATGGCTGTTAATCATTTGTTCACGCGCCGTTTCACAGTGGCTCGCGCTGGCCGGTTTTCAAGTGGGCGGCGTCTCGATAGAAGAAGGAAGTCCGGTGGATGCGGCTGGGTACTTTGCGCTGATTCTCGCCGGAAGCCTTATTTTGATAAAACGCCGGGTTGGGCTGGGAGAAATTATTCGCAACAACCGCCTGCTCGCTGTTTTTATCATTTATTGTTTTGTCTCGATTTTGTGGTCGGATTTCCCGTTTATCGCATTCAAACGCTGGATAAAAAGTCTCGGCCCTCCGATCATGACGCTGGTTCTGCTCACCGAGCCGGACCCCGAAGAAGCGTTCATCCGATTGATGAAACGCTGCGCCTATGTGCTCGTTCCGGCTTCGATCTTGTTAATCAAATATTTTCCCGTGTGGGGACGGGCCTACAATTTTTGGAACGGGGCGTCCTCCAATGTGGGCGTGACGACGGATAAAAACGAACTGGGTTTCGACTGCCTGATTTTTGGATTCTTTTTTGCCTGGTATCTGCTGCAAGTCCGGCAACGTGAACATGGCAAGCCTAGGCGAAATGAACTGCTCCTTTGCGTGGGCTTTTTGACCATGATTTTTTGGTTGCTGAAAATGGCGCACAGTTCGTCCTCTTTGGGCTCGTTATTAGTTGGAATTGCCGTGACTTTATTTCTGGGTCTTCGGTTTGTGAATAAGAGACGCCTGGGAATATATATTACGGTGGGGATTGTTTTGATCCTGTTCGCGCAATTTGCCTTCGGGATTTTTGGTGCTGGAGTTGAAATGTTGGGCAAGGACCCCACGCTCACGGGACGGACCGACCTTTGGAAGATTTTGGTGCCTTGGAAAATCAACCCGATTTTCGGAACGGGATTTGAAAGTTTCTGGCTTGGTGAGCGGTCCGCAAAACTGGCCCAAATTTATTGGTGGCATCCGAACGAGGCTCATAATGGCTATCTCGAAACATATTTGAACCTGGGCTTGATCGGGCTTGCGTTGATGTTGGCGCTCTTTTTTTCCGCCTTTTGCAGAGGCCGAAAAATGCTCATGGATAATTTTGAATTCGCGCGTTTCAGCCTCGGTTTTCTTGCCGCGTTTATATTCTACAATTGGACGGAAGCGGCATTCAAGTCCCTGCATCCCCTTATTTTAATTTTTCTCATAACGTTCATGAAATATCCGAGACCGCAAGCCGTGCTCCTGGAAAAGTTCACCGGGGAATTTTCAGCGGATGAAAAATTGCTGTCTGGAAACATGCCATCCATCCATTTCAACCCGCACACCCATGGAAATTAGACTTTTATCCCGCGACAATCGGTGGGTTTTTTTGCCGGCAATTATTTTTTTATTAAACGGCCATTGTGCGGTGCGCGCGGCGTTGATCAACGCGCTGACGGGTTCGGTTTCGGACGTGACTGCCGCGGTTGCCAGCGCCCTGCCAGGTGACACCGTGCTCGTGCCGCCTGGGACCAATATCTGGACTCAAACTGTGAATTTAAGCGGCGTCTCGTTGCGCGGCGCGGGCACGAATCAAACCGTCATCATTGACGAGGAATCCCGCGCAAACAATGGAGGACAAATATTCATCCTTACCGGAAGTCCCAATCACCTGACCGAATTGTCAAACTTGCAACTTTGTTGCGGCGTGACCAACACCAGCCCCAATTACTACGGCTCCATTGTTTGTAGCGGCACAGCAAACACGTCATGGCGCATTGACCATATTTTATTCAATGGTTTGTATGCCAAAAACATCGCGACTTACGGAAATGCTTTCAACGTGATTGACCACAACGCATTTTTAATGAAAGCCATCGCGATCGAAGACAACGGTTATGTTAGCGGTGACCAGTTTGGCGACCAGTCGTATGCGTTACCACCGACTTATGGTCAAAACAGCGCCGGCCAGAACGTTGCCAGTGTGCTTTATATCGAGGACAATTATTTCACCAATATCACCGGAGTGGCGGCAGGCGTGTCCGACGGCGAAGATGGCGCGCGCGTCGTATTCCGCGATAACACGGTCTGGAACGATTTATTTGCCAATCACGGCACTGAAACCGGCGCCCGCTCGCGCAGTGAACGCAGTTTTGAAATCTACGACAACACTTTTAACTATTCGTCATCGGCGCCCAACTATCCCTATTTCGCCATGGCGAACATACGCGGCGGCTCCGGTGTTATTTTCAGCAACACGGTTAATGGGTATACCTCCATTGTCGGTTTGCGGGATTTCCGTAGCACGGACGCTTATAGCGGGCAATGGGCTCCATTCGGCGGCGCGAACGGGACAAATCCGTGGGATTCCAACAGCCCGACGCTGTATTTGAGCGGCACCAGTTCTGCGCCGAACGCGTCGGATTATTTACAAGTGGCCGGCGCAAATTGGGCGAACAATCAATGGGTCGGCTATACGTTGGTCAACACCAACAATTTGGCCGGTTATGCATTGAGCAGCGCCAACAGCAGCTATTTTTCGGTCGTCAACTCGAATTCCGCGAACGTCATGTATTATCTTGGCACCGGTTTGGTACAATCTCATCCGCAAATGACCTTCAATACCGGCGACCATTTCCAGGTTTATTTCGTCCATGCCACCCTTGATCAACCCGGACGCGGTTCAGGCGATTTGGTGCGCGACAACGGACAAGACGCCAACGGAAACCTGATCACGATCAACACCGTGACCGGGACGCCATTCTGGCCGCATGAAGCATTGGAACCGATTTATTGCTGGTCAAACACGTTGGACGGCACGCTCACCGGTATGTTCAGCGCCTATCCCGGCATCCAGTCCGGGCGCGATTTCTATAATAACATGCCCCAGCCCGGTTATGTGGTATTCGCTTATCCACATCCGTTGGCAACCCAACCCGCTGCGCCGACGGGTGTAAAAATTACATCGCCGTAACAAGATGATCCGTCTAGCTCAAAAAATAAAAAACAAGTTGTCGTTACCGCTGCCGGTTTTCAAATTGTTGAACCGCTCGAAACCACATTTTGAATGCCCTGTGTGCGGCTACGAAGGGCCGTTCATGGACTTGAGCGGTTTTGCCGGTGTCAGAAAACACGCCGTCTGCCCTCAATGCCGGGCGCTCGAACGGCATCGCCTGCAATTTGTTGCCATCACGGACATTCTCGAAAAGGTGAACGTTTCCAAATTGAAAATGCTTCACTTTGCGCCCGAATCCTTTTTTCGGCGGATTTTTTCCAGGCACTTTGGCAAATATGAAACCGCCGATCTGACGATGAAAGACGTTGACCACAAGGTTGATCTCCAAAGCCTGCCATTCGATGATTCAACGTACGATTTTATCTTCGCCTCCCACGTTTTGGAACACATTCCCAACGACCGAAAAGCTATTGGCGAAATCCGCAGAATCTTGAAGCCAAACGGCATTGCCATTTTGCCCGTGCCCGTCGTTTGCGAAAAAACAATCGAATATCCCAAAGCCAATCCGCACGAGGCTTATCACATGCGCGCGCCCGGCCAGGATTATTTTGAGAAATACAAACCGCACTTCAGCCGCGTTGATGTCCGCGCTTCCGGCTCGGCCCCGGAAAAATACCAACTGTTCATCTACGAAGACCGGAGTGTGTGGCCGACCAGGGAATGTCCCTTACGCCCGCCGATGCCCGGCGAACGCCATGCAGACATGGTTCCCATTTGCTACGTCTGAATTATCGGAACCGGAAGCGAAGGCCCTTGGCACAATGAAATATATTCTTATCACGGCGGCGCGAAACGAACAGGCGTTCATCAGCAGAACGCTCGATTCGGTCGTAGCCCAGACGGTGCTGCCGGAGCGCTGGGTCATTATCGACGACGGCTCGACTGATCGGACGGCGGAAATTGTTGGACGCTACATAAAACGATTTCCATGGATTGAATTGACCCGCAATCCCAAACGCGAGGGTCGCAATTTTGCCGCCAAAGCCGATGCCGTCAACGCCGCACTGGCACAATTGCAAAACGTTGATTTTGAAATCCTGGGAAATCTCGACGCCGATGTTTCATTCGCGCCGGATTATATGGAGTTTCTCCTGCAAAAGTTTTCCGCCGATCCGAAGCTCGGCGTCGCCGGAACCCCCTTCACGCAGGAAGGCGATTACGACTCAACCCGTGACAGTTTTGAAGGCGAAAATTTTGTGGCCGGTCCGTGCCAACTTTTTCGTTGCCAATGTTTTCGTGATGTTGGGGGTTATGTCGCGAGCCGCGCCGGTGGCGTGGACTGGATTGCGGTCATGACCGCGCGGATGAAGGGCTGGGAAGCGAAATCATTCGCTAAAAAAAGATTTCATCATCACCGCTCCATGGGCACAGCGGAAAAAGGCAAACTCGCCGCGCTTTTTTCCTACGGCCAAAAGGATTATTACCTCGGCGGCTCGCCCGTGTGGCAGTTGTTTCGCGTGACGTATCGCGCCGCAAAAAAACCGCATTTTTTCGGAGGCCTCGCGCTTCTCCTCGGTTATGGCTGGGCGGCGATACAACGCAGGAAGCGTCCTGTGTCCGATGAATTGATGCGATTTCACCGTCAGGAGCAGAAGAAAAAACTTAAAGTCATCCTGCGTTCGGTTTTCAAATTTAGAAAAGTGGACAATTTTCGGCTGGAAAGCCGGCAGACAAAATCGCCCTGATGCAACCAGTGACGACAATTAATTCGAGAGCAGACAAGGTTTCGGAAGTACTGAAAAATTTTGTCGGCTGGCTTGAGAATTACGGCGAAGTCTCGAGGGATCATCAATCCTTCTTTGCCGGCCCGTTGGGCAGCCACGCAAAATCACTTTATTATCGGAATAAACTCGTCGGCACGGCGGCAGTCGCTCCGATCATTTTTTGCGAGGCGTTTTGGCCTGGAGCGCGCAACCTGTTTCATCGTCCAATTCGCCTGCCAATCGCCGACGCGCATTATGCGATGGGTTTTGCTTTTCTGCACGAAGCGACTGGCGAGGCTGAGCATTTAAAGAAGGCGATACACTTTTTAAATGAGCTTGAAACATCGCGCTGTCCAAACTTCAAAGAATTTTGTTGGGGCTATCCCTTCGACTGGGTTACACGCAATGGAATAATTAAGGCCGGCACGCCGTTGATTACAACTACGCCTTATGCCTACGAAGCTTTCCTGCAAATCAACGGTCTGCAACCGCGCGAAGAATGGAGGAGTGTATTGGAATCCATTGCCCGCCATGTCTGCGACGACATCAAAGATTACAAATTTTCTGAGACGGCGAGCACATGTTCTTATACACCTTACGATCATGGTGGCGTCATCAATGCTTCGGCTTATCGTGCGTTCACGCTGGCAAGCGCGTCGGAATATCTTGGAGATAAATGGCTGCTAGAGATTGCCAGGCAAAATTTAAATTTTGTCCTGGAGAACCAAAATGCTGACGGTTCATGGCCTTACGCCGTGGACGGGGTGCGGGATTTTGTCGACCACTTCCACACTTGTTTCGTGATGAAGTCGCTGGCAAAAATTTATCATCTGACAAGCGACGAGCGGTGCCTCAACGCGCTGGCCAGGGGCGTGGATTATTACTTGAAAAATCTGTTCGGTGAAGATGGAATGCCCCGGCCGTTTTCCAAAGCGCCGCGCCTGACCGTCTATAAAAGTGAACTTTATGACTGCGCGGAATGCATCAACTTGTGCCTGTTGCTGCGAACTCATTTTCCGCCACTGCAGAAAACGCTGGAAATCGTGGTTGCAGGAATTTTGAAAAATTGGCTCAAGCCAGACGGCTCTTTTCGTTCACGCAAATTGATTTTTGGATGGGACAACGTACCGATGCATCGTTGGGCGCAGTCTCAAATGTTCCGCGCGCTGGCGTTTTATTTGCGCGAAGACAAAACCTTCAATCTTAAACCATTAACATTCAACCAACATTATGTGCGGGATTTGCGGCCAGCTTAGTTTATCCGGGAGCGAACCGGTTGACCCGGAAACAATCCGGCGGATGGCGCGCACGATGTTTCATCGCGGCCCGGACGACGAAGGTTATTTTTTTGATGGGGCACTCGGCTTTGGTTTCCGCCGGCTCTCCATCATTGATTTGGCCGGCGGCCATCAACCGATGTCCGACGCGGAAGAGACCGTTTGGACTGTTTTTAACGGCGAGATTTACAATTTCAAGGAAATACGCATGGAACTGGAATATCGTGGCCACAAATTTCGCACGAACTCGGATACTGAGATCATCATCCACGGTTACAAGGAATGGGGCGCTGAAGTATTTAATCATCTCAACGGAATGTTCGGCGTGGCGATCTGGGACGTAAAAACTAAAAAACTCATTGTCGCGCGTGATGCGATGGGCATCAAAATGATCTATTACCAAATCGCCAACGGCAAATTAAGTTTCGGTTCTGAGGTCCGGCCGGTTCTCGCCGCTGAAAATTCCAAGCCGGGAGTGGATGCAAACGCGCTGAATCTCTTTTTGCAATTTCGTTACACGCCTTCGCCGCTGACAATTTTTCAAGGCGTTCGCAAACTTGCCCCGGGAACGATGCTGGTCGTCGAAAATGGAAATTGTCGCGAAGAACGCTGGTATGACTTTACGCCGGAGTCGTTCGCAAAACAACCGTCCGAGACAGACGCGGTCGGACAATTGCTAGAACTTTACCGGGGTGCAATCAAGCGGCATCTGCTCGCCGACGTGCCGGTCGGAATTCTTTTGAGCGGCGGTCTTGATTCCGGTCTGCTGCTGGCGCTGATGAATGAGCACGGCCGCGACTGGCCGGCTTACACGATCGGTTACGGAAAAAGTTTCGCGGATGACGAGCTCGCCGATGCCGCCGAAAGCGCAAAACTATTAGGTGCAAAACATATCGCAGTTCGACTCGATCAAAACGAATTTGTAAATGCGCTGCCCAGAATTGTTGGGTCGCTCGAAGAACCGGTCGCCGCGTCATCCATTGTGCCGATGTATTTTGTTTGCCAGCGCGCGCGACAGGACGTGAAGGTGGTGCTCATCGGCCAGGGGCCGGACGAGCTTTTTGGCGGTTACAAAAGGCATCTTGGTGTGCATTACGGAAGTCTCTGGCGCAATTTGCCGCGTGGAATCCAGTCCGCCGCCGGCCAAATAGTTTCCAAACTGCCACGCAACGAAACGTTAAAGCGCGCCGTGCGCTCGCTTGGAATTGAAAACCGGCTTACGCGTTATCAAAATATTTTTTCGCTCGCGCCGGACGGAATTGTGAACGGACTTTTTCGTGAGCCGCAAAATCCCGAACTTGTAAATTATTGGGAATCGCTCTTGCCGCAGATGAAGAATACCGATGAACTCGGCGGTTTCCAGCTTTTGGAGATCCGATCGTCGCTGCCGGATGAATTGTTGATGTACGCAGACAAGCTTTCGATGGCGCACAGTCTCGAGGCGCGCGTGCCGTATCTTGACCGCACAGTTGTGGAATTCGCCCAGCGGCTTGATTCACATTTCAAAGTCCGGCGCGGCGAGCGCAAATGGCTGCACCGCCGTGTTTGTGAAAAATTTCTGCCGCGTCAGGTTTTAAAGCGCAAAAAACGCGGTTTCGCGGTGAATGTGGTTGATGCATGGTTTCAATCGCTGGCGAAAGGAAAAATTACCGAACTGTTGTTGGATGAAAGTTCGCTGATGTTTTCGCTGCTCAATCCCGCGCCGGTGAAAAAACTTTTGGAAGACCACCAATCAAAGCGCCAGGACAATCACAAGCTGCTGTTCAGCCTTGTAATGTTTGAACAGTGGTTGCGGGGAATCCGTTCGCAAAGTCTGATTTAATTTTTATGGCTGTAAATTTTTTAGAAATCCGGATGAAAGGAAAAAGCACCCGGGTTCCTTCCGCCGAGATTGAGAGGAGGACGATGATTGTCACGGGCAAGTGGATCAAGACTGCTGCCATCCGGGACGAACAAGCGGTGGAAGGCGAGCCGATGGAAGATCCGGTGGCGTTCATCACGACATTGGCGAAAAGCGAACTGAAGGCGGACGTTTTGACATTTTTTCAACGACCCCCCGATGTGACGCCGAAATTCAAATATCATTTTGAGTGGGATAATTACGCGGCAGTCCCGATAACCACTTTTCAGGATTGGTGGGATAATCGTTTGCCGCAAGAGGCCAGAAAAAACACCCGCCGTTCCGCCAAGCGCGGCGTCATGGTTAAGGCGGTGCCGTTCGACGACGAACTGGCGCGGGGCATTCATAAACTTTGCAACGAATCGCCGGTACGCCAGGGCAGGCCTTTCTGGCATTATGGCAAAGATTTTGAGACCGTGAAACGTGAGCACGCGACGTATCTGGAGCGAAGCGAATTCATCGGCGCGTATTATCAAGGCGAACTGATCGGCTTCATCAAGATGGTCTATGTTGACCGCATCGCTGTAATTTTTCACATCCTTGCAATGAATTCCCATTACGACAAAAGGCCGATGAACGCATTGATCACGAAGGCAATGGAAGTGTGCGCGCAAAAGGGGATCGGATACTTCATCTATGACAAATATCTTTATGGGAACAAAAAAGATAGTTCGTTGATGGAATTCAAGCGGCGCAACGGTTTTGAACAGATTAATTTTCCCAGGTATTACATTCCGCTGACTTTGAAGGGCCGGATTTATGTCGGCTTGAGACTCTATCGGGGCCCGGTTGGATTATTGCCGGAATCGGTTCTCAAAAGACTTTTGCAAATCCGGGATTGGCTCAATCGAAAGAAAGAGAAATCTGAGGAGTTAAGCAACGACTCACCGCCATCGCCACTCGTTCCGGAATAAAAATGTCTCAAGCCTAAAACACTTTCGCCGGTGTAGCTCAACGTTAGAGCAGCTGATTTGTAATTGGCAGATGGAGTGTTCAATTCCTCCCGCCGGCTCCAATCCAAAATTTGGCCGACTGATTTCAGTCGGCTTTCACATCTCGCTTTTCAATATGCCAGGCATAGTCGGAATTATCAGTCAACACCCCGCCCACGAGTGCGAAGCGCACATAAAGGCCATGATTGCGTCCATGCAACACGAGGCGTTTTACAAGTCTGGGACTTGCTCCGTTCCGCAATTGGGAATTTACGGAGGCTGGGTTGGGCTTGAAAATTCAGGAAGCCAGATTTGTTCCAACGAACAAAAAAATATCATTCTCATTTTATCCGGCGAATGTTTTTTAGACTCCGAGGCCGCAACTGGTCAAAAGCTGATTCAGCTCTACGAACAGTTTGGCCAACGGTTTTTTGAAAAATTGAACGGTCTTTTCAACGGGCTGTTGATTGACAAGCGGGAAAGCAAGGTGTTCTTATTTAACGATCGCTATGGCAGCCAGCGGATTTATTTTCACGAATCGGATGACAATCTATATTTTGCCAGTGAAGCCAAAGCATTGCTGCGGATTTTGCCGAAATTACGCGAATTTGATCCCAAAGGCGTCACGCAATTTTTGACTTTGGGCTGCACGTTGGATTGGCGGACGATTTTTCGCGACATTCACATTCTTCCCGGCGGATCGCTTTGGACTTTTGAAAAAGGCGGCTGCCGCAAGGAAAAATACTTTTCGCCGGAAATCTGGGAGACTCAGCCGCGACTTTCGGCGGCGGACTTTGAAAGCAGATTCCAGGAAACGTTCCAAAAAATTCTGCCGCGCTATTTTTCGACCGAGTCCAAAACCGGCATCGCCCTCACCGGCGGACTCGACACGCGGATGATTATGGCTTGCCGCCCGCAAAACAGCCGCAACCAGATCAGCTACACTTTTGCAGGTGAAACCGGCGAGACTTTGGATGACAAAATAGCCGCGCGTGTGGCTGCGGCTTGCGGCATTGAACACAAACTGCTTCGCCTGCAACCGGATTTTTTTTCCAACTTCGCTGCTCACGCGGACAAAACTATTTTTGCCACCGATGGCTGTTTTGGGATTTCCGGTTCGCATGAAATTTATTTCAACCGCCAGGCGCGTGAGTTGGCTACGACGCGATTGACGGGGAATTACGGGAGCGAGGTCTTCCGAGGAATTTCTACGTTCAAGCCGCTGGGACTTTCGACGGAACTTTTTAATCCTGATTTGAGGAAGAAAATAAATTCAAATGCCGGAAATTTTTCCAGACAAAAAGAAGATCCGATGTCCTTTGCCATTTTTAAGGAAATTCCCTGGAATTTATCCGGCAGTCTGACGGCCGGCCGTTCGCAAGTCAGTTTTCGTACGCCGTATTTGGACAACGAACTTGTTTCGCTCGCCTATCAATCGCCGGATTCAATCCGTAAATCATCATTGCCTGCTTCGCGTTTAGTGAGGGCCTGTAGCAAAAGCTTGAGCGAGATTCCGACCGACCGCGGATTTTCCGGAGACAATTCCGGCCTCAAATTTTTGTGTCGTCGTATTTTTGCCGAGGCCACTTTCAAAACAGATTATTACAACAACGAAGGTTTGCCGCGACCGCTAGCGGCATTCGACCCCGCGTTTAAATTCGTCGCATCCAAATTGAAGCTGGCAGGTTTGCACAAATATTTGCATTACAATAATTGGTTTCGCCACGCATTGGCCGGTTACTTACAAGGCATGTTGGCCACGCCACAAGTGCGGCAAAGTTCTTTCTGGAACCCCGCTTTTCTGGATCGTATGGCCGGCGAACATATCGCCGGACGGAAAAACCATTCTCTTGAAATCAACGCAGTGCTGACACTTGAAGCCATTGAACGGCTGCTGTTCCGCGAATTGCCACGCAACAATTAACTTGCAAATCATGAACACATTGATCATTAAACTTGGTGCAACGGGCGATGTAGTCCGAACCACGCCGCTGCTCGAAAAATTGGACGGCAAGATCACCTGGATCACGGAGGCGAAAAATATCCCGCTGCTTGAAGGTTTGGATAAAAATCTGCGCAGCCTTCCGTGGGAACGACGAAGCACGGTTGCCGGTGAGCGCTACGATTTGATCATCAATCTGGAAGATACACAGGAATCCGGCGCATTTGTCGGGACTTTGAAATATGACAGGTTGTTTGGCGCCTTCTTGGATGCGGATGGGAAACTCGTTTATACCGATGATTCCCGCGGGTGGTTCGATTTGAGCCTGATCAGCCGTTTTGGAAAACAGGAAGCTGACAGGCTCAAGCTTGAAAACCGCCGCTCTTACCAGGATCTGATTTTTGAGGGAACGGGATTTTGGTTCGATGGCGAAAAATATCTTCTGCCCGAAGCAGCAAAAACAAATTTGTGCGGCGACGTCGCCATTTCACCGAAAGCCGGCGCGGTATGGCCGATGAAAAATTGGGCGTATTATGAGGAATTAAAACGCGAACTTGAAAAGACAGGCATCGTCGTGAACGTGCTCCCGGAGCGCGCAACGCTGCGGGAACATCTAGGCGACGTAGGAAATCATCGCATCCTCGTGAGCGGCGACAGTTTGCCGATGCATTTTGCGCTCGGCACAGGCACGCGGTGCATCACTATTTTCAACTGCACGAGTCCATGGGAAATTTATGATTACGGTGTCCAACACCAAATCACGTCCCCCTTGCTGGCGGAATTCTTTTTCAAACGCGGCATGGATCGGCGCGCAACGAGCGCGATTTCCCTCGAAGAGGTATTCGCCGCGGTGATGGATGCGCGTATGGCGGACGAAATTTCCCTCGATGCAGCTCTGGCGCAATAATCGATCAATTCAAATGAATATAACCCGGATCAGCTTGCTCACGGGCGGGCGCGACAAGCCATACGCAATTGGACTTGTCCTGGCGCTGGCTGCGGCCGGGATTCAAATCGATTTTGTTGGCAGCGACGAATTGGATAGCCCGGAATTGCGCGCTAATCCACAAATCAGTTTTTCGAATCTGCGCGGCGACCAGAGTGTTGAGGCTGGATTGTTGCCGAAAATTGCTCGCGTCTTGATCTACTATTTTCGGCTGATTATTTATGCGGCGATGGCGCGCCCCAAAATATTCCACATTCTTTGGAACAACAAGTTCGAGTATTTCGACCGGACGTTGTTGATGCTGTATTACAAATGCCTCGGTAAAAAAATAATTTTAACGGCGCACAACGTTAATATTTGTGAACGCGACGAAAACGATTCCTTCCTGAACCGGCTTTCGCTGAAAATTCAATACCGGCTCTGCGATCATATTTTTGTCCACACCGAAAAAATGAAGGACAAGCTGGTTTCGGCTTTCGCTGTACCAGGAAAAAAGGTGGTTGTTATCCCGTTGGGCATCAACAATACCGTCCCGAACACGACATTGACCGGCCTGGAAGCACGACAAAGGCTCGGCCTCGGTGAAGCGGACCGGGTCATTCTGTTTTTTGGCAGCATTGCGCCTTACAAGGGTCTCGAATATTTAGTCGCCGCGTTCGCCGCGATCTCGAAAAGGAACTCGCCTTACCGTCTGGTTATTGCCGGCAAACCAAAAGGCCGACCGGATTATTGGACGGAACTTCAGGACTTGATCGCCGGCAGTGGCGTGAGCGGCCGAATCATTCAAAAGATTGAATTTGTCCCGGATGCGGAAACAGAAGTCTTTTTCAAAGCGGCGGATGTTTTGGTTTTGCCCTACAAGCACATTTTTCAAAGCGGCGTGTTGTTTCTCGGCTACAGCTTCGGATTGCCGGTGATCGCGGCGGACGTCGGATCGCTGAAGGAAGAAATTGTTGAAGGTAAAACCGGTTTTGTTTTTGAGTCGAAAAATGCGGGTGCGCTTGCCGGTGCGCTTAAAAGCTATTTCGAAAGTGATTTGTATGAGCAATTGAATTTTCGCCGGCGGGAGATTCGGGATTTTGCGAACAATCGCTATTCCTGGAGCAAAGTCGTGGCGATCACGGCAATCGTTTATTCCAAACTGCTCAAGAGCTGGCGAAGGACAAAAGCATGAAAAACGTCATTTCTAAAATGTGGAAGCTCCAAGCCAGGGTGAGAAGTCTCCGGCGGATAATGCGGACAATGGATGCCCTGCGGCTGACTTTGCCAAGGGCTAAAACGCGGGAATTGGAGATATATGTGACGCTGATAAAGCGGAGCATTGTGATCAGGCGTGGAACAAGTGATCTCTGGTGTTTGGAAAATGTATTTTTAGACCAGGAATACAAGACGCCTTTCCAAGTGGATCCCAGGGTGATAATTGACGCCGGGGCCAATATTGGCATAACCACACTTTTCTTTTCACAAGAATATCCCCGGGCAAAAATTATTGCCATAGAGCCGGAGGCTTCCAATTTTGCAATCCTAAAAAAAAATTGCTCCGGCCTGCCCAATGTTGTCCTGATCAACGCCGCCTTGTGGCCAACCGAGCAGGCGCTTGTCATACAGGATACTGCCGTTGAAAAATGGGCGTTTTCAGTCACCGGGGAAAAGAATTCAACTGGCATGGAACAGGTGAAGGCTGTCACAATTCCAAGTCTGTTGCGTCAATTGGGGGTTGAACATATTGATATTCTAAAACTGGACATTGAAGGGGCGGAACGGGAATTGTTTAACCTGGGAGCAGAGTCGTGGCTTGGCGCCGTGGGACAAATCATTATTGAATTGCACGACAGATTTATTCCGGGATGCGCTTTTGCCTTTTATGCAAAAATAGCAAATTACCCATTCGTTCAATCAGTTAGAGCGGACAATGTTTTCATTAACTTCAGGACTTTTGCATAAATTTAGAAATTCCCCCATGAAACCTCTGGTCTCAATTCTCATCGCGGCGTATAACGCCGAAGACACCATCGCCTATACGCTCCAATCTGCGACGGCCCAAACCTGGCAATGTAAGGAGATCATCGTCGTGGACGATGGATCCAAGGACCAGACGGCTGAAGTGGCCCGGCGATTTAAGGGGGTTTCCGTGGTATCCACGGAGAACCATGGTCTTTCGGCGGCACAGAACCAAGCCTTTCGGAACTGTCACGGCGATTACATTCAGTATCTGGATGCGGATGACCTTCTAAAGCCGGACAAGATCGAGCGGCAGCTCGCGGCGCTGCGGGAAGGTGACAGCCGGCGAATACTTCTTTCTTCGCCATGGGCCCCTTTCTACCATCGGACCAGCAACGCCTGCTTTGTTCAAAATTCCCTGTGCCAAGACCTTTCTCCCATCGAGTGGCTTTTGAGGAAGATGAACGAGGGCGTCCACATGCAAAACGCAACCTGGCTGGTAAGCCGGGAAGTGGCTGAAGCAGCCGGGCCATGGGACGCCAGTCTGCACTATGATCAAGACGGCGAATTTTTTTGCCGTGTGCTCCTGGCCTCCGAAGGCGTTCGTTTCGTACCCGAAACAGGGATTTACTACAGATCAAGTGGCTCGAATAGCATAAGCTTCATTGGCAACTCAGATAAGAAGAAAGACTCGCTACTTGTTTCGATGAAATTGCATATTAAGTATCTCCGCTCGCTTGAAGACAGCGAACGTGTCCGAAAAGTCTGCTTAGCATATATGCAGATTTGGTTCGACGCTTTCTATCCAGAACGGCCGGATATTATCGCCGAATTGCAGAATCTGGCCGCGCAGTTCCAAGGACACCTGGAGGAGCCTCGCTTGCGCTGGAAATATGCGTGGCTGCGGAAAATTATCGGATACCAAACCGCGAAACGCGCCCAATTTTATTTTCCTCAGGTCAAGGGGGATTTGAGCCGATCCTGGGACAAAGCCATGTTTCATCTGGAAAGACCCAGCGCAGTCTGAGATTTTTATGCCGCAACCACTTATCATTGAAGCTGGACGAACCGAAGGCCAATACTGGCGCGATGTCTGGCGATACCGCGAATTATTTTATTTTCTCGCGTGGCGCGATTTTCTGATCCGCTACAAGCAGACCTATGTCGGCGTGGCGTGGGCACTGATCCGCCCGGTTTTGACGATGTTCGTTCTCACCATGGTCGGGAAATTTGGCAAATTGCCCACAGGTGGGGCGCCCGGGCCGTTATTTTTCTTTTGCGCACTGCTGCCCTGGCAATTTTTTTCGACAACTCTTTCCGAGAGCAGCATCAGTTTTGTATATAACGCCAATCTCGTTTCCAAAGTCTATTTTCCTCGGCTGGTCGTGCCGACCAGCAGCGTCATCATCAGCTTCGTAGACTTTCTCGTTTCGGCGATGTTTCTAGTCATCCTGTTGTTTTATTATCGTTTCGTTCCGCCGGCGGCCATCGTTTTCCTGCCATTTTTTGTGCTGCTGATTTTCGGCGCTTCGTTGGGTGCGGGACTTTGGACGGCGGCGCTGACGGTTAAATTTCGCGACTTCCGGTTCGTCGTGCCATTTATAGTGCAATTCGGGCTTTTCGCTTCCGTATTGTTTCCCGGGAAAGGGCATCTGCTTTATTCGTTAAATCCCATTGTTGGTATCATTGATGGTTTTCGTTGGTGCATCCTCGGCGGGGAAAATGTGATTTACTGGCCGGCCTTTGCCGCATCCATCATCGGCGTAACGTTTGCAGTCATAACGGGGCTTTGGTATTTCCGCAAGACGGAGCGGGTACTTGCCGACATTATTTAATAGAAATTTCCAACAAGATCATTTGTGAACGACACCATTATCACTATCGAAAATCTTTCAAAGCTTTATTATCTTGGAAGTACCGTGCGCGATGGCCGCGGCTTTCGGCATATCATCGAAGACGCGGTTCGCAACCCGCTGCAATGGCTGAAAGAAAAGAGGCGGAATTTGAACGCAGGCAAGGAGGAGTTTTGGGCGCTCAAGGACGTGTCGTTTGACATCAAGCGAGGTGAAGTCGTCGGCATCATCGGGCGCAATGGCGCGGGAAAATCCACGCTGCTAAAAATCCTGAGCCGGATCACCGAGCCGACGACCGGGCGCATCAGCATCGAAGGTCGCGTGGCGAGTTTGCTGGAAGTTGGGACAGGTTTTCACGCCGAGCTGACCGGGCGCGAAAATATCTTCCTCAATGGCGCGATCCTAGGGATGAGCAAGGCAGAAATCAAACGGAAGTTCGACGAAATCGTGGCGTTCTCCGAGATTGAAAAATTTCTGGACACGCCGGTCAAACATTATTCCTCGGGCATGTATGTCCGGCTCGCTTTCGCGGTGGCGGCGCATCTTGAACCGGAAATTTTGATCGTGGACGAAGTGCTCGCCGTCGGTGATGCGGCGTTTCAAAAGAAATGTCTCGGCAAAATGCAGGAGGTTGCACGTAGCGAAGGGCGCACCGTGATTTTTGTCAGCCACAACATCGCGGCGGTCCTCCAACTAACCTCACACGCAGTGGTATTGGACAAAGGCCGCGTGCGTTTTTACGGGCCAACGGAGGAAGCGGTGGAGCAATATAGCAAGGCGATTGATTCTGATTCAACGGTCTTTTTCCCCGTGGACAAAATACCACGCAAATATGGCGGAAATCAGGCCGCCCGTTTTCTCTCTTTTCAATTTGACCGTTCAGCGCCAATTTTTTCTTCCGATGAGAATTTCAGTTTCCTTGCGAAAATCCGGGCGGCGGAAGATGTGCCGCAACTTCGTTTCAGTGTGACCATCTTTACCGCTGAAGGCGTTCCGGTTGGCAGTTGTTCCGGGGCGGAACGTCCCGGTTTGGCTCGCGGAAAAGAAACTGAAGTTAAGGTTTCCATTCCCAATTCGCGTCTGGCCCCCGGCCACTATCATTGTGGCGTGTCTGTGGGAAAAGGTGATCATCAGATGGGCCAGGTGGACTTTGATGTGATCATCGACACGCTGGCTTTCGAAGTGCGCTCCCAAGAGGGTACAGACGGAACAGTCTTAACCTGGCACCGCAATTGGGGATCAATTGTTTTTCCAGACCTGGTTCAAAATTCCCACAAAAATGGCAATGGCAACTGAATTCAGCCATCCCGAAATCACGCAAAAATTCTGGGGCATCCTCGCCCGAAAGGAACGCTGGAGATTGTCGTGGCGCGGCTGGCTCATTTTTATTTTAGCCGGGCTGCTGATCGCCGTTTTTCTGCTGCTGAACATCCAGCCTTTTCTCGCCAAAACGCAACGCGTGAACACAAACGTCCTCGTCGTCGAAGGATGGGTTCATGAATACGCCATTCATGCGGCTGCGAAAGAATTTGCGGCAGGTTCTTATCACAAAATTTATACGACTGGCGGTCCGGTGCTGGGAAACGGCGGTTATGTGAATGACTTTAATACTTCGGCCAGCGTAGGCGCGGAACTTTTAAAAAAAGACGGCATGCCCGGCGAGTTGATTCAAATGGTTCCTTCGCGTGTCGCGGGCCGGGATCGGACTTACAGCTCCGCCGTTGCCTTACGCGATTGGTTTCGCGGGCACGGAATGACTGTCGGCAGCATTAACGTCCTTACTGAAGGGACCCATGCGCGCCGGACGCAACTTCTCTTCCAAAAAGCGCTCGGCTCGGGTGTTGCCGTCGGCATCATTTCCGTTCCCGATCCTGATTACGACGCGAAGCATTGGTGGCGTTCCAGTGAGGGTGTGCGGGAAGTTTTGGACGAAAGCATCGCTTATCTTTACGCGAGAATCATTTTTCATCAGTCGGACAGTTTTCCCCCAAAATGAATCGTTCCCCCGTTTTGAGCCACAACTAGAACCTGTTAAATATGAAAAATAAAAAGCGAACCGCCCGTTTCACGAGTAAGAATAACAATATTTGGGTTTGGCCGCTCACGTCGTTTACTTTGCTGTTATTGAGTCGCGCGGGGGAAACGCAACAAGCGATTATGCAACAGCCGCAGGTCGTTGACACGGAGCCGGTCTGGCAACAAACGGAAACAAACCAGTTCGAAGTGTTTAATCCTGTGGAAAACGCTACCCGTTTTTCACGGGATCAACCTTTTAAATGGGGGCCGGTGATAGCGCAACCCCATTTGCTCTACCGGGCTTTTTATGCAACCGGACTTCCGTTGAGTCCCGGCGATGAACAGAACACGTTCATCCAGGAATTTTCTCCCGGAGTGTTGTTTGATATCGGCGATCATTGGACGTTGGATTACACGCCCACGTTGCGATTTTATTCCAACCACCATTTCAAGAACGAGTTTGACAATTCCGTCTCATTGACCGGCGCGACGGCCTATGAAGATTGGATATTCGGATTTTCGCAAAGTTATGTTTCCTCCGATTCGCCAGAGATTCAAACCGGCACTCAAACCAGCCAGGAAATCTATTCAACCGCCCTCACGGGTTCCTATGCTTTCAACAGCAAGATGTCGCTGGACCTGGGCCTTTATCAAGACCTCCAGTTCACCGAGGATTTTCAAAACTCCTACGACTGGTCAACGATGGAATGGTTGAATTATCAATTCTGGCCGCGGTTCAATGCCGGCATCGGCGCCGGCGCCGGTTTTGTGGACGTGAATTTCGGCCCTGATCAAATTTATGAACAGACCGCCGGGCGCATCAATTGGCGGGCGGCCGACAAGATAAGTCTTCAGATCAACGCCGGCATCGAAGACAGTCAATTTCAAAGCAGTGATACTGGCGCTTTGCTTACTCCGACATTTGGCGCGTCGATCCAATACCAGCCGATTGAAGCGACGCGAATTTCCCTCAACGCCAGCCGCTCCGTGAACCCGTCTTACTTTCAAGGCCAGGTCACCGAGAACACCGTCGCCAGCTTCGATTTGAACCAGCGCCTTTTTAGAAAATTTAATCTGGACTTGAATGCCGGGTATAACATCACCAAATACGTTGCTTCAGAGAACAACGTTTCCGCGAATAGCGACGATGACTATTACACCTTCAGCGCCCGATTGAGCCATCCGCTTTTGAAACGCGGAACACTGGCGGTCTTTTATCAATATAGCGGTAATTCCTCGACTGAACCCGGATTCACATATTCAGGCAGCCAGGCTGGAATTGAAATCGGATACAAATATTAAAGTCGCGCTTCCGTAGGGGGCCGGGAACTGTTTTGTGAATGGAAAACGAATCATGTCCGTTGATGAGTTGAACCCTCCCATGCAACTGCGAAATTTCTTTCTGGCCGCGGGCATCCTTGTGCTCTGTTTTGGCCGGCCGCTGTTTGACTTGCTGCGGTTTGCGTTAAGTGACGGTCTGTATTCCTACATTCCGCTGATTCCGATGGTCAGTTTCTACCTGGTCTGGTCTCGAAGGGAAACCTTGCCGCGCCTTTCCGGACCATCGCGCAAATTGGCCGCACTTTTTTTTGCGGGTGGTATGATGACAATCGCAGCTTACTGGTTTGCCATTCGTTCCACATCGCTGGCCGATGAAGACTATCTGGCACTGACGATCTTCGCTTTTCTTTTGTTTTTGACAGGCGCCGGCTGCCTGTTTTTGGGAGGGCAACTGTTGCACGAGATTGCCTTTCCAATCGGTCTGCTCGTTTTCATCATTCCATTTCCTGAAGTTGTGCGGCATGGACTTGAGACGTCACTGCAATACGGTTCGGCGGCGGTCGCCAACGGATTGTTCAAACTGTCCGGCCTGCCGGTTTATCAGGATGGGTTCATGCTCCGATTACCCGGGTTCAATATGCAAGTGGCCCCGGAATGCAGTGGAATCCGCTCCAGTTTGGTGCTGTTCATCATGAGTCTGCTGACGGGCTATTTGTTTTTGCGCAAGCCGTGGCATCGGATCATGCTCGCTCTGGCGGTGGTTCCGCTGGCGTTATTAAGAAATGGTTTTCGGATATTCGTCATCGGGCAGCTCTGTGTTCAGATCGGCCCGGAAATGATCAATTCTTACATTCACCGTCATGGTGGGCCGCTGTTTTTTATTTTGGCTCTAATACCACTTTTCCTGCTTTTGCTTTTGCTTAAAAAGTCCGAGCGGACGATCAAGAAATTTCCAGTTCAAACAGCAGAAATCTAATATGACAAAACTTCATTATTTTTTAATTATGGCCGTTGCTGGCCTTCTAGTTGTCGGCAGCACGGGTTGTTCGGCGAAGGCAACGGCCGCCCGCCATTTGCAGCGGGCGAACCGGTATTTCGATGCCGGCCAATATGACCGGGCCGAAGTCGAATACATAAATGTTCTCCGCAATGACCCGCAAAACGCCGGGGCTTACGGCCGTATGGGCATTATTTATTTTGACGAAGGACGTTATCAAAGCGCCGCGCCGTTTTTATTCAGAGGAAACCAATTGGCAACAAACAATCTGGAACTGCGTTTGAAACTGGGGTTCATCTATCTGGCCATGGGAAAGCCGAAAGAGGCGCGGGATGAAACTGTTTTTGTTCTCGCGCGAAATCCGCAGGACAAGGATGCGCCGCTCCTGCTGGCTGAAACCAGCGTGACGCAAAAGGAAATTGCCGACGCGCGACAGCAACTGCAAAAGCTGTCCCAGAACGGGGACAAAGCAGCTATAGCAGTAGCTTTGGGGACACTTTCTTTTCAAGAGCACGATTACAAAACAGCCGCCGCCGATTTCCAACGAGCGCAAGCTCTTGATCCAAAATCCGGTGAGGCGTTTTTGGCGGCGGCCATATTGCATTGGGCGCAAAATGATTTAAAGGCGGCCGAAAACGACTTCAAAACGGCGGCAGACCTTTCTTCGGCACGATCTCCCATGCGATCACAATATGCCCAATTCGAACTGCAAACCGGCAATTCGGCGGCGGCCAAAAACATTTTCGGCGAAATGGCTAAACAAACTCCGGACTATATTCCTGCATGGATCGGTTTGGCGGAAATTGCACTGGTCGAGACAAATGCTACCGAGTGCGCCGCTTCGCTTAACAAGGCGCTCGCGCGCGACCCGAAAAATTATGACGCGTTGTTGCTACAGGGTCGCCTGGATCTTGCGCGGGGTGCCACGGTAACGGCCATTGCGGAGTTGGAAGGGATGGCCCAGGTCTATCCGCAGGCTTCGCGTGTTCAGTACCAGCTTGCCATGGCTTATCTTATGAATGGAGACACTGTAAAGGGCGTGAACAGCCTGAACCGGGTGGTGAGTCTGGACTCCAATTTTTCCGATGCCATTTTGCTGCTGGCGCAAATTCAGATCAAAAATGGCGACCCCGATTCCGCCATTGTCTTCTTGCAACAATTGATCGCAAGCCGGCCTGAACTGGTGCAGGCGCAACTATTGCTGGCCGACGCTTATCGCGCCCGGAACAATTCAGACGCCGCGCTGGCGATTTACCAGCGACTGGAAAGATCGTTCCCGCAAAATCCGCAGATTCCGTTGCTTATGGGTTCCACATTGCTCCAGCAAAACAATGATGTCGCGGCGCGAAACGAATTCACCCGGGCATTGGAATTGGCCCCCGACAATTTGTCCGCGCAGGAACAACTGGTAAATTTGGATTTAACGGAAAAGCAGTACGCCCCGGCCACGCAACGCGTGGAAAAAATGGTGGAGGCGAATCCAAAACAAGCGGAAGCGCGCCTGCTGCAAGCCAAAGTGTTTGAAGCGCAGGGAGACACCAAACAAGCCGAAGCCGATTTGCTGAAGACCATTGAACTGCAGCCGGAATCTCAAACAGCCTATTTGCTGCTGGCCCAATTGTATTTTGATTCCAAAGAGAGTCAGAAGGCAGTGGCAGAACTCAACTCGGCGATTGAGGAAGACCCGGGTGATGTTTCAGCGCTGATGCTGCTGGGCATGATTTGCAACCAGGGAAAGGACTATCAAGCGGCGGCAGTTGCCTACGAAAAAATGCTGGCAATAAATCCCAAATCGGGATCGGCCCTTAACAATCTGGCGTACATTTATTCCGAGCATCTGAGCCAGCCCGATCGCGCATACGAATTGGCGCAGCGTGCCAGGGATTTGCTTCCCGACGATCCGTCCACAGCGGACACGCTGGGGTGGATTCTTTACAAAAAAGGCCAATATCCCCTGGCGTTGAGCCTGCTCCAGAAAAGTGCAAATAAATTACCGGATGAACCAGACGTTCAATTTCATTTGGCAATGACTTATTACATGATGGACGAAGAAGAGCCCGCTCGCGCTGCCTTTCAGCGCGCCCTCCAGTCGAACTTGGAATTCTCCGGTCGCGATGAATGCCGGCAATGTCTATCGGTATTGGCTATTGATCCCAAAATCGCCGACACCGCCGCGCGTTCCAGCCTGGAAAAGAGGGTTGTCGAAAGCCCCAATGACCCGGTCGCGCTCGCCAGGCTGGCATCCATTTATCAACGTGAAGGAACTTTGGACAAGGCAATCCAGACATATGAAACACTATTGACAGCAAACTCAAAAAGTATAGTCGCCTTGACGAATCTGGCCCTGCTTTATGCTCCCACAGACCCCAAAAAAGCGTTTGATCTGGCCAAAGTCGCCTACGACCTGTCACCAGACGATTCGGATGTGTCTTGCATTTTTGGACGTCTGGCTTATCAGGCCGGCAATTACGGATTGGCGTCCAGCCTGCTTCAAGAAGCCGCTCAAAACCAGCCGGCCAATCCGCAAACACTCTATGACTACGCCCAGGCGGCTTATAGTATTGGAAAAATATCAGATGCCCGGGCCGCCATGTTGAACGCTTTGCAGAATGGACTTGCCTCGCCTCAAGCCGATAACGCCGGGCGTTTTCTCGACATGGTGGCTCTCGCCGCCGATCCGCCACAGGCGGTCGCGGCGAAATCCCGTATTGAAGGATTTTTGGAATCAGATTCCAACAATGTCCCCGCGCTCATGGTCGTTGCCGTGATTGACGAACAGGAAACAAATTTCGTCGCGGAGGAACATAGTTATGAAAAAATATTGGCCCGTTTTCCGGATTTTGCACCGGCACAAAGAGAATTGGCCGTCCGTTATGCCGAAGATCCGGGCAACACAGACAGAGCCTATGCCCTCGCGATAAAAGCCCGCCAATCGTTTCCCAACGATGCGGAACTTGGAAAAGCTTTGGGCATCATCGTATTCTGGCAAGGCGATTATGCGCGTGCCGCGAGCCTGCTCCAGGAAAGTGCCAGCCAGCGAAGCACTGATGCCGAACTTTTTTATTATTTGGGAGCTTCCCAATTTCGCCTCAAAAATCACACGGAAAGCAAAGGGTCCCTTCAGCGGGCTTTAAGCCTGAATTTGTCCGGCAAAATGGCCGCCAATGCACGGCAGATGTTGGCGGATTGAAATTTTGCCCGACTCCTGCCAACTGAATTTAAACGTCGGAATCCTTTACGGTTTTGATCAATTTCCATTGGAATGCTGAACTTGTTAAATATATATAAGTTGTTACTTATTAACATATTAAGCGTTAATCACGAAATAAAACTACCGTTGGCATCGCCGCTGCTTATTGAGCGTCAGAAGAAATTCTAAAAAACAAACATAAACAGTTAACGAAAGATAATTAAAAATGAAAAAAAATTGGATTAAAAAAATAGTAGCGGCTGCGTCCGTTGTTTGTGTTGCCAGCATGGCACAAGCAACGCCGATCACAGGTAACATTGGATTCAGCGGTGCTGTGGATATGAACAGCACTTCAGCAAATAGTGCAACGGAAGTAACCTCGTGGCTTAATACAGTCGCAGCCAGCCCTTCCGGCTCGTTTGTCGGCCTCGTCAATAACGGTGACGCAGTTTCGATGACGGGTGCGACTCCCTGGTCCTTCAATTCGGGCGCTCTGGCTAATTTCTGGAGTGTTGATGGGTTCACTTTTAACCTGACATCATCCAGCATAGTTTCCCAAGTCGGAGGATTTCTGAATGTCTTATTGATTGGCACAGTTAGCGGCAATAGCTTCAGCACGACAGCATTCAATGGGAGTTTTCAAGTGGCAGATCCCGCGTCCGGCGGCCCTCAAACCTACACTGAACGGCTTTCTTTCAATTCCGTTCCTGATGGCGGCACCACTGTGGTGTTGCTCGGTCTTGGCCTCTTGAGCCTGGGCCTGTTTCGCAAAAACATGTTGATTGCCTGATTTGTAGAACCTTTACAAATTTCATCAAGGGCACGGATTTATCCGCGCCCTTGCTTTCCTTGCCACAGTGTTTGATTTCCTGCGCGTTGCTGAACAACGCTCGTCTCCCTGAACTCATTTAGACTAAGAGCCTGTCTGAAAAAAAATTACAGCAGGATCCTGCCCCCGTAGATCAAGGTTTCCGGCTCGCCGCGAAAGAGCTTCGCAACTCAAGAAGCAATAAAAACTCAGGCATTCAGTCGCTACAATTTCACGTGTTTTAGGATTCTCAGGCGCGCTTTAAGAAAATAAAGAATGAACATCGCTGCCATGCTCGCCTTTGCTGGTGCTTTTTTTAGCGGAGCCCTGGCTTTCATCGTTTTTTGGCGCGAACGCAGTTCCATTGCTCATCGATCATTCGCGGGAGGCATGGCTGTATTAGCCCTAGAAAGCGCTCTTAACGGATTGTCTCTGGATGCAACTTCCGCGAAAGGGATGGGTTATTGGCAGAATTGGGTGATGGCCAGTATGTCTCTTTTGCCGGGAATCTGGCTTCTTTTTAGTCTGTGTTATGGGCGCGGAAACTTTCGGGAATTTCTGAAGCGATGGCGTTTCATTTTGGTTTTGGCATTTTTGATGCCGGTAGGTCTGGTGATCATGTGCCAGGGACAATTGATCGTTTCTGCGAACCAAAATAATGTGGGTCATTGGATTTTTTCCCTGGGAATGCCCGGCATTGTTTTGAACTGCCTGTTTCTGCTCAGTGTGGTGTTGGTGCTGATCAACCTTGAGCGGACGTTCCGGGCATCGGTGGGGACGATGCGCTGGCGAATCAAGTTCATGGTTTTGGGACTGGGCGTGTTGTTTGTCATCCGATTGTGCATCAGCAGCCAGGTGCTTCTATTTCACGCGATAGACCTTTCATGGCAAACAGTCAATTCCGGCGCTTTGCTGGTGGCATGCCTTCTGATTCTCAACTCGCTGTTTCGAGCCGGTCGTTTCGACATTGATATTTATCCGTCCCATTCGGTGCTTCAAGGTTCGCTCACGGCTTTATTGGCAGGCATTTATCTTTCGATTATCGGGGTGCTCGCCAAGGTGGTTACTTTTGGCGGTGGCGATGCGGCTTTCACCTTGAAAGCCTTTGTCATCCTCGTCGCACTGGTGCTGCTTTCAATATTGCTCCTGTCTGACCGGATGCGACTGCTTGTCAGCCGTTTCATCAGCCGGAATTTTCAAAGGCCATCCTACGATTATCGCACTGTCTGGAGAAAATTCGCCGAGGTCGCAGCATCGTGTGTGACGCAAAAGGAATTGTGTCACGCGACGGTCAAGTTGACGGCGGACATTTGCCAGGTTCTTTCCGTGACGATGTGGTTGGTGGATGAAAAAAAGGAACAGTTGGTTTTCGCGGCCTCGACCCTTTTGTCTGAAGCTCAAGCGGAGGCGCTGAATCCAAAAGGCCCCGAAGCGGCTGGCGTGATAACCGCCCTGCAAAAAAGACCGGAACCGGTTGACATCGATTCATCCAGGGAACAATGGGCCGCCACCTTGAGGCGATGGCACCCTGACAAATTTCACAAGGATGGAAATCGCATTTGTGTGCCAATGATTATTGACGGTCTGATCTTGGGTCTGATGATTTTAGGCGACCGCGTCGGTGGCGGCGATTTTTTACAACAAGATTGTGATTTGCTCAAGTGCGTCGGAGACCAAATTGCCGCCAGCCTGCTGAATGCCCGGCTTTCCAAAAAACTGGTGCAGGCGAAGGAACTCGAGGCTTTTCAGACAATGTCGGCGTTTTTTGTTCACGATCTCAAGAACGCGGCTAATACCCTTAATTTGATTCTCCAAAACCTGCCCATGCATTTTGATGATCCGGCATTCAGGGAGGATGCTTTGCGCGGCACTGCAAAGACCGTCGCGCATATCAATCGGCTCATCGAGCGTTTGAGCCTTTTGCGGCATGAACTGAAAATCAAGCCGGTTGAATCCGATCTTAACAGTGTGGTTGCCAGTTCAATTGCCGATTGGGAAAAAACATCTGGCGTTAACTTGATCAAAGATTTCCAACCTCTGCCGCAAATACTTCTCGATCAAGAGCAACTGCTTAAAGTGATCACCAATCTGGTTCTTAACGCAAAAGAAGCCATGTCGCAAGACGGGCAAATCCACATTGAAACCAGGCAAACCAACGGCTGGGCGATGCTCTCGGTGTCGGACAACGGTTGCGGGATGAACCCCGAATTTCTTAACCGTTCGTTGTTCCGCCCGTTTCAGACGACTAAAAAGAACGGCCTTGGCATCGGAATGTTTCAAAGCAAAATGATCGTTGAAGCGCACAAAGGCAGGATTGAAGTCGAAAGCGAGCCATGCAAAGGCACCACCTTCCGCATCTATTTACCACTCCAAAAATGAACCCCCAATTACTCATAGTTGACGACGATGACGAAATTCGCACGCAGATGAAGTGGGCGTTGGCAAAGGATTACGAAATTTTACTCGCAGGAGACCGCCCCGGAGCGATGGAAATTTTCCGTTCCCTCCGCCCGTCAGTCGTGTTGCTTGATTTGGGATTGCCGCCTCATCCCGGTAATCCGGAGGAAGGACTGGCGACATTGTCCGAACTGCTTGCCCTGGATCGGCTGGCCAAAGTCGTCATCATCACGGGCCAGGGCGAAAAGGAAATCGCGCTGCGGGCGATTGGTTCGGGCGCTTACGATTTTTTGTGCAAGCCGGTCGAAATGGAAGAGTTGAAATTCCTTCTGAAACGTTGCTTCCATGTCAGCCGGCTTGAGAAAGAATACGGCGAGATGCAGCATCATTTGCAGGGCGATTCTTTTGAAAGAATGCTGGGCAGCAGTCCATCCATGCAGCCTGTGTTCGATTCAATCCGCAAGGTCGCTACCACCTATGCGCCCGTGCTCATCCTTGGCGAAACGGGGACTGGTAAGGAAATGGTTGCACGGGCAATTCAAAAACGGGGCGCGCGAAAAGACGGCCCGTTCATCGCCATCAATTGCAGCGCGATTCCTGAAACTCTTCTGGAAAGTGAACTCTTCGGCCATGAAAAAGGCGCTTTTACGGGCGCCCACACCCAGCGCAAAGGCCGGATTGAGATGTCCGATGGCGGAACCCTCTTTTTGGACGAAATCGGGGAAATTCCCCATCCATTGCAGGTCAAGTTACTTCGGTTCTTGCAGGAACAAACCATTGAACGGGTGGGTGGCCGGCAAGAAATCCAGATTAACACACGTGTGATCGCCGCAACCAACGCCGACCTCAAGAAAAACATGGCTGCCGGAATTTTCCGCGAGGATTTGTTTTATCGCCTGGCCGTGGTCCAGATTGCCTTGCCCCCGTTGCGCGATCGCGAAAACGATATTCTTATGCTGGCTAAATTTTTTCTCCAACGATTCGCGACAGAAGCTAACAAACCTGGGCTGGCTTTTAATCAGGAAGCGCTTCGCGCTTTGGACAGGCACTCGTGGCCGGGGAACGTCCGTGAATTGGAAAATTGTGTGCGCCGTGCTGTGATCATGGCCGACGGCAAGCGCGTGACGGCAAGCGATCTAGAATTGACACCCGGCAAGGTGAACGCCATCACCTTGAAGGAAGTACGCGAGGGGGTGGAGCGGCAGACTGTCCAGCAGGCGTTGCGAAAGCACGGCGGCAAAATTACCCCGGCAGCGGTGGAACTTGGCTTGAGCAGGCCGACTCTTTACGAGCTTATGGCAAAACTGGGGATTACCAGGGCATAGTAACCACTGGGCGATCCATTCTCAAAACCAGGAAAACTTCTCGGGCACAAACACAATGTCAGACGGCTCGAGATAAAACGGTTTATCTTCTTCCCCATTCAAAGCAGCCTTCAAATTCAAAGTGTAATTTTTCGACACCCCGTTTTCTAGTCGAATCACCCGGACATTCCTCAAGTTCGCCTTTTCGTAATCAAAACCGCCCGCTTCCATGATGGCCTCAAGCGCGGTCATGGGCTTGTCAGATGATACCTTCCCCGGCCGGATGACACAGCCGGTCACATAGACCGGAAAGGCCGAAGATTCCACAGCGACGATCACTTCCTTGGATGAAATCTGGGGAGCGTAGAGCTTGACTAAATTCTGTTGCAATTCGTCCGGGGTCTCTCCGGCGGCCTGTACGTCGCCGACCAGGGGAAGGAAAATTTTTCCATCCCTTCTGATCTGCTGGGTCGTATCCAAATTGGCCGAACTGGGAAAAGAGACTTTCAAAACGTCGCCTTCGCTCAAGGTGATTATTTCGGAATGAGGCAGAGCGGGGGTAGTCTGTTTGGCGGACTTATTCGATGGGGATGTCTGGCAGCCTGTAAATGCGAAAACCGCCAGTATGAGCATCAAACATTTCAGCAGCATCAACGGATGAATGGAACCATTTTTTAAAGTTAGATTTTTTATCATAAGATTGGTCAAAAGCTTTCGTCACGCTCTATTTAACAGATTTCAATTTTGCTCCGGGTCACTTCACCAATGAAACGGGTTGGAATTTCAAACAAATTATCCCACTGATTGACAAAGTGACATATAAGGTAAAACCCGAACAAATGAACAATAAAACCTCCGCGCCATCGCTCGCTTCATCGAAAAAAGAAACAGCCGGAACACAGGCAGGCTCCGGCTGATGGGGGTAGGGGCGCTAAGTTATTTTACGCCCGGTAAGATTTATTTCACAAGGCATGCCGGGCGATCGCTCGACTTCCTCGCAATGAGTCATTATGAAATTGGATTTTTTTAACCGGCGTTTTTTGGCTATCCCCGGTTTGTAATATGTCTTTATCTTTCAATCGACAGACTATAAGCGGGAAAATGTTGCGCTACTATCAGGTGTTACCAGAACATCCTTCAATGGGTCCAACCCTGGCTGGTTTACAATGAAGAATTTAAAATCGAACGTGAGGGGAGAACACCTTATAGCAGATGCGGTGTACGCGGTC
>Ga0206865_1051_pt1 | contig 38839 bp, 33 predicted proteins | sample Alteio_BWOrgCont_39_FD_152628 | JGI IMG/M metagenome (GOLD analysis project Ga0206865, IMG submission 152628) | Enriched cells from forest soil in Barre Woods Harvard Forest LTER site, Petersham, Massachusetts, United States -... | ecosystem: Environmental > Terrestrial > Soil > Temperate forest >...
CATCGAAGGTTTTTTTGAGGGCGATAATCCCTGGCTGGGGCTTCATAAAAGGCTTACCGATACACTGTCCGCCATCGTTGGGGCCAAAAGCGAAGAAGTTACCATTATGAATTCACTTACAGTAAATCTTCATTTATTGATGGTAAGTTTTTATAAGCCAGCCGGTAAACGATTTAAAATACTGACGGAAGGAGGTGCATTTCCGTGGCGAGCCAGGCGAGGGTTCGTGGTTACGACCCCAGTGAAGCCATTTTAGAAATTTTTCCACGGGAAGGTGAGTTTACTTTGCGAACCGAAGACATCCTTCAAAAGATAAGTGACCATGCCGATGAACTGGCGCTTGTTCTATTTGGTGGCATAAATTACTACACCGGCCAGTTTTTCGATTTGAAGGCCATCACTGATGCTGCACATGCCGCCGGCGCTATTGCCGGCTTCGACCTGGCGCATGCTGCCGGCAATGTGGTTTTAAAACTGCACGCATGGAATGCCGATTTTGCCACCTGGTGCTCGTATAAATACATGAACTCCGGTCCGGGAGGTATAAGCGGCATTTTTGTACACGAAAAACATTTTAATAATCCTGAACTGAACCGTTTTGAGGGATGGTGGGGTTTCCGGCAGGACAGGCGTTTTTTGATGCCACCAATTTTTGAAGCTGAAAATGGCGCCGCCGCCTGGCAGCTAAGCACCAGCGCCATTATGCTTCTGGCGCTGCATAAGGCCGCTCTTGACATTTTTAAGGACGCTGGCGGTGTGGATATCCTCCGGGCCAAAAGCGTGCTCCTGACCGGCTATTTAGAGTTTTTAATTAGTGAGATTAACCAGCAGCGAGGCCGCGATATATTTAAGATCATCACACCCCGAAATCCCGTCGATCGGGGTTGTCAGCTTTCCATTGTTTGCAAACAAAATGGTAAAGCAATGTTTAATAGGTTAACCGCAGATGGCGTTATTGGCGATTGGCGCGAACCTGATGTGATACGTTTAAGCCCTGTGCCGCTTTACAACAGCTTTGAGCAGGTTTTTGAAGTGGGACGAATACTGGCAGCCGCCGCGGAAGAAAATTGATCTGGGGGCGCAATAGTGGGCCCGCAAAATTGACAATCAAATTCCATGTTAAAAATAGCGTTCCATCCCAAATACAAACATCCGCTGCAAGGGAATCATCGTTTTCCGATGCTGAAATACGAGCTGATCCCGGCCCAGTTGATGCATGAAGGCATAATAACCCAGCAGAATTTGTTTTCGCCCGGCGACCTGCCTGAAGAGGTTATTTTGTGGACACACGAACTTACCTATTGGGAACAATTGCGCGACCAAACATTGCCGTCCAAAGAACAGCGCCGCATCGGTTTTCCATTATCGCCCGAATTAGTAGCCCGCGAAAAGCTGATAGCGGCAGGTACTATCGATGGTTGCCGGTATGCGCAGCAATACGGCGTGGCATTTAACGTAGCCGGCGGCACACATCACGCAGGCACAAATTGGGGCGAAGGATTTTGTCTGTTGAATGATCAGGCTATTACTGCTAATTATTTACTGCATAAAGGCTTAGCCTCTTCTATCTTAATAATTGATTTAGATGTCCACCAGGGTAACGGCACTGCGCAGATATTTGAAAATAAGCCAGCAGTATTTACGTTCTCAATGCACGGCGCCAATAACTTTCCGTTCCGTAAAGAAAAATCAGACCTTGATATTGCATTGCCCGATGGCACCGGTGATGAAGCGTATTTGGGTCTGCTAAAAGCAACGCTGCCAAAACTCATCGCGCAGCAAAAACCTGATTTTGTATTTTACCTTTCCGGTGTTGATGTACTGGCGACTGATCAGCTCGGTAAAATGTCTCTAAGTAAAGCTGGATGCAAGGAGCGTGACCGATTTGTATTTGAGCAGTGTATAGTTAATAAAATACCGGTACAGGTTAGTATGGGTGGGGGATATTCGCCAAACATCAGGGATATTGTGGATGCGCATTGTAATACGTATCGCCTCGCCCACGAGTTGTATTTTTAGTCCTGCTGAGTTATCAAAACCGTTTTATCCCGGTTCTTTTTGCTGACGTACTGAAACCTTAAAAACAATAGGATGGAGGACGCCATCAAACCCAGCACCAATCCGTACCAAACACCCTTTACCCCATGGTGCAGGGTGAGTCCCAAAATATAACCTACCGGTAATCCGATTACCCAATAAGCCAGGAATGTAATTACCGTCGGGATATTAACGTCGCCCATGCCACGCAGAATGCCGAGGCCAACTACCTGTGTTCCATCAAATAATTGAAATACTGAAGCTATGATAAATAGTTGTGATGCAATAGCTATTACCTGTTTATCGGAAGTAAATATCCACGGTAAAATATGACTGAATATAGCAAAAATGAGTGCTGTGAAACCCATAAACACCAGTACGATGTGGTAGCTGGAAATAGCCGAGTGTCTCAGCTTCTGGTGTTCGTTCATGCCAAAATAGTTTCCAGATTTTATGGCTGCCGCGGCAGATATACCACTGGCCATCATGTAGGTCATTGCTGCGAAATTGATGGTTATTTGATGAGCAGCTTGTTCTCGATAACCGATGGTGCCAATAATAACCAGGGCTGCACTAAAAGCACTGATCTCAAAAGTGTACTGCATCGCCACTGGCGCACCAATTTTTAATAGCTTTAAACCGCGCAATCTGTCGATGTTTTTAAGGGCAAACGTGCGCAGGTATTTTTTGAAATTTTGCGATTTGAATACATAAAAACCCATCACCACCGACATGATACAGCGGTCGGCAAGCGTACTGATGCCAACACCGGTGACACCCATTTTAAATCCTGCAACTAAAATTACGCCTAAAACAATATTGAACAAATTTCCCCAAATAGTAATGGACATAGCCTGTTTGGTAAAGCCGAGCCCTTCAGTAAATTGTTTAAAAGTGTTAAAGATTAGCATGGGTATGATAGAGATGCCGAGTAGGATTAAGAACGGCTTGGCTTGACTCGCTACTGCCGGGGTTTGATGAAGCTGGTTTAATAAAAATATTGCACTAAAAAAAGTAGCCGCAAAAAGAACGATGCCGGTTATAACATTTATAAACAAACTATTGGAAAGCAGCCGACCACATTCGGCATAATCGTCGCGACCATTTAGTTGGGCAATCAGTGGCGTAATGCCGTACGAAATACCAATTCCGATAATCAGTGTGATAATAAAAACCCCGTTTGCAAGCGCGGCGGCAGCTAGTTGGACAGTCCCAGCGAATTGACCCACGATAACCGTATCTGATAGCTGTACCGATGTATGTCCCAATTGCGATATCACCACAGGTATAGCCAGCGCCAGATTTTCGCGGTAATGGCTTTTATATTTGCTGTAGATGTTCATTTAACTTTAGACGTGAAATTCGGGACCTAAGATCAGAGATTAATTTTTGAGTGGCAAATATCGGCTTTTGCGGGTATTACAAGATGACGTTTTATCAACACAAATGAGGCATCTGCGGGGGTATGGTCGTTATCTTTGCATCGTTGGAGAGTTTTGCAGGTTTTTGCGCGGGATGCCATGTGTACACCTTTATGAATCGCTTTAAATCCCGAAGCTGTCTTTTATATAAAGGCAAATACGTTCGGCACTTTACGGCACGATAACTATAAATTAAATATGCTGCGGGCAACCTTATGGTGTATTATGCAGTATATGTTATATGGCTTTATTTTTTTGTCACATTTTTAATATAATCCATATTTTTTTGCACATTTAATTGTGAATAATCTTATTTGTTGTTAACTTACCATTCCATACACATCATAAAAATATTAACTGGTCATTTATGAAGAAAAACTTACTTTCCTTTTTTCTGTTACTTTTTACTTTTTCCTTCGCCTTTGCTCAAAACAGGGTGATAAAAGGTACCGTAACCGATCAAAAAGATGGATCGCCATTACCCGGGGTAACGGTGATTGTAAAAGGCGCCACCAGCAATGGTACGCAAACAGATTTAAACGGGTTATACACCCTAACCGTGCCGGCAAGTGCAAAAACCCTGCAGTTTAAATACATTGGCTACAAAGAAGCCGATTTACCTATCCAGGGCAACACGGTGAATGTACAACTGGAGAGCGATCCTAAACAGCTATCGGAGGTGGTAGTGGTAGGTTATGGCGTTCAAAAGCGTGCAAATATCACGGGTGCAATTGCTACGGTATCTGGTAAGGATGTTGAAAACACGCCGGTAACCAGCTTTGAACAGGCATTGCAGGGTAAAACCGCAGGCGTGAACATCCAGGCAGGTAACGGGAAACTTGGACAGGCAATAACCATTAGCGTTCGTGGCACGTCAACCATATCCGGCAGTACACAACCCTTAATTGTTATTGATGGAACTGTAGTTAACACCGCCAACATCTCAAGTGATGCTGCCGCTACCAATCCGCTGGCAGATATTAACTTTAATGATATTGAATCGTATGAGGTATTAAAAGACGCATCAGCTTCCGCAATTTATGGTTCGCGTGCCAGCAACGGCGTTATCCTTATAACTACAAAAAAAGGGAAAAACGGGACGGCGAAAATTAGTTTTAATGCGCAATTTGGAAGTAGCGAACCCTCACGCCACCGGGACTTTTTAAACACCACACAATGGCTTCAAATTGAAAAACGTGCTGCTGTAGGTGCGGCCAAACAGGACGTTATAAATGGTTATGAGCCTAATTTGGCCCAGGCTACTGCTGATGAAAATGCCAGCCTTGACGATGAATTGACGACACTGGCAGCAGGCAGCACAAATTGGACAAAATACAATACTAACTGGGAGGACCAGGCTTTCCAAAGTGCACCACAGCAACAGTATGATCTGAATTTTTCGGGCGGAAATGATAAAACTACCTATTATATAGGCGGACAGGCTCTTGATCAAACAGGTATAATAAAAGGAAATGGTTTCAAAAGATATAGTGGAAGGGTGAATATTGAAACCAAAATGTTCAGCAATTTCACCATCGGTATGAATCTTGATTATACGCATACATATAACGAGCGCATAAGCAACGATGATCAGTTTTCGACACCACTGCAAATAGTTGCGTTATCGCCTATCACCCCGGTGATTGATCCACGCACAGGCCTGATAAGCGGTACGCCTCCGGGCGATGAAGACGGTGATTATCCGCTTTACTATAACGCCCTTATTAATGTTAAGAATGCTTTTTCTCATACAAACGTTTACCGGACTTTCGGAAATGTTTTTGCAAATTGGGATATCGTAAAACACCTCACTTTCAGGTCGGAATTTGGTGTCGACCAAACTAACCAAAATGAAGAAAGTTATTTTAACAGTCTGACTGCCGCGGATACGGGTACACCAAATGGTTTTGGCGATAATGGTTACACCACACAGGCGCACTTTACGGTGAATAACTTTTTCAGTTATAAAAATTCCTTTGGTAAAGATCACACGCTTGATATAACGGCTGGCAATAGTTATGAATACAATAATTTTACAACTAATGATGTTCAGGGAGAGCAATTTCCGTCAGATGCCTATAAAAAAATAGCGTCGGCCGCAGTAAAATCCGCTGGTACCTCAACCCAGCAAACAAATGCTTTACTTTCCTATTTCGGCAGGGTAAATTATGCTTACAAAGGCAAATACCTTTTATCAGCAAGCGTAAGGGATGATGGGTCGTCCAATTTTGGAGCGGATCATCGTTTCGCTCTTTTTCCGGCCGGATCGATAGGCTGGGTAATGAGTGAAGAAAGCTTCCTGAAAAATGTGACATCATTAAGCAACCTGAAACTTAGGTTGAGCTATGGTTTAACCGGCGACGACGGTGCTCCTCCTTATTCGGCACTGGGTTTGTTTGCAGGCGATGCAGGTTATAATGGGGTGGCCGGACAACGTTTTGTACAGATTGCTAACCCAGATTTAAAATGGGAATCGACCGCTCAGATTGATCTGGGTTTAGATTGGGGTTTCTTTAACAATCGTTTATCAGGCGGGTTTGATTTTTACCGGAAAAACACCAAAGATCTGTTGCTCAATGTTAACATTCCACAAACAACAGGCCTGGCATTCCAGTTACAAAATCTTGGTAAATTATACAACCAGGGCATCGAGTTACAGTTAGCATCCGATAACTTCGTGGGTAAATTCAGATGGAGTACGAGCTTCAATATGGCTTACAATAAAAACGTAGTAACTTATGTCGCTGGTCAGATAATAAATGATGGCGCGGATTTAAACCGGGTTGTTACAGGCCAGCCGATAGGTGTGTTTTACGGTGTTGAATATGCCGGCGTTAACCCTGCCAACGGCGATGCGTTATATTACACGAACACAAAAAATCCGGACGGGTCGCTCAATCGTACTAAAACAAATGATCCCGATCAGGCCTCTGATGTGCCCCTGGGTAATCCAACTCCAACCTGGACTGGTGGCTTAACCAATAATTTTTCGTACAAAGGTTTTGATCTTTCATTTAATTTCTACGGGTCATTCGGCAATAAAATTTATAATGGTGGCGGCGTATTTATGAGCGAAAACGCCAGTAACGGTATGGATAATCAAACCATCGACCAATTAAATTACTGGAATAAGCCAGGTGATGTAACCAACGTGCCCGAACCCCGCTTATTTTACGGAAATGGAGCAAGTCCATCCAGCAGATGGCTCGAAGATGGCTCATACGTGCGTCTTAAAACACTTACTTTTGGATATACTTTTCCAAAGGACGTGACTTCGAAATATCATATTGAGAAATTAAGAGTGTTTGTAAATGCCTACAATCTATTCATTATGACAAATTATACCGGATGGGATCCTGAAGTGAATGCCGACTATCAAGCCACCAATATTAATCGTGGGGTTGATTTTTACTCGGCGCCACAGCCACGGACTGTCACTTTTGGGGTAAATGTTGGATTATAAGTTAAATTGATAAAACAATGAAAAAACTAAATAGAATATACACAGGGGCGTTAGGTGCTATATTATTGCTATGTGCCTGCAATAAAGACCTTAATTTAAACCCCTATCAGCAAATTGCACAAAGCCAGGCTATATTGACTGCGCAGGATGTGCAGGTAACCCTTATTGGCGCATACAACCGGATGGGGTTATCCGATCTTTATGGCGGTGGCGTATTTTTATATCCGGATATGCTGGCCAGCCAGACCGATATATCATGGCACGGAACTTTTGATCAGATAACGCAAATGTCCGGTCAGGCAATACTGATCAGTAATAGTTTCGTTGACGCTACCTGGCTCGATGGTTATCAGGTGATTAACCAGGCCAACAACGTGTTGGCAAACCTTGATAAAGTGGGTAGCGGCGATAAAGACCGCACTGAAGGCGAAGCAGAATTCCTGAGAGGATTAACTTATTTTGACCTTGCGAGGCTGTATGGCAGGGCATGGAACGATGGAGACCCAACTACCAATCTCGCTGTGCCCATCGTTTTAACGCCCACAACCAGCATTCTGCCCTCGTCTTTCGTAACAAGAGCTACGGTATCGCAGGTTTATAAGCAGGCAATCACGGATCTTACGTCGGCAGAAGCAAAGCTCCCCGAAGGCAATAGTTTTTTTGCTAATAAATATTCAGCAGCAGCAATACTGGCGCGTTTATATTTGCAACAACAGGACTATGCTGATGCTGAAACACAAGCGACAACAGTCATTAATTCAGGTAAGTTTTCGTTAAATAGCAATTATGCCGACGAATTTCCATACCCCGGCGGCAGTGCGGTGCACGTTGATAATACTACCGAGGACATATTTGCAATACAAGTTACATCCCAGCAGGGAACAAATGCACTAAATACTTATTATGCCTCAAAAGGTAACGGCGGCCGTGGGGATGTTTGGGTAGATGCCAGCTTTAAGGCCGGTTTTGAGGCCAATGACGCAAGAAGTGATATGTATAATCCCGATGCCGGAGGCGTATTGCGGTGTGATAAATTTGACAATATTTTCGGAAATATCCATGTTATCAGGTTAGCCGAACTTTACCTGATCAGGGCCGAAGCAAACTACTACACCAACACCGCCATTGGAGACACTCCCCTTAATGATGTTAATGTAATCAGGAAACGGGCCGGTTTAACACCCTTAGTAACTTTGGGATCAGGACCGGTGCCAACGCCGATATTAACAGAAAGAGTACATGAATTGGCATTTGAAGGCGGTTTCTTTTTACACGATGCTAAAAGACTAAACAGCGCCGCAAACCCAATAAACGTTGGCGCGCTGTCTGCTTTTTCGCCAAAGTTGGTGTTCCCAATCCCACAAACTGATATCAACGCTAACCCAAAACTGGTGCAAAATCCCGGTTATTGAGTTTAGCCAATCAGCTTTTAATAAATCACCAGGCAGTATTTTCCATAACCGCCTGGTGATTTTTGTTTTGAGCAAATTGGTAAATGAGGAATCTGATTCGTATTCCCGGGAATAGGCAAGTTATTTTACTATCACTAAGTGCTTTTTAGGACATAAAACTCAGAACTTGTTTTAAAACGGTCCGCAATTCTATATTGATGTTCCAATAGAATTTTAATTACAATTAGTAAATTACGCAGGAAAAATTAGCCTCTGTTATGAAATTTTTTTTACTCCCCACCGCTATTTGTGCCTTTTCTACATTAGTATTAGCCCAATCCCCTCAGCGTCATTTTAAGCCTGAAGATGTTTTAAGTGAAAAAAACCTCAGCGATCCAAGGGTGTCGCCGGATGATAAATGGGTTGCCTATGTTTTATCAGAGGTTGATACGGCAAAAGATAAGAGCGTTTCGCATTTATGGATGCAAAGTTTAACGAATGGTGAATCCATCGAACTTACCCACGGTTCGGACGATGCGACAGCGCCAAGATGGAGCCCGGATGGCAAATACCTTTCGTTTTTATCGCCCCGGGATTCAAAAAACGGATCGCAGATATGGGTGATGGACAGGAGGGGAGGCGAAGCCAAAAAACTAACAGATATTAAAGGTGATATTAACGGATATGAGTGGTCGCCTGACGCGTCAAAGCTGGTACTGCTAATACAAGACCCGGAGAATAATGGAAAAGAGGAGCCTAAAACACCCTTGCCTATCCGCATAGATAGTTATCATTTTAAACAGGATATTGACGGGTATTTACACCATTTGCATACTCATTTGTATTTGTTTGATTTTGCAAGTCAAAAAGTCGACACGCTTACTAAAGGCAATACCGACGAACAGGCGCCTCAGTGGTCGCCTGATGGAAAATTGATTGCATTTAACAGTAATCATACCGTTGATCCCGAAAAAAATGATAACAATGATATTTTTACCATTGAGGCAAAGCCTAACGGTCAACTGCACCAGCTAACCACCTGGAAGGGGCACGATATAAACCCTAAATGGAGTCCCGACGGCAAGTATATTGCCTACCTGCGGTCGACGAGTGACGTTGATTATATTATGTACGAGCAGGACGTTTTATGTATAATGGATGCCGACGGTAACAAGAACAAAGCCATAACGCTGCAGATGGATCGTCCGGTTGCCACCCAGGAATGGAGCAAGGACAGTAAAAGTATTGCTTTTACCGTTACTGACGACCGCCGGAATTATCTTGCACAGTACACCCTTGCAACAAAAAAAGTTAGCACAGTGAATAGCGGCGACTACGGTATTGCCAGTGTAGTTTCGTTTATGGCTTCGAGCTGGATTGTGGAGTTAAGCACCCCATACCTGCCGGTTGAGCTGTTTGCAGTTGAGAATGGCAAATTGCACCAGCTAACCCATCACCAGGCCTGGCTTAAGGACGTTAAGCTGGCACACGTTGAAGGATTCAACTCCGTTAGTAAAGATGGTACCCACGTTTCGGGCTTATTGTACACGCCGGATAGCATAACTACAAAGAAACTCCCGTTTATATTGTATATACACGGCGGCCCGGTAGGGCAGGATGATTATACTTTCGATGATATTCGTCAGACCCTTGCGCTAGAAGGATACGCGGTTGCGGCTGTAAACTATCGCGGCAGCAATGGCCGTGGCCTCGACTATTGCAAAGCCATTTTTGCAGACTGGGGAAACAAAGAAGTAACGGACCTTTTGGGGGCTGTTGACGAACTTGTTAAACGTGGTGTGGCCGATCCAGATCATTTAGGCATTGGCGGCTGGAGTTACGGCAGTATATTGACAGATTACACCATTGCAACCGATACCCGTTTTAAAGCCGCTATAGCCGGTGCAGGCAGCGCATTACAAACAAGCATGTACGGAATTGACGAGTATGTTTTGCAATACGACAACGAACTGGGGCCGCCCTGGAAAAGCCAGGAAAAGTGGATCAATTTGTCGTACCCGTTCTTCCACGCCGACAGGATAAAAACCCCGGTGATGTTTATGTCGGGTTTAAAAGATTTTAACGTACCAACCGCCGGCAGCGAGCAAATGTATATGGCAGTAAAAGGGCAGGGGCTGCAAACCGAATTAATTCTTTACCCTAACCAATATCATGAGTTTACCGTGCCCAGCTACCAGGTTGATCGTTTGAAACGATACCTCGCCTGGTATAATAAATTTTTGAAATAAGGTATTTGAATTCGCGGGTGTTGTGATAGGAACCGGTTTTACTTGCTTTTTGCAGCAGGAGTCGCAGGCTCATTAAATTTGTAATAGATACCCTTTATATTTTTCAGGCTATCCATTTTTATGGGCGCTGCTGCCTTTAGATCCTGTAAAGCAACCGATGCCTTTTTCCAATCACCTTTGTACTTTAGGGCAAACTGGCTGGTGTCGGCTTTGCTATAATATTCAAGGAGATTTTGCTGCAATGGTTTTGTGAGGTCAACAAATTTGTTGCCGTCAAGTTTACCAAGCAATTCGACATAGGTTTTATCAGTCAGGCCATATTCGCCGGGAGTAGTAAGGTTTCCGGTGTCATAATTAACATCGTCCAAATGAATTTTTCCTGTATGCAGTTTAGTTAATTGTTCGCTATACCGCACCAGCACTGTATCAAAACTCCTGACAAAAAGTTTTTCGCCTTCGGGGCCAACAGGTTTAAATTTAAGGGCTTTAAAAGGGCCAATCTTGGGTACAATCCTTAAAAACACCGACAAAAGGTATTCTTTTAATTTTGGTTTTTGTCTTGACGATCCAAACTCCTTATAATAAGCCTTTCGCTCCATCCGGTAATGAAAAGTATGACTGTTCATGCTCGGGTTCAATTTTTTGATATCGTTTTTCTTTAGTATCCACGCTGTTCGGGTTAGCGTTGGGAGCAAACTTCTGACTGCCCATCTGAAACTCCCAATGGCCAGATCAAGGTCGCCAAAAACAGAATTAATATCCTGTCCATAAGTTTTTATAAATGCCCGTTCCAAAACTGGTTTCGAAACTTCGAACCCGATAAAATCATGATAGTTTTGCGATGCATAATTGCCGCGTGCAATTTCAAGCACATCAAAAGAAATCTCCACCCGGCTGTGCGAAATATGGTCTTCATCATAAGTAACAACAGGCCCGAATTTCTCGCCCATTTTGGGGTAAACTACAGGTACAACATGGTTTGTCGCAATTGAATGACCGTACGTATCAGCCATGTAATGGCACAACGCGCCCAAAGCAAAAGCATATTCATCAAGGTTTTCCGCTTCGGACAACAAATTCTCTACAAAATCACCGGTACGCACATAGTGCGCTAGGTCGGTAAAATATTCGCTCCCAAACGGAAAGTAGCCCATATCGGGCATCAAACATCCACCATAAGCATAGGCATGTGCAACATGCAAATCGCTGTCTTTTGCCATAGGGTATTTTTCTTTTAATAAAGGAAGTATGCTTTTGGCCCAGCTGGCATCTATAACAGCTTCATGTGTAAGTACCGAATAAGCCTTTGATGAAAACGGTATAAACGATAAAAGAGCAAAAAGTATAAGGGTATACTTTTGGGGTATTTGTAGCTTCGGCATGGTTGATTAATAATAGTATAGTTTATAATAAATAAATTGGAAAATTGTTTTAAAAGCGGCACTATTAAGCCGTTCGGAATTGTCGTTGAAAACCGATCCATACCGGAAGAATAACTTTGGCCCATAAAAAAGGCGACCCGAAAAAAAACGGGTCGCCTTTCGATAAATATATGAGGAGTTTATTGATTGCCTTGAGGTTCGTCGTTAGGCGTACCAACTACTTTATAAACTTTTGCTCCTTTAGTATCAATTGTTTCCTGGTAGTAATAGTCATCAGGAGATACAAAAAATACTTCGCCATTTATTTTCATTCTGCGGGTATCCTGTGGCAGTTGGTCGTAAATGTCGCCTACTTGCGGTTGAGGTACATTGTTAACCGCGCCGTTTTGTGCAGGTGGGTTGTTATATCCGCCACCGTTGTCAGCCGGGGCACCGCCGCCATCCTGACCGCCATTTTGGGTATTTAACTGGCCATCTTTACCAGCAATTACGTATGCTGTTGAACCATCATCTTTAGTAACGGCCTGGTAGTAAACACCATTCAACTCGTAGTATTGCTCGCCGTTAATATTGATCTCTTTGGCACCGGCAGGCAACTGCGTAATTTCCGCACCCAGTGGTGGTTCAACTATAGTATATTGGTTATTTTCCTGTTGATAGTAGAAACCATCACTGTAGTAATATGGCTGGTTGTTCCAGTAGAAAGGATAGTATCCATAAGGTAAAAACCCTACACTAAAACCAAGGCGTGGCCAATATAAACTTCCGTAAAAGCCTCCATTAAACCAATAGCCACCGTGGTATCCCCACCAGCCGCGGCCGCCCCAATAATGAGGGCCATAATAACCGCGACCACCCCAGCCTCTGCCGTATGCGCCACGCCCACCGAAACCTCTGCCGTATGCGCCGCGTCCGTTGTAACCACGTACGCCAGCATTTCCACGGAAGCCTGCATTACCGCGGAAGCCTGCATTACCGCGGAAGCCTGCATTTCCCCGAACACCAACGTTCCCGCGGAAACCTGCATTTCCCCGAACACCTACGTTTCCGCGATAAGCTCCAGGCCTGCCAGCATAATTACCTCTTACACCTGCATTGCCACGTGGGGCAACACCTGCACGCTGACCACCAAATGAACGTTGTGGGGCTGCGAACGAGCGCCCACCACCGCCTGCTGCACGACCGCCACCAAAATGGCCACCGCCGCCACTGCTTGCGTGACTACCGCCACCGCCACCACCACCTCTGTGCTGGGCACTGGCGGGTCCGGCTAAAAACAGACAAACTAGTCCGCTTAAGCCTGTTAATAACAAATTTCTATATGCGCTTTTCATAACTTTTTTATTTTATTTTTTTGTGCGTTTAATGAATAGACTGAATAAATTATAAACGGTTTAATTCCGTTTTATTTTTTATTTATACTTGCAACAAAATGACAATTCTGCCATTTTGTGATCATTTATTGCCGTGCCCAAGTACAGCTATGGCAAGGTAACAAAAACCAAATCAACATTTATAAATATATATACCATGATTAAAGACACCCAAGCATTAAACCAGGTAGCCGAGTTTCACAGTACGTTTAAACATCCGATAGTTGCAGAGCCGGCAATCCCGTCGAAGGAAAGGAGCGAACTCCGTATTTCGCTTTTGGCTGAGGAGTTAAAAGAACTGCAGCAAGCTGTTGAAGATAACGACCTGGTAGAAGTAGCCGATGCACTGTGCGATCTTCAATATGTACTGGCTGGTGCTATACTGGAATTTGGACTTGGCGAAAAATTCAAAGAACTGTTTGACGAGGTTCACCGCTCCAACATGAGCAAAGCCTGCAAAACCATTGAAGAGGCAAACCTTACCATTAATCATTACAAAAACACTGCCAATACCGAATCATACCATAAAGAGGTTGATGGCTTGTTTTTAGTGTATCGCACAGCTGACAATAAGACATTAAAATCCGTCAATTATTCGCCTGCCGGCCTTGCAGGGATATTGGCGAAGTGAGTTTTGAGTCTCGAGTAGAAAGTCTTGAGTCCCGAGTCCAGATCAGATATAGCGACTTAGGACTAAAGACTCAAAACTTTTGACTTACTTACACCCGTAAAAACGTCTTCTTTTCGTACAGATATCTCAGGAACAGCCATTTTATCAAAACAAACGTAATCGCCATTACTACCAGGTTGTATGGGTTGCCTACCAGCTGAAAAAGCCAGGAAAAAAAGCCCTCATTGGTATAGCCCCATTTGATAAAGTGCCCGGAAACATAAATGAGGATGGAGTTCATGCCGATGACTTTAAAGAAAAACGCCCATTTTTGATATCCTAAAACATCTATTATATAATAAAATATCGACATCAGGAAAAGACTTATACTACCCACAAGCAGCACAAAAGAGCTTGACCATAGGTTTTTATTGTAGGGAAAATCAAGGCTCCAAAGGTAGGATACAAAAAGCAAAACCACACCTACAATCAGCATCGTTAAGGTTTTTTCATTTTGCGTTTTTGTTCTGTTTTTCAATAGCGATCCGGTAAGGATGCCTAACAGCCCGGTGCTGATAGCCGGTATGGTTGAGAACAGACCCTCCGGATCGTGCATGTTGATTTTGGTGCCGGGATAAGGTACATATAAATGCCCCGGCAATACGGTACGATCCATATACGATGCAAAATTACCCTGCGGGGTAAGGTCCCCGGGATGGAAGCCTGGTGCGGATGTAAATTTGAGCAGCAAGTAATAGCCTATTATAAAAAACCAGAACCAGGCCATCTGCCATAATTCTTTTGCGTACAGGTAAATAATATTGGCAAACATATAAGCGACGCCAATACGACCCAATACACTCGCAAACCTAATTTTGGTAACGCTTAACAGCGGGTAGTCGCCCGCGAAGTGGTAAACCACAATATAAGCGCCAATTAAAACTATCGCTGTTATGGCCACTGCTATTATGGCTGATAGCGTAGATTTAATGGCCCATTTCGACTGTCGATCAATAACAAAAAAGGTGAGCCCTAAAACGAATATAGGAAACACAACAGGCACCTGCAGTCCGTTATTAACTACAAGACCCAGCAATACTAAAATCAGCGCCCGTTTTACCACCCGCCACAACAGCTGTCCCTGGGTTTTTCCTTTTTCCAGTTCGCGGCCTACCGAGAAGGGGGTTGAAACACCGGCCATAAACAGGAACAAGGGGAAAATTAAATCGTAAGCGTGAAAGCCGTTCCAATCGGGATGCTCAAATTGATTGCCAATCATAGTCCAGAAAGCAGAGTGTGTGGTATCCCTTAACTGGTGGAATATCTCATCGGCCCCCATTATCCAAAACATATCAAAACCACGAAGGGCGTCCAATGAATATAACCGGGTAGGGGTGGAATCGAAATCGTCCGCCGCCTGAACTTTTGAAGTTTGAGCCATTTTTATGAATTGAGATTTAATTGATACAGGAAAGGTAAAACTTTTTAAATTAATTTACAAAGGTAACCTGAGTACATTGAGTGAAACGCACAAGCTTGTTACCTTAGGCCGAAATCGATTGTATTTCTATAACCGATTGGGTATCTTCTTAATCACACCGTCTTGTAATTTTGATAAAGTTAAAAGCATGCAGCTCGCTCCGATAATTGCAAAAAGCATATCTGATTGTGTATCAAATATATCACCCTGCGATCCGAGGAATGAATCGCCGGCAGATCCCGAAGAAACTGAAACCAGCCATTCCAGCAGTTCATATAGCAAACTGATAAGTCCGCACACGCTTATCGTTAAAAAAGGGATCCAGTTTTTCTTTTTAAAAACATCAAGACGAATAAATAATTCCCGCGTAATCATTGCTGGTACAAATCCCTGGAAAAAGTGGCCAAGCTTATCGTAATTGTTACGGCTTTGATGAAAAACATCCCGTATCCAATTAAATGCAGGCACCATGGCGTAGGTATAATGCCCTCCTATAAACAGGATATAGCAGTGGGCTAAAATAAAAATATAGGTTAAATAGGTGAACCGAAAGCGCCTGAATGTAAATAGCAATATAAAAGAGCCAATGATAGCCGGGAAAACCTCCAATATCCAGGTAAAGTAATCATGTGGCGAAATGGCGGATATCGCTAATCCGGCGAAAAACAAGAATACAAGTAATGCGTATTTTTTCATACCCTCAAGGTATAAAATAAATACGCATTAAATTAACTCAATCCAACTCAATCCAACTCAATCTAACCCAATCAACTATTCACCCCTCTTCAACCCAAACTTTTCAATTTTGCTGTACAGGTGGCTACGCTGGATATCGATGTCATCGGCAGTTTTCGATACATTCCAGTTGTTTTTCTCCAGTTTGAATTTGATATACTCCCGTTCAGCATAGTCCTTATATTCCTGGAAGTTTACAAACCTGTCAAAATCCGTTTGCTGTGCTGCATTGCCGTTAACGACTGCTGCCGGGCCCGATGGGTTGGCAAAGGCCTTAACATCATTATCGGTAATTATTTTGTCGCTTAATATAATCAGGCGTTCAACCATGTTCCTTAATTCGCGGATATTGCCTGTCCAGGGAAGCGCCTTCAGCGCATCAAGCGCCGCTTCAGATATCTTTTTAACCGGCATGCCATAATCATTGCAAATCTCATCCAAAAAGGTCTGTGTAAGTAAGGCAATATCGTCTTTTCGGTCGCTTAGCGGCGGCACATGTATTAAAATAACACTTAGCCGGTGGTAAAGGTCCAAACGGAAGTTACCTGCATCTATTTCCTTTAAAAGATCTTTATTCGTAGCCGCAACTACCCTCACATCCACATCAATTTCCTTTTCGCCGCCAACACGGGTTATTTTATTTTCCTGCAGGGCGCGTAACACTTTTGCCTGCGTGCTGGCACTCATGTCACCAATTTCGTCCAGGAAAAGCGTTCCGCCATTGGCCGACTCAAACTTGCCTATACGTTGCTTAATAGCGGAGGTAAATGAGCCCTTTTCGTGCCCGAATAATTCACTTTCAATCAGTTCTGATGGGATGGCTGCACAGTTTACCTCAATGAGCGGCGCGTTTGAGCGGTGCGATTTTTCGTGCAACCAGCGCGCAACAAGCTCTTTGCCGCTACCATTTGCACCAGTTATCAATACCCGGGCATCGGTGGGGGCAACCCTGTCAATGGTTTCTTTTATTTTGATGATGGCCTGTGAATCACCCAGGATGGACCGTACCTTGGCTACCCTGCGTTTTAAAACTTTTGTTTCGGTAACCAGGCTTCCCCTGTCAAGTGCATTTCGAACAGTAATGAGCAACCGGTTCAGGTCTGGTGGTTTTGATATAAAGTCGAATGCCCCTTTTTTACTGGCTTCAACTGCAGTTTCAACGGTTCCGTGACCTGATATCATGATAAACGGAAGATCTGGTTTCATAGCCAGGCCCTCGGTAAGCACCTCCATGCCGTCAATCCGGTTCATTTTAATATCGCACAGAACGAGGTCATAATCGTTTTTTTGTATCAGGTCCAGGCCATCAACCCCGTTATCTACGTCTTCAACAATATAATCTTCATATTCTAAAATCTCGCGTAAGGTGCTTCGAATCGCGCGTTCGTCGTCAATAATCAAAATTTTCGCCATCAGCTTCTGTTCAGTAGTTTAAGTATGTTTTACTAAGTTATGTAATTGTATAGAAAACTAAACACTATTGTTATGTAATTGTTTTGTGATATTTTGAAAATGTGCAGACATGGATGTGGATGTGCAGATGTGTGAATGTCAAACTTACCAATCCTCCAATGACTAAATGACTAATGACTAATAAAAAAAAGCCCCAACCGTGTTACCGGAAGGGGCATTGTTTGCAGCAGCAAACCTGTAAGCCGGGTTCTGTGCCGTCCCGATAAATCGCGACGGTTTCTATCATTAATCTGCTCCCGATGTCGCCATCGGAATTCAAGCAACCTACCCATCCCGGATATTCTCCGCCCGTGAGCAAAGAACGGAAACGAGCAGCTTCGCTTCCGGGACCTATTTGGTTTTTCAACTCCTGAGGTTTACCGCAATCCCGGTCGCCCGGAAAAGCCGTGGGCTCTTACCCCGCGTTTTCACCCTTACCCGCTGCAAGCAGTGGGCGGTTTATTTTCTGTGGCACTTGCTGTCACCGGCTGCCGGCGCCTTCCCGTTAGGAAGCAGGATGCTCTGTGTTGCCCGGACTTTCCTCCGCCACGATGGCTCGTGGCAGCGATAGAACGTTTTGCAGGTGTAAAGATAGGGTTTTTAGCCCGAAATCGCTGAATCCCGCTGGCGATAGCCTGGAAAATCCCCATCATTGTTTGCAGAATAAAATAAAATGTTTATTTTAAACAGCAGTTAGAAACAATTCGATCAATCATTATCAAATATGAAAAAACTGCTATTTTTCGCTTGTCTGCTTTGCGGTATCAAAACTGTATCGGCACAGGAAATTATCGCGCTTCAAATAGATTCGTCAGCCAACATCAGGAAAATAATCGTTCCTAGTTATGACAATCTTTTCAAATTGCTGAATGCATCTGCAAAAGAATATGAAACAACCTTATCGGCGCTTGATTATGTGAAGACAGAGGAAAAAGATGCCGATGCCTATTGCGCCAAATCCACCGATAAAAATGTGGTTTTTAGTATCATAAAACAGGAAAAAGAAATTGATATCGCCTTTAACGTCCACACGGAATACCCCAAATTAATGAAAGAAGCCTTACTGAAAAAAATCACCAACCTGACTTATAAAAGGGTTAAAGGAATGGACACCTATTATTTCGCAATTAATAATAATGCCGGTGCCGAAGTGCAGTATTGTATGCTCTTCGATATATCTAAAAAAGGCGGCGGTGGCGTAACATTGTTGGAGTTGGAATGATGAGGCATCCGCGGGTTGACGATCCGAGTCTTCAATCACTTATCTGCATGTGTTCAAATCGGTAATAACCTCTTCATAGCCTGTCATCCCCAATTGGTTGCCAAATGAGTTGTTGACGTAAGTAATAACCTGTGCAAGTTCCATCGGGTTCAGATCGATTTTAGCCATTTCGCCCTCAAAGCTGCGGTGGTCAATCTCAATTTTACCTTTTAAGCCATTTTTTATAATACAAGGGAGCCGGGTTAAATTACTTCTCATGAAACTTGTGTCCGAAAGGGGAGGGATTAAGCCCTTTAAACCTTCACCCTGTGAGCCATGACAGTTCTGGCAATGGCTTTGATAAACCAGGCTTCCCGACGTGTAATAGCGTTTAAATTCGATGCTTTCATCGTTTTGACAGGAAATGATCAAGACACCAAGTGCCAATAGAATACAGAGGAGGATTTTTACTTTCATTTGGCATTTACCTGGTCGGGCTCGGCTTCCAGCGTTTTAATATCCGCTATCATTTTGGTCACCTCGGCAGCATCTGTCCCTTCGTAAGTGCCGCGAATTCTTTTTTGTTTGTCGATTAATATCAAATACCCATCGTGAATATACTGCCCCTTCGGATTCATTTCCTGTACCGAAACAAGGTAACTTTTGGAGATGTGATAGGTATCATCCTTTTTGCCCTGCAAAAACCACCAGGTATTGCCAGCAATCTCAAGCTTATCGGCATATTTTTTCAAAACCGGTACACTATCATGAGCGGGGTCGATGGTGTGCGATATGATCCTGAAATCAGCAGTATTTTTAAACTCATTATAAACCGGCAGCATATTGCGGTGCATTACGGGGCATATAGTAGGGCAGGTGGTGAAAAAGAAATCAGCCACATAGATCTTATTGTTTAAACTTTTATCGGTGATGGTATCGCCATATTGATTTACAAATTTAAAGGCAGGTATGGTTGAATAAACGGTATCGGTTACCGCTTGCCCGTTTACGGTTTTAGTTGCCGCGTGCCTTTCGCCCAATATAGGTAGCGCTTTTTGGCTGCTGTTAAATTTGCAGGCCGTTAATGAAGTAATTACTACTATGATGTAAACCTGCGTCTTCATTTTTTCTTGATTTTAACCAGGTAACTGTTCGATTCGGCAACGGCTTTGTTTATTTGCGAATCTATCCCCGTTAGTAGTTTTTTTTGCGCACGCATATAAGTTATCGTTTCGTCGTCGGTTTTTCCTTTCTGGTCAACATCAAAATTATGCATCCAGGTGCTCATGGCGCTATCCGCTATAATTAGTTTTTGCCGTATTAAGAAAGCGGTGTCTTTCGCCGAGAGCTTTTGCAGTTTGATAACGGTATCCAGCTTCATCTGGTTATCGGTAAGCTCGCCATCGGTACCCATAACCTTGTTATGTATACTCAATACCGAATCCAGGATGGCTTTTTTTTGCCCCTTTTTATCGGCGCAGCCAAAAAATAATGTCGATGCAAGTAAAACGATAAAAATCTTCTTCATTTATCTAAAAATGTTGTGTGGCAAATATCAAAATTATAATCGACCGTCCTGCGCCCTGATGAAAAATATATAGTCGGTAGGCGGTAATTTTTCAATACCTGCGGTTATTAAATGCTGCCCCGCCTGGGCCCGGTGATGCGTACCGTGATTTATTACGTGCGCCAATACATCGGTTAGTTTGTTTTCAAAAGGTTCCCCCTTTGAGTTTTTGTAGCTGATTAAATTATCAAAGTCTGTTGTTTGCAGGCCATTAACAAAATCCAGCCATTCTTTACCGTTTTGGTCGATGATCCCGTTCAGCGAGTCGGCAGGCCAGTCGGGCCACAAGGCACCGCCCGGTGCCGGCAGACCTTTACACCGGTTTAGCCATATCTGGTGAGCGGCAAGTAAATGCGCCATTAGTTTAACTGGTTTGTCGGGATTGTTTACTTTCGAGATGGTTTCCGCAAGTATTTTATTGGCAAATAAATCGTATTGGAACATCCGGGTAAAATATTCTTTCATCCGGTAAAATTAAGCACTTAACCATAATTAAAACAAGCTGGTATTAGAAAATGGCAGTTATTCAACAATATTAACAAAGTGCCAATGCAATCCCCGAACTGTTAAATGTTAACAATATCATAATACTATAAATATCATGAGGTTATACTGATGCTTTAATTTTATCTTTATAGTTAAACAGCTGATAGTATGAAATTTATCGCCAACTTTCCGAAACTGTTAAAGGCATTCCGCGAGTGGATGTTTTTACGGAGCATGCGTTCATCATTTATTCATTAAGCGTAATTGATAAAACTTTTTGGTTTATAAAAATGTTATCTACAACTTGGGCTTCCTTTAGCTCAATTTAATGGAATCAAGCATCGCTGATAAAAATATCAATAAAAAACTTTTTGGGGACGATTTCGCCTGGGGTGTTTCTACTGCCGCTTTCCAGGTAGAAGGTTCATGCGATGCTGACGGCAAAGGTCAATCAATTTGGGATGTTTTTACCGGTAAAAAAGGAAAAATACTAAATGCGCACAACGCCGACCTCGCCTGCGATTTTTATAATCGCTATCAGGACGATATCGACCTTATCAAACAACTCAATATACCAAATTTCAGGTTTTCGATTTCATGGACCCGGATTTTACCTTCTGGAACAGGAGAAGCCAATCCCGAAGGCATAGCCTATTACAATCGCGTTATTGACTACTGCCTGGCACAGGGAATTGAACCATGGGTAACACTTTATCATTGGGACCTGCCGCATGAACTCGAACTGAAAGGCGGCTGGACTAATCGTAATGTTATCGATTGGTTTGCAGACTACGTAAAGATTTGCGCCCGCCATTTCGGCGACAGGGTAAAGCAGTGGATGGTTATGAACGAACCTGGTGTATTCACCGGCGCCGGCTATTTTTTAGGGATCCATGCTCCGGGCAGAACCGGGCTTAAAAACTTTCTGCCCGCTATCCACCACACCGTACTCAGTATTGTTGCCGGCGCCAAAGTTTTACGGCAGGAGTTGCCCCGGGCGCAAATCGGCACAACATTTTCATGCTCTTATGTGGAACCAGCAAGCGATAAAGTGCGCGATATAAATGCCGCAAAAAGGGTGGATGCTTTGTTAAATCGGCTGTTTATTGAGCCGCTGATGGGCCTCGGGTATCCGGTTAACGAGGTACCGGTATTAAAAGAGATTGAAAAGTATATGCTCGCCGGTGATCGGGAAAACTCGCTTTTTGATTTTGATTTTATCGGCATCCAAAACTACACACGCGAGATTGTAAAATATTCATTTTTTACGCCTTATGTAAACGCTTCATTAGTGAAGGCCGAAAACAGGAAAGTTGCCTTAACGCAAATGAAGTGGGAAGTTTATCCCCCGGCTATTTACCAGATGATTAAAAAGTTTAACGGTTATCCCGGTATAAAAAGACTGCTGATAACCGAAAACGGCGCTGCTTTCCCGGACGAAGTTATCGACGGTAAGGTTACTGACCCCTTACGTGTAGCCTACTTGCAAAGCCACCTGGCCCAAGTACTTAAAGCAAAAAATGAGGGGTATAAAATAAGCGGGTATTTTGTTTGGACCCTCACCGACAACTTCGAATGGGCCGAAGGATACCACCCGCGTTTTGGCTTAATTTATATTGACTTTGAAACGCAGCAGCGCATAATTAAGGCGTCCGGGCAATGGTACGCTGATTTTTTGCGGGCTTAGCTTTTTCGCGTTTAGGTTTCGGCAGGCTGATGTAAAATGTTGCCCCCTGCTTTTCGTTGTTCTCAAACCATATCTGGCCACTATGGTTTTCAACTATTTGCTTGCTGATAGACAAGCCCAGGCCGAATGACTTTTCGCCGGCAGTACCAGGACGCTTGGCTTCGGTAAACATGTTGAAAATTTTGTCCTTCATATTTTCTGGTACACCAATGCCGCTATCACTTACCGCTATCACGATGTTATTTTCGGTTTCCAAAGTTTTAACCTGTATTAAACCACCATACGGGCTAAATTTTATAGCATTGCTGATCAAATTGCCCATTACACGCCAAATTTTCTCGCGGCTTATTAATATTTCCCAGCGGCCGTCTAATAACTCCAGCGTAATTTCCTGGCTTTTCTCAGCCGCCTTAAAGCGCAACAATTCAACGCTTTTGCTTAATAGCGAATTGATGTCAACCGATTCCTTTTTCAGTTGCTCGGTTCCGTTTTCGGTTATTTCCAGTATCTCGTTGATCAGCTCCAGCGAGTTATTTGATGTTTCCTTTATCAGGTTGATCATCTCTTTTTGATCAGGCGTAAAGTCATCATCTTCCATGGCCAGGGTTAACGATGCTATGCCGCCAATAGGGTTGCGCAGGTCGTGCGCTACGGTTCTTAGTATCCGGTCTTTTTCAAGCCCTTTAATGCTTAATTCATCCAGCGCCTCCTCCAGATTTGCCTTCTGCAGGTAAATCTCATTATTTAAAGCATTTACAATTTGTACATCTTTTTTGGAACGTTTCCAGTTCCTGTGCACCAGGAAAATAATTGAAAACGCCATCATAGCGCAAACAACGGCAACCCACAAATACAACTGCTGCAGTTTAGCGTGATTCTTAAGGTCGTTTATCTGCGCTTGCTTTTCAAAGTTACTTAACTGCTCATTTACATTGCTTTCCTTTAGTAATGCCAGCTTTTTTTCTGCCGAATCTTTTAGTGTATTATATTTTTGCAGGTAAGTTAATGACGACTCGAAATTTTGTTGACGGAGGTAATAGCCGCTCATCAACCGGTTCCAGTCGGCTTCAGCTTCTTCATTTTTTACGGTGTCCAGTTGTCCACGTAAACTGGTCAGTAAACCAAAAAGGTTAGCGGTCTGATTTTCATCGTAATAAACCTGGGCCAATTTTATTTCGGCTAATTCAGCATCGCTATTATCGTTACCTTTTTGCAGGTTAACCGCAATGCTCTTTTCCAACAGGTCAATAGCTTCTTTATCGTTATGCCTGGCAATTAACACTTCGGCCTCATTGCCGTAAATAACTGCTTTTGCCACATCAATCAGGTAAGGCCGTTTGTTAAACTGCGCAGCTTTTTGGTCAATAAATTTTAGTGCAGCGTTAAAATAGAAAATAGCGCTGTCGAGTTCGTTGTCATGCTTATAACTTAATGCAATGTTATCCAATACCTCTTGTTTGCGATAGAAATCGGCAAATCTATCCTCAGCATTTGAACTCAGTTTATAACAATCTTTAAAATAAAATGCAGCCAGTTTAAAATGCCCCATTTTATAAAGGATCATGCCCATCCGGTAATCATAATCGGATAAAGCCCTGTTATTTAAATTGTTTTTCCCGACCCTTAAGCCCTGGAAATAATGCTGATAGGCATCAGTAAACTTCTGCATGGAAAAGTTTGCATCGCCCAGAGCCATATTGGCTTCCACGTAATTGGTCACGAACTGCGGCCTGGTAACACTCCGGTTTGCCATCGCCAGCATACTGTCGGCGTAAAGCAATGCCTTTGCATTGTCATGCCTGGTCATTTCCCAGTACACATAATGAAACCCATACGTGCGGAATTTGTCATCAATATTTGGCTTGCTGATATGATTCATTGACGAATCGAGATAACGGATCCCCGCTTCAGGCCGGTTAGCGGCATAAAGTGTGGTTACCTTCGCAAAAACGGGTTTAAAAGCATCGGAGTATCCGGCGGCAGCCGTAGTTTTTTCCCGGCACGAACTGAAAGAAAATAGAAATGCAAGCAATAAGAGCCCTTTTACGCTATATAAAGCGCGTTTAAAGATCAAAGGACCGCCATAAAATGGCAATATTAAAGACTTCGGCAGCATACTACGAGCCTTTATACGTGCAACAGCAAAAATAAGTTTAAATAAAACTTCAATTACTACTTAAATGCATTTTCGCCGGTGATGTCCATTCCCGTGATCAGCAGGTGGATATCGTGCGTTCCCTCATACGTTACTACTGATTCCAGGTTCATCATATGGCGCATAATAGGATACTCGCCTGTTATGCCCATGCCACCCAGCATCTGTCGTGCTTCGCGGGCAATATTTATGGCCGTTTCCACACTATTACGCTTCGCCATCGATATTTGAGTAGGCGTAGCCCTATTCTCACTCTTCAGCACACCGAGCCGCCAAACCAGCAATTGTCCTTTGGTTATTTCGGTGATCATTTCGGCCAGTTTCTTTTGTTGTAACTGAAAACCGGCGATAGGCCTGTCAAACTGTTTGCGTTGTTTTGAGTATCGCAGGGCAGTATCATAGCAATCCATAGCAGCGCCTAATGCACCCCAGGCAATGCCATAGCGCGCCTGGTTAAGGCAACCCAGCGGCCCCTTTAACCCCGAAACGTTGGGCAGCAGATTTTCTTTGGGCACTTTTACGTTATCAAAAACAAGTTCGCCAGTGGCGGATGCCCGGAGCGACCATTTGTTGTGTGTTTCCGGCGTGGTAAACCCTTCCATGCCGCGTTCAACTATCAGGCCACGGATTTTGCCACTTTCGTCCTTTGCCCAAACAATGGCAATATCTGCAAAAGGCGAATTAGAGATCCACATTTTGGCGCCATTAAGTAAATAATGATCACCTGCGTCCTTAAAGTTAGTTTCCATGCCGCCCGGGTCCGATCCATGATCGGGTTCTGTCAACCCAAAACAACCCATCAGTTCGCCGGTAGCCAGTTTTGGTAAGTATTTCTTCTTTTGTTCTTCCGATCCGTAAGCATAAATAGGATACATCACTAATGATCCCTGTACCGATGCAGTCGACCGTATCCCTGAATCGCCCCGCTCAATTTCCTGCATAATAATGCCGTAAGCGGTATAATCAAGCCCGGCGCCGCCATATTCAACGGGTATGGTAGGGCCAAACGCACCTACTTCACCAAGGCCTTTTATCAGTTGTTTCGGGAACTCGGCCCGTTGTGCATAATCTTCAATAATTGGGCTTACTTCCTTTTTAACCCAGTCGCGTACCGAGGCACGGATTAACTTGTGCTCATCCGTAAGCAACTCATCCATCAGGTAATAATCAGGCGATTCAAAAAGATCTTTTTTAGGCATAGTGTATTCAATTGGTGGGCAAAGATAGTAGTTTTGATTTCGGAAACAGGAATTTCGAATTCGGAATTTTAACAGCGATTTTGGGATGATGAATAGTTATTAACCTATATTTAACCCCGGAATCGATTATACGATATCCCAAAATACCAATGATAACAATTGCTATACAAGGCGCTGAATTTTTTGCCTACCACGGGTTTTATCCCGAAGAACAAAAATTAGGCACAAAGTTTATTGTAGATGTAGAGGTGAATTTTACACCCGCCGGTAACATCAAGGACGATAAAATAAGCAACACGGTTGACTACGAAAAAGTGTACAACATCGTTTGCGAAGAAATGAAAAACACCCGCAAACTGATCGAAACGGTGGCACAATCAATTGCCGATGGTGTTAAAGAGAGGTATAGTTTTGTTGATAAAATTCGTGTTTCCATCCGGAAAATGAACCCGCCCCTAGACGGTAAGGTTGAATTTTCAAGCATTATTGTAACTGTTTGAACCGGGATTTGTCGGATTTTTGGATTTTTGAGATAATAATTAAATAATTTTGACCCGGTTTGCAGCTATGTTGAAAATCGGTATAACCACAGTAAATAGCATAAGTTAATTACCCGATTTGCAGGCATCCTGAAATCGTTATAATCCAAAAAATCCCAGTCAATGCCCGCCAATAAAATAACACTCGAAATACTTGCCGCTATTATTGCAATAGTGGACGACGAATATACCATAACGGCCCCCGAAGAACTTGATAAATACAGTCATGACGAAACGGAGGACCTTCGTTATTATCCTGAAGTTGTAGTAAAGCCCCGCACAGCCGAAGAAGTTTCGGCGTTGATGTTATTGTGCAATAAGTATTTGGTACCCATAACGCCACGAGGGGCAGGTACTGGTTTAAGCGGAGGCGCGTTGCCGGCATTTGGCGGTATTGTATTGGCCATGGAGCGTTTTAACAAGGTGCTGGCCATTGATGAACAAAATCTGCAGGCGGTAGTTGAACCCGGCGTAATAACCGAGGAATTTATGAACGAAGTGGCTGCAAAAGGACTGCTTTACCCGGTAGATCCCGCAAGTAAAGGCAGCTGTTTTATAGGTGGGAATGTTTCGCATGGCTCAGGTGGTCCAAGGGTGGTTAAATATGGCACTATCAGGGAGTATATCCTTAACCTGGAGGTTGTTTTGCCATCCGGCGAAATCATCTGGACCGGCGCAAACACCTTAAAGTATGCATCGGGCTACAATTTAACCCAATTGATGATAGGGTCGGAGGGGACGCTGGGTGTTATTACCAAAATAGTTGTGAAACTGATCCCCCGGCCTACCGTTGATGCCTTGTTGCTGGCATCCTTCGATTCGATTGAAAAGGCTGCGGCCGCTGTGTCCGCAATTTTTCGCGCCGGGATCATTCCTTCTGCCGTGGAATTTATGGAGCGCCGGGGCATTGAATGGGTGATTTTGCACGACGGAATTAATTTCGACCTTAAAGACGATGCCAAAGCATTTTTATTAATTGAAGTTGATGGCACTAACCAGGATGTAATTTTTACCGACTGCGAAAAAATAAACCAGGTTTTGGAAGAATACGGCTGCAACGATGTGCTCTTTGCCGATACATCGGCCCAAAAAGAAGAACTTTGGCGCATGCGCCGCACCATGGCGGTCTCGGTTAAATCAAATTCCGTATATAAAGAAGAGGATACCGTTGTACCGCGTGCCAGCCTGCCGCAATTGATTAAAGGGATAAAAGAAGCAGGTGTTAAATATGGCTTTGAGTCAGTGTGTTATGGGCATGCCGGTGATGGAAACGTGCATGTAAATATTTTGAAAGGCAATATGAGCGACTGGGATTGGGAGCACCGCTTAAAAGACGGTATCAAAGAAATATTTGAACTTACTGTTGCATTGGGCGGCACCATATCCGGCGAGCACGGCATCGGCCTGGTTCAAAAGGAGTTTATGCCGATAAAATATACCGAGACCCATTTTGCCCTCTGGCGGGGCATTAAAAATGTATTCGACAAAAACGGCATATTAAACCCCGGCAAAATGTTTTAAGTTAGTGAAATGGTAATCATAAAATGCTAAATTTAACCCTTGGTCAACAATTCAACAATTCAACAATTCCATAATTCAATAACTCAAAACTCCCCTTGCAGTCTCTACAATTTGATATAGCAAACCAGGACCTGATAAAAATCGGCCTGGCCATTGTATGCGGCGGCATTTTGGGTGTTGAGCGGCAGTATAAAAATAAAACAGCCGGTTTTCGTACCATTATTGTCATTTGCGTGGGCGCTGCCATATTTACCAATATTGCCCAGCGTTTTGGCGGGGTTGGCAGCATGAATATTGTAACGGGCGTCGGTTTCATTGGCGCAGGCGTAATTTTTAAGGATAATATTGGCGTAAGCGGCCTCACTACCGCGGCCGTTATCTGGGTGTCGGCAGCTATTGGTATGGCCGTGGGATCAGGGAATTACACATTAGGTCTCGTCACAACGGGAGCGACCTTAACGGTGTTGATTATTTTTAATGTGCTCGAACGCTATATTGATAAGGTACATAAGGATAAGTTATTTTTAATTGAGTTCACCAACGCCGACTATGAAAACCTGGAGCATTTGAGAAACATCATCAAAGCACACGAATTGAAGGCCGATACCGTTCAGATATCTAAAAAAAATGGCTGTCTTCATGCAGCAGTTTGGGTTACCGGTCACCGCAAAAAAATTGTCAAGCTGGATGAATTGCTTTTGCAAATGCCCGAGGTGAAATCGTTTTGATATTGCTGTATAGATGATGTCCCAGACATGTCTTTACAGGGTTTACACAAAGTTTCCACTTTTCAATTTTTAAAAAACTAAAATATTGATAATCAGTTGATTGAAAAAGTGATGGGTTTACACATTGCGCGTTTTTGCTTGATTTTTGTTTCCGAAATCGCAAATAGATTGAACTTCTGACGCATTAATGATTATCAATATGTATACAACAATCTACGTAATTAACTAACCGAAGTCCTTAAATGAAACTTACTGCCCCGGTTAAACTGATTGTATTGCTATCTGTGCTTTTGACCAGCTCGATGGAGCTGTCTTGACCGATGCTATGTTGCTTATCTCCGTATGTGCTTAAATCAATCTTTAACATACAACGGGTAGTCACTTTTTGCCAACCGGCTCTTACCTAAATCAATCTCGCGGGTTATAAACTTTTCATCGGTACTGGTGGTGCATATTAAATTACCGTTTGCAGGCTTGGCTATCCAGCCCGTGCCTCCCCATTGAAAATCATTGTCATCCGTGCCGGAACGGTTCGAGCTTAAACAATAAGCGCCGGATATGATAGCCAGCGTTTGCCCCAAACGTACCCATTGATTTCCGGATGCCAAGCCGGTTGCCCTTGGGCATAACAACAAGTCGATTCCCTGTTTGCCATAATCCCGGGCATATTGGGTAAACCACATTTCGGTACATAACAAAACGCCTATTTTTAGCCCGGAAAGCTCTAAAATATCAAATGAGGGCACTTTTTCGCGGTCGAACCAGGTCTCTTCCCAAAAGTATGGCTCCTCCGGGAAAAAGGTTTTGGTATGAATTTTACGATGTCCCAGTCCTTTTTCATACACAAAAGCTGTGTTAAAAAACTTATGTCCCTCAATAACAGGCTTGGAATAGACGACGTATTTTGCCTGCAATTGTTCAATTTCCGGTAGCCATTTTTCATGCTTTTGAACCGAAAGCATTTGCTCAGCATGATTTACCTTTTCTTCGGTAGCAATCCATTTGCCGAAGGGTAATTCGGGCAATAACAGTAAGTCGGATTTATTTTGCTTTACATGACTTTTCAGCTTATTCCAGTCGTCAATAAACTTAGTCTCATTATTGCTCAGTTCGCATACGGTTACTTTCATATCGGTAGATATTAATTTTGGGGGAGTTAGGCAGGTCAAAAGTAAAACAAAGAAGATTACACAAACCATATTCCGCTATAAAATCTCCGTGCCTCTCTATGTCTTCTCAGCACACGCTGCGGTTAAACCGGACAACTTCAATAAAAACATTGCAGGGCAGCGACCTAAGCAATTAACTGTTCCATAAATGCGCCAATATTGTTTTTCCCGTCAACAAAATGGATTTCCAATATCCAGTGCCTGCTGTTTCCCTGCGGATCTTTGTTAAACATATCCTGGTGATTGTCCGGGTGAATATCCAAACCCAGGTTGCCCGGTCCTAATTGTTCATGCGGGTATGGCCCAACAATATGGCCGCCAATTTCACCCCCATATTCATAGCCAAAGCGTTTGGCTAAGTCAACCAGGTACTGATAAAACGCGGCCCCGGTTAAACTATTATGCTTGCTGTACCAGGCATTGGCTTCCTGCCAGGCTGCTTCAACATCGGTCATTATCTTCAATTTTAAAGGCGATTGGCCAATAATATAGGTCCGTGCAAAGTCGGCCTCATAACCGTTTACTATCGGGCCATAATCCAGTATCACCAGGTCGTCGTCTTCAATAGTGCTGTCTGGTGGGTCCGCGCTATAAGGCTGCATTGTGTTTACCCCGGCCTTAATAATTTTTTTATGCCAGAAATTATCAATCCCAAAAACATTGGCGGCAAGTTCAACTACTTCGTCGTTCAGTTTCTTTTCAGTTTTTCCAGGGATAATCAGTCCGGCTTTTTCAACGGCTTCAAATAATTCTTTTGCCGTTTGTTCGGCAAGTAACAGGTTTTGTCTGGTGTTATCCATGGTTTTTGTTTAATAATGGGCCTCAAAAATCAATTGATCAATAGTTCATATCCTTGTTATCCTTCAAATCCCTTATGTTTCTTTCAATTTCTATCTTGTTGCCACCTTTGGCTTGCGGCAAGGCTTTCTGGGCGAACGAGAGCGCCGTTTTAAAGTCGCCCAGCGCGGAGTACCCGCTTGCCATGCCGATATTGGTAAACAACGTGTTAGGATATTTATCGTACATCATTTTAAATATATCAAACGCCTCCTTTGTTCTTTTTAGCAAAACCAGGCTGTAGGCGTAGGTATAGCCTTGTATATCATCGGCAAGGGGCAAGGCTTTTTTCATCACCTCGTCTGCTTCGGCTTTTCGGCCAAGGCTGTCCAGCAAAGCTGCTTTGGTTTGCCAGGCGTTAAAAGCAAGTAGCCCGCCAAAGGTCCGGCTGGTTGCGCTATCGGCCCACATCAGGCCCTCTTCCAGGTTCACTTTATTGATTGCACAAAAAGCGGCGGCCTGGTTCCAGGGCTGCCAACTCTCAGGTAAGGCTTTATCACCCCTTAATTCTTTCCTGAACGATGCCAGCTGCGTTTGTATCACATCCACATCAATCTTAAAGGGTATCGTCAGCTTTTCCCATTGCAGTTTGATGGTAGCGCTTGAAGGGGTTTGGTCAGTAAACCGGTACTCGAGCCACTCGGTGCTGTAATCGGTTTTTACGGGTTTAACTTTTACCCGTAAAGCGTCTTCCGCCGGGTCGTAAAAAAAATTGCCCCATGAAGTGGAGTTTTTGGAGAAGATCAAAATGCATTCATCAGGATAATAAGCTATAAAAAAGCCATACCGGCCGGCGGGCAGGTCCTGACCTTCTATTTTTACATCAGTTGTAAATTCAATGGTTGTATTTTCATTTGCCCCGGCGCGCCAGGGTGCGGGCTTTTTGGCGCCGTACCCCAGTTCACTAAACCCAACCGGGATCAGTTCACCCCAAATATGGCCTTCTCTTTTTTTAACACCCGGGCGGCTATAATAGATGGTTACGTTGGTAATGCCAATTTGCTCGCTCACTGATGCCTTTTTGTTGCCTCCCCTTGGCAAAGTGATCAACTGGGCTTTAGCTATACCGGAGGATGCAATTTGAATAGCAAGAAACAATAAATAAAATTTTAATAAACGTTTCATTATGAGTATTTTATATTATTTTATTAAAGTGATATCGGTATTTTTTTCCATCTCTGCCGCACGCGGCAGAGATGGGGTCGAAACGTTCCCGGTCCTGAGAACTATGGGAGTCGGGACGGGCATTACCAGGGTATAAGTGCATAACCCTGGTGTAAACTATTTTACTGCCCATCCGTACAGCGGATCTTTACAAACCTTGCCGTTTCCCATAGCATCGGTTCAACCATCCGTTTGCCGTTTTCGGCGAAGCGGATAAAAAATATTTCGTTTATAGTTCAATTTGTCTCATCAATTCCACGGTTGATACCGGCAAATAAACGACATGTCAGTTATAATAAAAAATACTTAATTTGCATCAACTTATAACAAAACATACATAAATGGATACCCAAACACTCAAAAACTTTATTAAACTGGCCAATACACTGCACTTCACCAAGGCATCGGAAGAAGTGTTTATGGCGCAGCCTGCTTTGAGCCGCCAGATAAAACAGTTAGAGGAAACTATCGGCGCAAAACTTTTCAAAAGAAACAAGCGAAATGTATCACTAACCCGGGCGGGTTTGTATTTTAAGCAGGCGGCACAACAAACTGTCGATCAGTTAAATTACGCCATTAACAGGGCTAAGCAAATCCACAATGGCGAGGCCGGCGAAATAAAAATAGGGTATACACATTCCATCGTACAAACCATTTTACCCGGAATTATAAAGGAGATCCGCAGCCAATTCCCTGATGTGAAAACTATCCTGCGTGAAATGAACAACAACGAACAATACCGCGACTTGACCGAGCAGAAGATTGATATAGGTTTTGCCACCAATCCCATAGTGCCCGAGAACCTGAAAAGTAAGGTGTTTTTTGAGGACGTTTTTGTGGTGGTATTACCCGAAGATCATCATCTATTGAAGCAAAAACCAATGAATTTTTCCGCATTTGCAAATGAAACCTTCATCCTTCCTCACGAGATAGAGGGCAGCGACTATGTGCATACGGTGGAATCTATTTGCTTTGATGCGGGCTTTTTGCCGAATGTTGTACATCATACCTCGTCGGTAAGTTCGGCTTTGCGGCTGGTGGAAGCAGGGCTGGGTGTCACTATCGAGCCCAAAGGATCATTATCAGGTCAAAACCTGGCCATAAAATATATCGAACTGAATAACATCCCGCAAAAAGTACAATCCACCATTTTGTGGAACGAAAACACCGAAAATGAGCATTTGCCCATTTTACAACTCATTAAAAAGATTGTTAACCTGGGCTGAGTTCATCTCAATTCGTATTCAATATCAGCCCCGGCTTGTCAAACTCAATCATGGTTTGCCGCTCCCGTTGCGGTATAGGTACCGATTTATTCTGTTTGTAATCATAGCTGATGCAAACCGTTTTGCCCGTAGTACAAATCTCTTCGCCATGTTCGGTCACCCTCACCAAAATATGCATAATATCAAAACTGCTGTTGCCTATGCGGGTGGTGCGCACATAGCATATAATTTCATCGCGCAGCATAATCGGCTTTAAGTAATTCACCTCCGACCGGCCTACAATAACGCCGTTCTGGCTCCAGTCCCAATGGATGGCTTCGTTCCAGTACTTAAGGCGGCCTTCTTCAAAATAAGTTAAATAGATAGCATTGTTTACGTGCCCTACAGCATCGATATCTGAAAAGCGGATAGCAATAGGCGTTTTATAGGAGTAATCTGATAGTTTTTCAGCCATTTTATGTCATTTTGACGTGTGGAAATTATTTTAACAGACATAATGACTGCTAATAGATCGATTTTATGGGTTGGTATAACACTTGACAAACCAACTGCGAAGATAAATAAAACAAAAATCTTAGGAGGATATAAAAATGACATTAGTAAAATTTGCAAACGGACAAAAAAATCATGCGGTTAATCCATTCTTTAGCGATGTGTTTGATTCAATATTAAACGATTCGTTTTTAAGCGATAAATTATCAAGCCGCGTACCTGCAGTTAACATTTCTGAAACCGAAAATGAGTTCCACATTGAGTTGGCTGCTCCCGGTTTAAAGAAAGAAGATTTCAAGATTAATCTTGATAAAAACGTATTAAGCGTTTCGGCTGATAAGAAAGTTGAAAACGTTGAAGAAGGAAAAAAATTCAGCAAACGCGAGTACAGCTATAACTCATTCACCAGGTCATTTACTTTACCTGAAGTTGCCGATTATGGCAAAATTGAAGCTGAATATACCGATGGCATTTTGAAGCTTAACGTAGCTAAAAAAGAAGAAGCCAAAATTCAGTCAAGAGAAATTGCTGTAAAATAATTTCTGAACTTTGATTCGTCGGATTTTAGGATTGTTGTATCGAGGAGATAGGTGTTGAGGGGCCATTTTGTTAAAAATCATGGCAATCCTTAATTCCCACAAATCATGGTTCAGACAATATAAAGAGTGTTTTCATAATAAGTTGGTTTAGTTTGTGGAAGGCCGTTCCGAAAGGGGCGGCCTTCTTTTTATTGTCTGAACCTTGATTCGCATGATTTTAAGATTGAAGGATTAAGATAATAGCATCAAGGCAATCTCGTAATCTGAACCTTGATTCGCATGATTTTAGGATTGAAGGATTCTAACAGCCCGCGTCAAGCTAATCCTTTAATCCCCAAAATCATGGTTCAGACAAAAAAATCAAGGCAATCCATTAATCCGATGAATCAAGGTTCAGATAATCTTTAGTCTCTCATATTAATATACTGCAAAGGCTGTCCAAAATCGCCTTTCCGGCATAGACTGATAACCGCTTGCAGGTCATCTATCTTTTTGGCCTGTACCCGTACCTGATCGTCCATAACGGAGGCCTGCACTTTTAGCCCACTATCTTTTATCGCTTTCACTATTTTTTTAGCAGCTTCTTTATCAATGCCTTCGCGTATTTTTATTTCCTTACGGATCATATTGCCTGATGCATATTGTTCCTTGCCAAAATCAAGCGCCTTGGGGTCCAGTTGTTGCTTTACCATACGGCTGATGATGGAATCCTGTATGGCTTTCAACCGCATATCGTTTTCGGTAACCACCGTCAGCGTATTGGTTTTTTTATCCAGATCGATTGTGCTTTTACTGTCGTTAAAGTCGTAACGGTTAAGTATTTCCTTTTTAGCGGTATTTACGGCGTTATCAAGCGTTTGTCCGTCAATTTTACTTACAATATCAAAAGTTGGCATGGCTGGTTAGTTTATTTTGGGCGATCAAAGGTAGTGTTTTAGTCCGGAAGTCAGAAAAGTCCGAAAGTCAGGGAAGTCGGAAAAGTCCGGAAATTCTTTTTGCTTCTGGAAATAGCTTTTCGATGTCAATCTTTCTAATCTTTCGGACTTCCGGACTTTCGGACTCCCACCCCTAAAACTAAACATAAAACAATGAGTTAATATTAACTTAACAATTAAATCAGCAGATTTGTAAATCAGGCTGAAAAGCCGGTATTTTATGGACAGTAAACACATACCTACAATTAACCGCGAAATAAGCTGGTTGTATTTTAATGACAGGGTTTTGCAGGAAGCAGCCGATCCGACTGTCCCGCTGATTGACAGGATAAAGTTTTTGGCCATATTTTCATCAAACCTCGATGAATTTTACCGTGTAAGGGTAGCCACGATGACCCGCCTGGCAAATCTGAACGAAAAAGCCAAAGAGATTTTAGGTTATAATCCCAAAAAGCTATTAAACCAGATAAAAAATATTGTTGTACGCCAGGAACGAAAGTTTAACAACCTGTACGAAAACATTATTGTAAAGCAGTTAGCCGAAGAAAAAATATTTATCCTGAACGATAAGCAGTTGAATGTTAGTCGCGGGGAATTTGTGAAGCGGTATTTCCGGGAAAAACTATTGGCTACGCTGGTGCCCATTATGCTGCATGAGGGTCTTCCATTGCCTGAGCTAAGAGACAGGGCCGTTTACTTTTTCGTAAAGCTCACCAAAAATAAAAAATCACGCCTTGCACTCATTGAATTTCCTGATTCCTTGTCGCGGTTTATCGTCTTGCCCGAAACCAATAACCTTAAATTCCTTATTTTATTGGATGATGTTATCCGCTACAGTTTAGAGGATATATTTTTCATTTTCGAGCATGATACTGTCGAAGCTTATTCCATCCAGCTCACCAGGGATGCAGAATTAGACCTGGATAAGGAGGTGAGCGAGAAATTTATAGATGCCTTATCAAAAAGCCTGCAGAAACGAAAAAAGGGTAAGCCCATGCGTTTACTTTATGATTCGGAAATGCCGCTGGATATGCTCAATTACCTGGTGAACAAAATGGGACTGGGCGGCGAAAGCCTTATACCGGGTAACCGTTATCATAATTTTAAAAACTTTATTTCATTCCCAAATGTGGGCAGGAGCGAGCTGGAATACGAAAAAAACATCCCCTTACCGGTAGATGGACTGTCGTTTGGTAAAAGTTTAATGGAGATGGTTGCTAAAAAGGACTACATGATCAGTACCCCATATCAGTCGTATGATTATGTCATCCACTTTTTACGCGAGGCAGCTATCGATCCCAAAGTAAAAGAAATAAGTATAGCCGTTTACCGTTTGGCCGAAAACTCGCGTGTAATGCACGCCTTAATTAATGCTGCTAAAAATGGTAAAAAAGTAACCTGTCTGGTTGAGTTACGGGCTCGTTTCGACGAGCAAAATAATATAGGCTGGAGCCGCAGACTGGAAGAGGAGGGGGTTACCGTGTTATATGGTATTGATGGCTATAAGGTGCACTCCAAAATATGCTTAATCACCCGCGTCGAGAAAGGTAAAGATAAAAACTACGCATGCCTCTCAACCGGTAATTTTAACGAAAAAACAGCGCAGATCTACGCCGATCATACCTTGCTGACGGCAAATACAAAAATCACCGACGACCTGGTAAATATTTTTAAGGCCCTCAATAAAAACCTTTTACCAAAAGGACTAAAAAGCCTCATCGTATCGCCTATTGATTCGCGCCCGGCAATTTATAAGTTGATTGACAACGAAATAAAAAATGCAAAAGCGGGCAAAGAGGCTTACATGATCCTGAAAATGAACAGCCTTGCCGATGAGCAGATGATCGCTAAGCTTTACCAGGCCAGCAATGCCGGCGTCAAGATAAAGTTGATCATCAGGGGCATGTGCTGCCTGATTGCGGGGATGAAGGGCTACAGCACCAATATCGAAGTTATCAGCATAGTTGATAAATACCTGGAGCATTCCCGCGTGCACATCTATTGTAACGGTGGCAACGAATTGCTATACCTTACCTCGGCAGATTTTATGACGCGTAATATTGATACACGCGTTGAAGTTGGGTTCCCGATATATGATGAAAATATACGAAAAGAGATCAGGGATATCATCAACCTGCAACTGGAGGATAACACCAAATCGCGCGAGATTAACAGCCATAACACCAATAAATACCATAAAACCGATTCCGCTGTTCCGCAGCGTGCGCAGGTTGACATTTACAATTACCTGAAATATAAAAACAAATAACGTTGAGATACGCAGCCATTGATATAGGTTCAAACGCGGTGAGGTTACTCATTGCTGATATTACAGAAAACAATTCGTCGGTTTCATTTAAAAAAAACACACTTGTTAGGGTGCCCCTACGCCTTGGTGACGATGCATTTCTGGATCATACACTTTCCGATAAAAAGTCGGCAGATCTGTTAAAAACCATGTCGGCTTTTCGCAACCTGATGGATGTTTACAAGGTGGTTGATTACCAGGCGTATGCAACCTCAGCCATGCGCGAAGCAAAAAACGGCGAGGAGATAGCTCAACGTATAAAAACGGATACCAATATCGACCTGGAAATTGTAAGTGGTCAAAAAGAAGCCCAGATTATCTACTCAAGTCATATTGAACAACTGATTGATAAAGGCAAAAACTACCTTTATATTGATGTTGGTGGCGGCAGTACCGAGTTGTCGTTGTTTTCGGCGGGGGAACTGTGGGCATCAAAGTCTTTCAACATAGGCACCATACGAATGCTGGATAACCAGGATACCGACGAAAGCTGGAACGAGATGAAGGAGTTCATTAAAGAAAGTACCCGTCCGTTTAAGCTGATATCAGGCATTGGTACCGGTGGTAATATCAATAAATTGTATAAACTGGCCGAAGAAAAAGATAATGCGCCTTTAACGTATGCCAAACTTAAAACCCTGTATAATTATTTAAGCTCCTTTTCATTGAAAGACAGGATAAACGTGCTTGGCCTTAACCAGGACCGCGCCGATGTAATTATCCCGGCTTGCGAAATTTACATGACAGTTTTAAAATGTGCCAATATCAAAAACATGTATGTACCTACAGTTGGGCTGGTGGATGGCATTATCCAGACTCTTATAGACAAAAATTTCTAATTGGGGTTAAATTTATTTTAACAAATCATTTAAAAATTAAAAAACTGTTTTTATATTTGTAGTGCCCTTTCAATGGGCATGTTTTTCATAGGTAGATGTAGGGTCGAGTACTTGTTATTCGACCCTTTTTTTATGCGCTGATTTTTAACCGGTTAGGTTTAACAGTATGGATGCGAAGAAAAAGATTGTTGTTGCCATCACCGGGGCTAGTGGCTCCATTTACGCGAAGCTTTTGCTCGACAAGCTGCAGCAACTCGCCGCACAAATAAGCGAAGTAGGGGTTGTAATGTCCGACAATGCCAAACAGGTATGGCAATTTGAGCTCGAAAATGAGCAATATGCCGATTATTCCTTTGAATTTTTTGCTAAAAATGATTTCATGGCGCCCTTTGCTTCGGGGTCTGCAAAGTTTGATACCATGGTGATTGTACCTTGTTCCATGGGGACCCTGGGCCGTATTGCCGGTGGCATATCAGACGACCTGATCACCCGCGCTGCCGATGTGATGTTAAAGGAGCGCCGCAAACTAATACTGGTGGCCAGGGATATGCCCTTTAACCTGATCCATATCCGTAACATGCAAACAATAACCGAAGCAGGCGGCATTATTTGCCCTGCTATACCATCGTACTACAGCAAGCCTCAAACAGTTGA
>Ga0206865_1053_pt1 | contig 37249 bp, 37 predicted proteins | sample Alteio_BWOrgCont_39_FD_152628 | JGI IMG/M metagenome (GOLD analysis project Ga0206865, IMG submission 152628) | Enriched cells from forest soil in Barre Woods Harvard Forest LTER site, Petersham, Massachusetts, United States -... | ecosystem: Environmental > Terrestrial > Soil > Temperate forest >...
CAGACCTTCAGACGCAGGCAGCGAAGAATTTCCAGGGGATGGAGCGAGGTTGTCCTGACCTGACGCAATTCGGGGATGTCGCGGTAAATCTCGGGCAGGCGATAAAAGGGCACGCGATGATTGAGATGATGGATATGGTGATATCCGATATTGCCGGTGACCCACGCCATGAACGGGTTGGTTTTCAAAAAGCTGGACGATTCGAGGGCCGCGCCTTCAAAAGTCCAGCCTTCATTGACTTTGAGAACGACCCCGGGGAAATTGTGCTGCGCGTAAAAGAGATACGAACCCAGAGCGCCGGCAATACTAAAAGGGAGCAACTGGACCAGCACCATCGTCAGCCAGCCAAAATGAATGGTCAGCCAGATGGCGGCGCAGACATGGAGCAAGAAGGCTGGAACGGAATCAATATGCTTTCGTGGCGATTTGAAGAATGGCAGAATCACCATTCCAAAAATAAACACGGTGAAGTACCCGAACAGGATGGTGAGCGGATGGCGCATGAACAGGTAAAGGAAACGATCCCCGGCGGAAGTCCGTTGATATTGTTCACGGGTCATGATGGGAAAAGAACCGATGTTGGCGCTGCGCAACTTGCAATTGTGCGTATGATGGTAGTCATGCGAACTGCGCCAAACCGCACTGGGGCAAACAAAACAAATGCCGTACAGGCGCATGACAATCGCCGCCACACGCGACCTGGGCAAAATCGCATGATGTTGCTGGTCGTGATAGATCACAAACAACCGGACGATGAGCAACCCGCTCAGGACACTGCAAACGATACGCCCGATCAGGGGCAGCACCGGAAAAGTTCCCGCAACAGCCAGCGCCAAATAGAATGCGGTGGAAAGAATACACCACCAGCTTTTCCACGAGGAATCGCGGGCATACGGTTTGGTTCGGGCATATAGGGTCTGAGGAGCCATGCTTCAATGCAGAGTCCGCCAACAAAGGGTGAAGGTCAATGAAGTTTCGAATTAATTTTTTTTAATGTTGTGTACGATAAGGCATTACGATCAGCCACTGCCTCGTAACGCCAGTGGTATTAACACCTTGTCAGCCGTGCCGGTGAAGGATTCTCCTTCTCAGGTGAAGACCCCCTATCAATCGTTGCAGCAGGGTGGCATCTTATAGGCATGAATATATTATTACTCGTGGTGGTTCTCCTTCTGTTGTTCGGCGGCGGCGGGTTTTATTTTGGTGGTCCCGTCATCGGCGGCAGCGGGCTTGGCCTGATTCTGCTGATCTGCCTGATCGTTTTTCTTATGGGCGGATTTCGCGGCTCGAGAAGCTGATCAGCCATAGCATTGAAGCCAGTCTCGTTCGCTTGTTCTGGTTTGCGTGAGGCTGTTCGTACAGCTCCATGGCACTGGATAAACCATTAAGAACACGATGGATGTTTTTGCCCGTCTGGAATAATAAAAACCAGCGGCAAAACGCCGGGAGCGGGCGAAACAGCAAGTTTGTTGGGAAATGAGGCTGGTGGAATTTGGCACATCAATTGCGTTAAGAGGTTCATACGGCCAGATAGTCCGCCAGTAGCCTACGTGCAGCTTCTTTGTTCCAGTCCCCGGGTCGGCAGGTCACTCCCGAACGAGGACTTCTTTTGTTTTTGAACCATTCATCAATTGAAAGACTACCACGATAGAAATGCCCGCTTCTGGTGATATATAACGTCGTTTGACACATTCGGGGGATTAAAAACGATGGTTGGGAGTGTCAAAGACAATCGAACCGTAATGGATCAGTTTGAGATTACCAAAAAACTTTCAGACTCCCCATAAAACCGTGGCAATGGCTTTACGCAATTCTTCCAAATGAAATGGTTTGCTGATCACCAGGTCCACGCCCGGAAGCGGATGGCCAGCAGCCTTCGCAATGGCGCCATTGGTTGAAATCATAAGGACGGGTTGCCTGGGCAGGCGCTCCTTGATGGTCGCCGCCAGCATATCGCCTTTCATTTCCGACATCGCAAAATCCGTTGTGACCAGGTCAAACTTGTGCCGCTCAAGCAGGGCTAGAGCCTCCTTGCCGCTGTTGACCGTTTGAACAGTGTGCCCGTCAAGCTCGAGCACCAACTTAATGATTTCGGAAGTGGCGGTATCATCGTCCACCACCAAAATCTTCCATCCCGGATTCTCCTTGTTAGTTTCTTTGGACTGCAAAGCCGGGAAATTACAACAATTTCTTCTCCAGAAAGCCAGTTTTAGTTATTAACAAATTCATAACCCAATACGGTCACCCATTAAATCACCAATTCCATACATGAAGCTGGGCCAAAGTTGCTGTACGACCTGGGGATAACGTTTGTTGATGGAACACGGGCCAGATTGACAGGAAAGGGGTCTTGACAGGCAGGGCATATGGGAATAAACCAGAAAACACCGTGAACAAAATAAAGCCAAAGATTTTCGTTCCCGTTCCAGTAACAGGTTCTGTAAAACGTGAACCTGCACCTGTGCGCTTCAATAACGAACCTGGCTGTTCCACGGTTTTGAAGAATCGCACCATTATGATTCTTGAGGATAACGAAGAACGAATCCGGGAATTCGAGAGAGCCGTTGGCGCTCTTGGTTCGCAGTTCAAATTGCGCTTGTGGCGGGACGCGCCAACAATGAAGGCGAAATGCGCCGAATTACTTGCAGATACATGTCTAATTTCTCTCGACCACGATTTGGCGCCCTTGAATAACAGGTCGCCAGACCCCGGCACTGGACTTGAAGTCGCGGAATTTTTGAGCCGGCATAAGCCTGTTTGCCCGGTTATTTTGCATACCAGCAACCATGAGCGGCGGTGGTCAATGCACAACGAGTTCCGATTCGCCAGTTGGAATGTTGAGATTGTTCCGCCAATAGGTGGCGATTGGATTCAGAATTCATGGCTATCGAAAGCTAGAGCGTTGATTGGATTCTAGACATGAAATAATCTGCCTCGATGAATGAAAAAGAAAACATGTTTGTCGTGCTTTACATCGTGGCGTTGATAGCCGTTGTCGTTAGTGTAGATTTACTGTTCTTTAAGCATCGATTCTGGGAACGGCTGATCGTGAATATCGGCATTGTCCTGGTATTCGCAGCCTTCTATTTGAGATTCCTAAAGAACCCGTAACCGTTCATCGGAAAGGCAAACTCACCAACTCGAACTCACGCACAGTTAACCAACTAACTTGGCGACAGCCTTGAGCAATGTCTCCATGGGAAACGGTTTGGTCAACACGGCATCCGCTCCGCCCGTAGATTTGCCAGGGGACAAAACTTCGAAGCCGAAAGCCGAAATCATAAGAATCTTTTGCCCAGGCCAATCGCGTTTGATTATCGCCGTTAACTCATCGCCTTTCATGTCGGGCATATAGTAATCGGTAATGATCAGGTCAAATTGTTGTGTCTTGCACAAAGCAATTGCGGCTTCTCCAGTATTAACTGTCCAGACCTCATGTCCGTAGTATTTAAGCATCATTTTGATGCTCGCAGAGACCATCGGCTCGTCATCCACAACTAATATTTTGTGTGTCTTTTTGATAACTTCATGTGTGCTATTTACAAGCGGTTCAGGATCCACAATGAGCAGTCTAAGGATTTCACGGAGAACGTACCAGCTTCAAATAAATACCGGGCATATCGTCCTGGACAACATTGCGGTTAGCCTAATAGGGTCATCCTGTTGCGCCAAACCGTCTCCTGCCTGTTTCCCACCCCAAACCGTATCAATTCACCCCTAATCACCGGAACGCAAAGCCAGACCATCAAAATCCCATTCCCTTCCCCCCTTCGGTTGTTCTGGTTTCCATCAGGTGAAGACCCCCTAGCGACCGTTATAGCAGTGCAGCATACTTAAAGAATTCTTCAATGAACGCCCTAAAAATACTTGTTGCTCTATTGTTCGTCGCAATTTCAGCGTTTGGCGACAATGCAACTAATTATGCTATCAGCGCCCATGAAAAATACATCCGTGGCGATATGGATGGTGCGTTGGCCGATTGCAATAGGGCGATTGTGCTCAATACAAATCATACTGTTGCCTATGCTGTGCGCGGTGATGTGATGCGATGTAAAGGCGATTTGAATGAAGCAGTAGCCGATTTCAATAAGTCAATTGAACTGAAACCAGACTATGCTTACGCCTATGGCGCTCGCGGCTATGTGAAGGAATTAAGAGGTAACTTGGATGGTGCGTTGGCCGATTGCAACAAAGCGATTATGCTCGACACGAATCTTGCCATTGGCTACGCCATTCGTGGTGAGATTAAGGGGCGACAAGGTCATTTGGACAGTGCTCTTGCTGATTGTAACAAGGCGATTATGCTCGATACTAATCTTGCTGTTAGCTACGTGATTCGTGGCGAAATAAAAGGAATGCGGCGTGATTTGAATGGAGCTATAGCAGATTACAATAGGGCAATTGAACTTAAGCCCGATGCTGCTGATGCCTATGCCAATCGTGGTGAGGTGAAGCGTACCAAAGGTGAAATGCTTGGCGCACAAGCCGACTTCAAAAAAGCCATTGAATTGAATCCACAATTCCAGACACTAATAAATAAGCAGCTTAACACCGCTGACCCAACGCCCACTGCCCCTTGACACACATGGAATCTTGAAATGTACCGGCAACATGCAATCAGAGGTTAACCGCAAAAATGCGGTACAAGGGCAAGAAACCAAACGGGAAACGCTGGAATACTGGAAACACCTTATAGCACCGGCATTTTTGCCGGGGTACTGTCATTCCATGATTAGCAAAACAGACTCAATACAAGACGTGAAGCTAAAGGTCATAGCCTTCCTCATATCCGGCACGGCAATCCTTGCTTTTGGCGCTCCGACCAGCGGTGGTGACGGCGTTTCCGGCAGTTCGGCGCCCCAGGTGACGCCCGCCCAAATCACGCCGGCGTCTCCGTCCCAATCAGCCCCCGCCCAAGCGCAGCCGCCTTCGGCCTCGACGCCCAATACCAGCCAGAATTTGAATCCCAATGCTCCAAATAATGTTGTGCCGGGCAATAGCGGCACCAATGCCCAGGACAATCCCAATATGGGCACAAACTCGGTGATAACACCGGACAACGGGATAATGACCAACGTCGGTTGAAGCGGTCTTTGACCAAATGTGCTGATTTGATTGATCAATATATGAGGATTATTTTTTATTTTCTCACGTTCATATTCGGATTTTTTGGCATCCTGGCTTTACTCCGCACGATTGAGCGTTTAGTCGCTGGCGCAGGCATATTGCCCGCACAGGTTCTCATCGCCTTCGTTACTCTTTTGCTGGCAGTAGTCTGCTTGAGAAAGGCGCGGGGCAGCATAATGGCCAAGAAATGATCCATTCAATCTGGCCCACTTCTGGTGACACATCACCTCGTTTGACATTTTTAGGCATCACAATTCAGTGATTGGATGTGTCACGAACGGTCAAACCGTTCATCGGTAATGAACCTAAAGTTTTGCTGACTCGCAGGGTCATTCCAGCGAGATGACCCCAAATAAAGGAGATTTCGACCGTCAGGAGTGTTGTAAATTAGACAACAATTGGTGTCCTAACTTGATTTTTTCCGCTTGGAATCTTTAGCAGACAAGATTCTTTTCCGCTCCTCTTTGATTTGGATTTGTAGAAGTCTCATCTCTTCAACTTGAATCTACGTCTTATTAAGCAAAGCCGCGCATTCATCGAATTTTTTCTGCAATTCCCTCAAGCCCAGTTCATGTCTTTTTTTCAGACGGCTTCTTTTTAACCTGCTCGGCTCAAATTTGCACGTTAATTAGGTAGTTTTAAGTTTCAATTTTGGCGCGGTGCTATTCTCTTTTCGTCATGACTGGCTTTTTCCCATCCGGTCGGAAATATCAGAGACAATTCGCTCAGAAACTCTCTTCGATTGGAAATGCTTGTGAAATAAAACGTTGCGTTGCCTTGGTTGCGTTTCCATTTGGCATTGTTCGTTCCGGCGACTGCGATTTGGCGATTTATTTCAGATTGACACTGCCACGCAAGTCTCCGCATTGCCGAAACCATAAATAACTCCTCACTTTTTATAGTGACGCTAAAATGGAAATGTTCGTGTTGGCTCATGCCACCTATGGCAACCTTGCGCCGATTCGGGCTGAATGCAATAGATAATTGGGACTAAAAGCCACTACGCCTTGACACCCAATGGGGTCCGGCCCTTGCGCCATCCCCTCCCGGCCCCATTTCCCACCCCCAAAACCGTATCAATCCACCCCAAAACACCAAACCCAATGCCAGACAACCTAAAACCCCATTTCCTTAAATCAGCCAAGTGTTCTGGTTTGACGGTGGTTTAACCATTTTTCAGATGGCGCAAAGAATCCCAATAGAATGGCACTAAAGCAGACGCTTGTTCGCAAAAGCTTTCCCCGAATGTGATTTCAAGTACCGTTCGAATTGGCTGGCTTTATGTTCATTTTTGAAGCCACAATAAAACTCGAGTTGCCACGGGACGAATTTAGCTGTGTGAAGGCTCCTGCCTTGATTATGATTTAGAAGTCTCTGCCTTAAATCCTGAGTGAAGCCAACATAGGTTTGTTCCGGATGGCTTTCACTCCGAAGAATGTAAACATAAAACATGCCCATGCTCCGTTTCGCTTTGCTCAACTACGCAGGGCACGCTTCGACTTGCGTCATCTTAAGATTTTGAACTGCGACCGAAGCGCCCTCTCCATGGCTTGCCACGCGTAGCCTTCGGCGAAGCGTGGTGCGCGCGGCGGGGGTCGAACCCACAACCTTCGGCTCCGGAGATGGCCCGACGATAAATCCAATCCAATTACGTTAGCGCAAGGCCAGTAACAGCATACCCGTTTTAACAGGACAAGAATTCGCCAAACGTTCTGGAATTTGTTCTGGTTCAACGGTGAGTTCATTCCATCAAGTTTTTGACCGTTCACGCCGGAGGGTCCGTGGTCTGTGGGAGCGGAACGGCTCGTTTTATGTTCAGGCGATGGTTGAAAATCCTGAAACCGGCATAAAGAAAAACAACCGCATCAGGTTAAACGGCGTGACCGACGTGAATGGTGCGATTAAGGGGATGTATGACCTCCTGAAGAATATCAAAGACGGTGAAGTCACGACGACGAAATTGGGGCTGGATTTCAAGACATTCAGGGAGCACTACAAAAAAGTTTCTGGCAAAACTCCGGTGTCACTTTGCCGTGAAGACAATTGCCTGAAACATTGGGAAAAGTTTTTCGGTACTGACATCAAAATCGGCCAGATTACGCCACGACAAATTCTCGCGTATCGTGGGAAACTGCTTCAGCGCGGATTATCCCCAAATACCGCGAATCATCCCGTTGCGCCATCCCCTCCCGGCCCCGTCTTCATCGCTCAGCCGTATCAATTCACCCCAAACCCTTAAAACGCAAAGCCAGACCATCCAAATCCCCAGTCCCTTCAGTTTCCTTCGCTTGTTCTGGTTCTTGTTCTGGTTTGACGGTAATCTAACCCATGTTTCTCACAACGTGGAAAAGCCGGATGGAAAACGTGGTTACTCCAAATCCTTTGAATTCATCCAATATTTCCAAAGCATATTCCGGGCGAAGCGTGGTGCGCGCGGCGGGGGTCGAACCCACAACCTTCGGCTCCGGAGGCCGACGCTCTATCCAATTGAGCTACGCGCGCGTGGCAACAGGCAGAGTAACGCGGGAAAGCATTTGGCTCAATGGAAATAACATGCGGCGAGCCTATGATGCTTCGCCGCCGCTTTGTGTTACGGGAATGCAATCAGAATTCAAAAGCGATGCTAAAGCATCGCAGTCCAGACACTCTGTGATTGCGGATGCATTGGAACATCGCGAAGCGTTTGGATTGCGACGGTTTACCGTCGCTTTTGGGCAGAGTCCTGTTTTGTGCATTATTGCGGCACGGGATTTGCAAAATGGGTGGTATATGGAGGGACAAGAGAAAAATTCGAGGGCAGAAGCGCGAATCACCACCCGTGTGTGCGCGCATTTTGCATTGATTCTTGCAATTTTCACTTTGGGGCTGATGGCCACGGGTTGCACTACGTATGACGAAACCAATCCAGCGCGATCGGCCACCGAGCAATTATTGATCAGCACGGCGATGGACCGGGCGTTGACTAATGGAGACCTGACCGTGTTCAACAGCAAGAGGGTTTTTGTGGATGCGGCCTACTTTACGGGTTATGACCAGCAATACGCGCTGGGCGAGATCCGCGACGCGCTCAACTCGGCGGGTGCGTTTCTGGTGAACAATGTCACCAATAGCGATATCGTGGCAGAGCCGCGTTCCGGCGCATTATCAGTCGATGCCAATTCTACTTTTTTCGGGATCCCGCAGATAGGCCTGCCGGTACCGCTCTCCGGCGGGCTGGAGATCCCCGAATTGGCCTTTTATAAAAAGGTGCGGCAGGATTCCCTCGGCAAAATCGCGCTGCTGGCGTACGACACAAAATCGGGGAGGCACTATTATTCGAGCGGGCCGCTGGTGGGCAAAGCGTATAATTATTACGGCAAAATTCTGTTCATTTCGTGGATCCACACGGACATTCCTGAAAAGCAAAAGACGGAAAAGAAGCGCGAAGAGGACAGCGTTGAGTTCAACCCGCCACCGTCGGCATCGCAATATCCAACGCCGCCGACCTTGAATCCTTCGCCCGCGCCGGCCCCGTCCCCGACGGGATCGTGACGAAATTTTCTTTTCCGCGTTTTCAATCGCCTTCATCCTAGCGGTGTGAAATTGTCCGCCGCTGAAATCCGCGCCGCCGTGAAGCAAGCGCTTGCCGAAGATATCGGCAGGGGCGATGCGACGACTTTGGCGATGGTGCCGGCGCAACTCCAGGTCCATGCGGTGATGCGCGCGCGGGAGTCGCTTACCGTCGCGGGCATCGGGTTTGCGGAGGAGGCATTCCGCCAGTTATCGCGGCGGGTCAGGGTGGAAAAAATGGCCGTGGACGGCGAACACGCGGCGCGCGGCAAAGTATTGCTGAAAATTTCGGGGCCGGCTCAGGCGATCCTGACGGCGGAGCGGGTGGCGCTGAATTTTGTGCAGCGGCTGTCTGGCGTGGCGACGTTGACGGCGCGATTCGTGCACGAGGTAAAGGAGACGCGCGCAAAAATCCTGGACACGCGCAAGACGACGCCGGGGTGGCGGTCGTTCGAGAAATACGCGGTGACCTGCGGCGGCGGACGGAACCACCGGTTCGGACTGTTCGACATGGTTTTGATCAAGGACAATCACCTGGCGGCGTTGCGGGAGGAGAAGCCGAACGCGATCGCGGCGGCGGTCCGGCAGGCGCGGAAGAAATATCCGCAGTTGCAGGTGGAGGTGGAGGCGGACAATCTGGCGCAGGTGGCGCAGGCGGTGGACGCAGGCGCGGACATCATCCTGCTGGACAACATGGACCTGAAACGGATGCGCGTGGCGGTAAAGATCATCAATCGCCGTGCCAAAATCGAGGCCAGCGGAGGCGTGACATTGAAAACGGCCAGCGCGATCGCAATGACGGGCGTGGATTTCATTTCGGTGGGGGCACTGACGCATTCGGCGCGGGCGGTGGATATCGGACTGGATTTTGAATGACTTTTGAATGATTGAATGACTACGGACGCAAAAATATTGATGGCGTTGCGCGAGAACCTGGACGGGGTTTCGGGCGCGGACCTGGCCGGACAGTTGCGGATCAGCCGCGCGGCGATCTGGTCGCGCATCGAGGAGTTGCGGGCGCTGGGTTATGAGATCGAGGCGGGGCCGCATTTCGGCTACCGGCTGGTGGGCGAGCCGGACGCGTTGCACGCGGACGACCTGCTGGCGCGCCTGGGCAGGACGAAGGTGATCGGGCGCGACATCCGGGTGTTCGAGGAGACGACCTCGACGAACGACGTGATCGAGAAGCTGGCACGGGACGGTGTGAAAGAAGGGGTGGTGGTTTTCGCCGAGTCGCAGACACGCGGACGGGGGCGGCTGGGCCGGAAATGGATCTCGCCGGCGCGGAAAGGTCTTTGGTTCTCGATTTTGCTGCGGCCCAACTTGCGCCCGCAGGAGACCACACAGTTGACGGTGGCGTCGGCGGTGGCCCTGCGCCGGGCGATCGTGGCGGAGACGCAATTGAAGCCGGAAATCAAATGGCCGAACGATATTTTGATCGGCGGAAAAAAAGTGTGCGGCATCCTGACAGAGATGAGCGCGGAACTGGACCGGGTGCGTTACATCATCCTGGGCATCGGGATCGACGTGAACCTGAACGCGAACGAATTGCCGGCGGAATTGAAGAAGACCGCGACATCGCTGAAGATCGAGACGGGCGAGGCGGTCTCGCGCGCGGAGCTGGCAACGGCCATTTTGTCCGCGCTGGACAAAACGTACGCCGCGATCGGCGCAGGAAAGTTTGCGGACCTGGCGGACGAATGGGAGGAGCATTGCGCGACGATCGGAAAGGATGTGACGGTGCACACCGGCGACCGGAAGATCCGGGGAAACGCGGAATCGCTCGATGACACGGGCGCGCTGTTGTTGCGCACGGAACACGGGCGGCTGGAACCGATTTTTGGCGGAGACGTCACCATAGAAAAATGATCCTGCTCCTGGACATCGGCAACACGAACACGCATATCGGCATGGCGGATGACCGGCGCGTGCTGCGCCAGGCGGATGTGCCGACGCGAGAATGGTTCGGTGGCAAAGCGCCGGCGCTGGTGAAGCGATTCACGGGCGCAAAGAATATCGAGGGCGCGGTGTTGTGCAGCGTGGTGCCGCGCGCGACGCCATTCGCCCAGAGAGCAATCTACAAATTTTGGAAGATGCGGGCGCTGGAGTTGTCGGCGAAGACGTTGCGGGGTGTGGGGATCGAATATCCCAGGCCGGGTTCGATCGGGGCGGACCGGCTGGCGAACGCGGTGGCGGCGAAGAGACGCTTCGGCGCGCCGGTGGTGGTGGTGGACTTCGGGACGGCGGTGACCTTTGACGTGGTGAACGCGGCGGGAAATTACGCGGGCGGCATCATTGCGCCGGGGCTGGCGGCGATGACGGATTATTTGCACGAGAAGACGGCGTTGTTGCCGAAGATAAAAATCGCCGAGCCGCGGCGGGTGACCGGCAAGAGCACGCGGGAGGCGATGCTGGCGGGGGCGGTATATGGGTATCGCGGATTGGTGCGGGAGTTGATCGGAGAATTGAAGCGTGAGTTGCGCGCGAAACGGCTCCCAGTAGTGGCAACGGGAGGATATGCGGGGCTGATGGCGTCGAGAATGCCGGAGATTTCGGCGGTGGAACCGGCATTGACGCTGGAAGGGCTGCGGCTGACGTGGCGGGGATATTGAGCGTCCGCTTGAACTAGAAGACCGTCGGACAGGGAACTTTCCAAAGCTTTCATCCTCTCATCCTTCGATGAGTTGGAAATTTTTTTTCTGTTTATCTATCTGCATTTTAATATCGGCAATCGCTTTATTGTCCCGAGCTTCCATTGTCTGGGATGGGCCGATGATCGGGTATGATCAGCCGACGCCGGTACCCAACCAGGCGTCCAACCAGGACCGGATCACGCCAGACGTGTGGCTGACACGCGCAAATATGAAAGGGTTGTTCAACGCATTCAACGAGACCAGTGCGGGAAATTTCAGCCCTTCGAACACGTTGTGGACATTTGGGAGCATCACGAATTATTCATCGCTGACGTACACGAACTGGCTGGCGCTGCTCAACGGGGCCTCGCCGGTGACATTGATCGGGCAGCCGATGGTGGTGCATCTGACATCGGATGACATTTATTTTTCGATCCTGATCACGAATTGGCCTTCCGGAGGCGCAGGCGGGTTTGGTTATTTGCGCTCGACGCCGGTAGTGAATTATTCCGGGACGGCTGTGAGCAACGGGCAATTTTCGTTCAATTATTCGACGGAGACAAATTTTGCGTACGATATCATGACCTCCACCGACCTGGTGGATTGGCTTTCCATCTCAACGAACACGGCGTCAAGCGGTTCGACGACGTTTTCGACGGCGGCGAATCCCGGGGGAATGCAATTTTACCAGGTGAACCTGTTGCCCCAGCAATGAGAACGGGCGGCTTCACTGATTTGTAACAGAAATTCTGGAACCTTAGACAGTCTGAAAACTCACACTACCAATGAGAACACAAAAAGCATTTTCGACTACATTAGGAGCTGCCATTGCAATCCTTTTGATGGCAACGGGCTTTGCCGCACACGCCTCCACGATCTGGGACGGACCGACGAACGGTTTTTTTGGCGTTAATACGCCCGACCCGATCTTGCCCAATGTCTATATCAACCGTTTGAACGATGGAAGCACTACGGGGGGATTATTCAACTCCGGCACCAACACGGGTTCCAGCACTGCGATAGAAACCGGCCCGGGCGCCGGCAGTCCCAAAGGCACTTTGTGGTCACAGCAGGCGAATGTCACCCTCATCAGTTATGCCGCCCCCACAGGTGTATCCTATGGAAGCTGCCCGCTGGAAGCGCACGATTCCCCGCCGGGAGATATTGGGAAAACTTATGTGGTGCATCTGTTGACCAATGACATCTATTTGCAATTGACGCTGACCAATTGGGGCGGCTCGGGCGGAGTGGGCACCAAGAGTTTTGGATACACCCGCTCCTCGCCGACGGTGCCGCCGGCCATCACCAGCCCTGCCCCGGGCGCCAATTTCAGCGCGCCTGCCAGTGTCACTTTCCAGGCAACCGTATTGACCAATGTGCCGGTGCAGTTCACCAACGTGCAGTTCTTCACCAATAATGTTTTGATGGCGTCAGTCACCAGCAAGCCGTTCAGTTTCACGGCCAACAATCTGGGCGCCGGTTCTTATGCACTTACGGCGGTGGAGATCGCTGCCGGGAATTTCACGACGTCGTCAATCGTGAGTTTTTCCGTGACTGCGCCCGTCACTGTGGGCATCGGCATCACGAACCTGGCGGACGGCGCGGTATTCAGCGCGCCCGCGAATGTCGCCATTCAGACGAGCCTCACGAACGGCGACTCCGTGACCAATGTGCAATTTTATGCCGGCGCCACTTCGCTGGGTTCAGCCATAAACCCGCCGTTCAACTTTACGAACAGCTTCGGCGCCGGTTCGTATTCGCTGACGGCGGTGGCGACGGCGGGAGGGATCAACACGACTTCGGGAGCAGTCGGTATCAGCGTGGTGACGCCGACGCCGGTCTCACTGGGCGGTTCAGTGGCAGTAGGCTCCACCAATTTTGAGTTCAATTACGCGGCGAACGTTGGTTTGAGTTATGTTATCCAGGTCTCCACCAACCTAACTGGGACCTGGGTCTCCCTGGTTACCAACGTCGCCGCCAGTAATCCGGTCGTGTTTGAGGATCTGAACGCAACGAACAGCGCGGGATTTTATCGCGTGGGCCTTTTGCCGAACCCTTGATTAACCGAACACCACCACTGCCGCGGTCATTGCCATGAGGCGTGACCGCGCGCGGCGTTTTATTGCTTGATCCTGCCAAAGACAAAGCGATTTCGGCTGCTGACCGCGCTTGCGCTCGGTGGCGGCCTGGGCGCGTTTCTTGTCCTGATGAATTCATGCTCGACCGATCGCATGGTGTTCGTGCCGCTGAAGATCGAGGGCGCGACGTATGTGGGGGACAAGGCGTGCGCGTATTGTCATGCCGATATCGCGCGTACTTTTCCCGCCAGCCCGCACGCAGGGTTGCGGCTGGTCAACCCGGGCGTGCCCGGGCAGTTCGGTTGCGAATCCTGCCACGGACCGGGCAGCAAACACGTGGCGATGGGCGGCCAGGGCGGTTTGGACAAATTCATCATCAACCCGGGCAAAGACCCGCAGGCGTGCCTGCAATGCCACGTGGAGGTGGGGGCGGAATTTCGCCTGCCGCAACATCACCCGGTGCTGGAGGGCGACATGAACTGTGTCCAATGCCACGATCCGCATGGCGCGGATATCATGAAGCCCGAAGGCGGGCTGGCGATTTCGCGGTTAAACGAATCGTGCGCGCAATGCCATCGGGAAGAGACCCAGCCGCACGTCTTTGAGCATCCGGCGATGCGGGAGGGCTGCACGATTTGCCACAGTCCGCACGGTTCCATCAACGCGGACATGTTGATCGAACCGGATTCGAACCTGTGCCTGCGCTGCCACGCGCAACAGCCGATGCCCGGGGGACCGCCGGGACAGATCATTATCGGCGGCCGGGACCATACGAGCAGCCTAGCGTTTGGAAGCTGCTGGACGGCGGGTTGCCACACGGCGGTTCACGGCTCGAATGTTCAACCCATTCTCCTTTATTGAAAGGCCCAGCGCACAACGTGATGCAGTATTGGCAAGCAGGCCTGTGCCTGATGGCGCTGGGCTGGTGCGGGCGCATCTCCGCCGCGGAAACGGACGCAACCAACCTGCCGCCGCCGGCGGCGGTAACGGTCGATTTTGCCCGGGACATCAAACCGATCTTTGACAACTGCCTGCGTTGCCACGGCCCGCAAAAGCCAAAAAGCGATTTCCGCCTGGACAACCTGCAGGACGCGTTGAAGGGTGGCGATGATAACACGAACGACATTGTTCCCGGTGAGAGCGCGAAAAGTCTATTGATCGCGTATGTGGCCCGGCAGGTGCCCGACATGGAAATGCCGCCATCAGGAAAGGGCAGTCCGCTGACGACGAACCAGGTGGCTGTGTTGCGCGCATGGATCGACCAGGGCGCGTACTGGAACACGGAGTTGTTGACGAACGATTTTGATTTCTCGTTCTCGCCGATGCTCGGCGCAAACGTGGTCAGCGGCAACCGGTCGGAATTTCGCGAGCAATACTGGCAGCGCGACGGCGCGGTCGGCGGCGGCCAACAATTCAAGTTGTTCCAACAAACAGGCCCCAATACGACGCTGCTCATCAGCGGCCGCGTCTTGCCGGATGATTACAACCTGTCCGGCGCATTGGATCGGAATGACCTGGGATTCATCCATGCGGGGTGGCAACAGTTCCGCAAATATTATGACGACGCGGGCGGGTACAATCCGACCGTGGTCCCAACCGCGCCGAGCTTAAACCAGGACCTATATCTGGACAACGGCAAGGCCTGGGTTGATTTCGGGCTGACGTTGCCGGGCTGGCCGCAGCTGGTTTTGGGGTATGAATACGATTACCGGCAGGGCAATGAGGCGCTCACCGAGTGGGGCGCGGTGTCAGGCCCCACGACAACGGAGAACATCGCGCCGGCATATGAGAATGTCCACGAAGGGGTCCATATCATCAAATTCGACCTGACGGATGAGATCGCGGGTTACAGTATCGCGGACAATTTCCGGGGGGAGTTTTACGATCTGAAAACGGGCATCACGAATACCCAGTCCGGCCCGGACACCCAGAATGTGAACCAGGGAACGAGTTATTTCCAGGGTGCCAACACCATCCGGGTGGAAAAGAAGTTCAACGACTGGTTGTATGCCTCGGCCGGTTACTTGTACAGCAAGCTGGATGCGAATTCCTCTTTTGTGATGGATGACCCGACATTACAGCAAATCACGAGCATTCCGCAGATCACCCTGGAAAAAGAATCGCACGTGGGCAATGTCAACGGCGAGTTCGGCCCGTTCGGGGGGCTGACGATCTCGACGGGCGCGCAAGCGGAGTGGACGCGGCAGAGCGGCTTTGGGACGGGAACGTTTGACCAGCAGTTGACGCCCCCGCCGGATTTCATCGTGCCGTTCACCGAAGATTCGGATTATGACGAGGCGTCGCTCCAGGAGAATTTGTCTTTGCGTTACACCCGGATCCCCTACACCACGCTGTATCTCGAAGGGAACGGGGAGGAGCAGGACATCGGGCAGGACGACCAGTTTGACGCGCCGCAGGAGATTTTGAGCAAGGCCGTTTTTCAGCAACACACGGCGTTCAGCAGTCAGTCGGGGGATTTACGGATCGGCATGAGCAGTTCTCCCTGGCGCGTCGCTTCGTTCAGCGCCCAGTACCGTCGGTTTGAGGATTACAGTCATTATGACAGCGACCCATTGATCCAGCCGCTTCCGACAGCTTATCCGACGTTTATCCATTCCCGATGGCTCACCACGGATGAAGTGGAGACAAAAGTGATCCTGTACCTGGACCCGCGCGTCAAGGCCATCCTCTCGTACCAGTATCAGGATGACGGTTATAACGTGAATACGGCGCCCTACGCGTCGTTTGGAACCGTCATCACCCCGGGCGGCGAAGTGTTCGCGGGCCGGGACTACGACCATATCTTTTCCATCAGCACAACGTTCCTGCCGACGACCCGGCTCTATCTTTCGACGACCTTCACCTATGAGTTGTCGGCGGCCAGGTCAATGGCGAATGGCGCGTCGGCGGTCGTTCCCTATCGCGGGGACATCTATACGATCCTGGCGGACGGCACGTATGTGTTGAGCCAGAACACGGATGTGTTTGCGGGGTACTATTTCTCGGAAGCGAATTATGCGCAGGGGAACTATGCCAGTGGATTGCCGATGGGGATCGAATACCGGCAGAACAACATCGAAGTGGGGCTATCACGGCGCCTGGGGAAGAATGCCTCGGCCCGGCTGCAATACCGGTTCACCAATTACAGCGAACCGAGCAGCGGCGGGGCCAATAATTACCATGCCAACTCCATTTTTGGCACGTTAACGTTCCAACTTCCTTGAAAACCAGTCATCTAGACGCTTGCAAATATATGGAAAATGGACACAATTTAATTCAGAAAGCTTTAATATTTCGGCATTTTGCCGGAACAATTGATAAACTAGAACCTCTTAAAGTAGCGCCATTTATGGCTGAAGGCGTGGATTTTGAAAGTTTAGTGGCCCGTCAATATGAGCCTCTGTATCAATTCGCGTTCAGCCTCACACGCGATGAGGCGGAGGCGTGCGACCTGACGCAGCAGACATTTTGTATCTGGGCGGCCAAGGGCCATCAATTGCGGGATGTGTCGAAAGTGAAAACGTGGCTTTTTACCACTCTCCACCGCGAGTTTCTCGGGACGCGGCGGAGACAAACGCGGTTCCCGCACGTGGAGCTGGATCATGCGACGGCGGACCTGCCGGTGATTTCGCCGGCGAGCGTGAATCAGCTGGACGTGGCGCAATTGCTCCAGGCCCTGGCGCAATTGGACGAGATTTATCGCGCGCCGGTGGCGCTGTTTTATTTGCAGGACCATTCTTACAATGAAATCGCGGAAATCCTTGAGATACCGCTGGGCACGGTCAAGTCGCGCCTCACACGCGGCCTGGCCCGGCTGTATCAATTGCTTTCCGACAAAATAAAATCATGAACCGCGACGAGGCCAAAAACACCCTTCTGCTGTACCGCTCTGAGGCGGATACGGCGGACCCGCAGATCGCCGCGGCGATTTCGTTCATGAAGGGTGATTCCGAATTGCGCGAGTGGTTCGAGGACCATTGCGCCCGGCAAAAGATTTTACGCGAAAAATTCAGCCGGGTTTCCGCGCCGCCGGGATTGAAGGAACAAATCATCTCGGAACAAAAAGTGATGGCGAAAAGAAATTCGCGTCGGGACAAATTCGTCGCCGTGGGCGCGGTGGCGGCCATCATCGCGGCAGCGGCGGTCATGGTCATGCTCTATATGCCGCACCGTCCGCCGCAGGTGGCGTACAATACGTTGGCCGATTACCAGGTCCAAATGCTCAACACCGCGTCGTTGGGTTATGCCATGAATCTGGCCACCAATGATTTGGACCAAATCCGCGGATACCTTGCAAAAAACCAATGCCCGGCGGATTACACTCTCCCTGCGGCGCTCGAAAAGACGCCGGCGACGGGTTGCGCCCTGGAGGTTTTCCAGGGCGCCAAAGTATCCATGATCTGTTTCAGCACGGGCAAACCCCTGCCGGCGAACCATCCGGGCGATCTCTGGCTGTTCGTGGCGCCGGACAGCGCGATCAAAAATCCGCCTGCCTCGGCTACGCCCCAACTGGCCAACGTCAATGGAGTATCGGTGGCCACCTGGTCGCAAGACGGCAAGATTTATGTTCTCGCGACCCCGGGTGACAAGCAGGCCGTGCAAAAATATCTCTAGATTATAAAAGAGATGACTGCCAAAAAGCGGCAGAGGACTGCCGCACTCCAGGACGCAAGCGTTTGCGATAGCTTGAATCAGTCGCAAAGCTGCTCCGCAAATCCACGCATGTCCTCGTACTTTTCCTTCTCCAGGGGGAGAAGGCCAGGATGAGGGCGGGCTTTAAAAACATCCTTCATTTCAAATCCAAGCCGGCATTCCAAAAGTTAAGGATAACGTTTTTATCGTTGGAAGGGCGAACCGCGCAAAAGTGAGATGCCCCCCAGTAGTTGGTCCTTGGAATTTGGAACTTTTATTCCCGCTGATTTTTCCGCAAACTCTCCGGCTCAATGTCCAGCAGTCGCCGACAATATCCGTTTCATTTGATCGAACCCAAATGGCAAAAAGTTTGGGAGGAGCAACAGGCCTTTCGCGCGTTCGGGCCGGGTGACGAAATCACCGCGAGCCATCCATTCGCGCAACGGCACAAACTTTCCGGCAAGGTTTCCGCCGCGCAATTGCCGAAGAAATATTACATCCTCGACATGTTCCCCTACCCCAGCGGCGCGGGACTGCATGTGGGGCATCCCGAGGGCTACACGGCCACGGACATTTTGGCGCGATACAAACGCGCCCAGGGTTTCAATGTGCTGCACCCGATGGGCTGGGACGCGTTCGGCCTGCCGGCGGAACAGTACGCCGTCAAAACCGGGCAGCATCCGCGCAAGACCACGGAAGAAAACATCGCGACGTTCAAGCGGCAGATCAAATCGCTGGGCTTCAGCTACGACTGGACGCGTGAAGTGGCCACCACCGACACGGATTATTTTAAATGGACCCAGTGGATTTTTCTGAAGTTGTACAATTCGTGGCTCAATCCAAAAACGAACAAGGCGGAATCGATTGACACCCTACCCTACCCGGCCGATTGTAAAACGGAAGAGCAGAAGCGAAATTTTCGCGATTCGAAACGTTTGGCCTTTGTCAGCGAACAACCCGTTTGGTGGTGCGAGCAGCTCGGGACTGTGCTCGCCAACGAAGAAGTGGTGGATGGCAAGAGCGAGGTCGGCGGCTTCCCTGTTGTCCGCAAACCGATGCGCCAATGGATGCTCCGCATCACCGCGTATGCGGAAAAATTGATCCAGGACCTCAATACGATCGACTGGACGGATTCGCTCAAAGAAATGCAGCGCAATTGGATTGGAAGAAGTGAGGGCGCAAGCGTTATTTTTCATACTGTTTCAGAAAATTTACCTATTGAAGTATTTACGACACGTCCAGATACGTTATTCGGCGCGACTTACATGGTGCTCTCGCCAGAACATCAATTCGTAAGCCAAATTACAACACCGGAACAATCGCTAATCGTTAAAAATTATAAAAACGAAGTCGCCAAGAAATCCGATTTGGAACGGACTGAACTGGCCAAGGACAAGACGGGTGTTTTCACCGGCGCATACGCCATCAACTCGGTCAACGGCGAGAAAATTCCGATCTGGATTGCTGATTACGTCCTCGCGAGCTATGGCACGGGCGCCATCATGGCCGTGCCGGCGCATGATACGCGCGATTTTGAGTTCGCTACTAAATTCAATCTGCCGGTCATCCAGGTTATCCAGCCACCGGATACAAAAACGGATTGGCATGGATTTGTGGGCGATGGCACATCGGTCAATTCAACGGGCACAGAAATTTCACTCACCGGCCTACCCACCGCCGAAGCCAAAAAGAAAATCACCGTCTGGCTCGAATCGAAGGGCCTTGGCAAAAAGACGATCAATTACAAACTGCGCAACTGGCTGTTTTCACGGCAACGCTACTGGGGCGAACCATTCCCGATCATCTGGAAACGCGACGCGAACGGAAATCTTTATCACGAGGCGTTGCCCGAGACCGCCCTGCCCCTCCTTCCACCGGTATTGACGGATTACAAACCCACGGCCACTGGCGAACCGCCACTCGCGCGCGCGAAGGATTGGGTGAATCTCCCGGATGGTTCCGTGCGCGAAACGAACACCATGCCCCAATGGGCCGGCTCATGCTGGTATTATTTGCGTTATTTGGACAACAGGAACAACGCCGCCTTTGTGGGCGCGGAAGCGGAAAGATATTGGATGGGCGGCAACGCGGCGGGCGTTGATCTCTATGTGGGCGGCACGGAGCACGCAGTGTTGCACCTGCTCTATGCGCGTTTCTGGCACAAGGTTTTGTTCGACCTCGGCTACGTCACCACCCCCGAACCGTTCTTCAAGCTGGTCAACCAGGGCATGGTGCTGGGCGAGGACAACCAGAAGATGTCGAAGTCGCGCGGCAATGTGATCCCGGTGGATGTGCCGGTTCGCGAGGCCGGCACGGATGCGTTGCGGCTGTATGAGATGTTCATGGGACCGCTCGAAATGGTCAAACCGTGGAGCACCAAAGGCGTGGAAGGCGTGTACCGCTTCCTGGGCCGCGTCTGGCGGCTGTTCGTGGATGAAAAGTCGGAGACCGATTTTGAACAAGCCGGGACTACTTCACAAAGCCAGGAAGCGTTGCTTGGCTTGATCAAATTAGATTCGGCAATCAAAGACGTGGTGCCCACTCCGGCGCAGTTGAAAACCCTTCATGCCACCATCAAAAAAGTCACGGAAGACCTGGAAGGCCTGCGGTTCAACACGGCCATTTCGGCATTGATGGTGTTCGTTAACGACGCCATGACGTGGGAAACCAAGCCGGCTTCCGTGCTGCGCGACTTTTTGATTTTGCTCCAGCCATTCGCGCCGCACCTCGCCGAGGAGTTGTGGGCTAAAGTCCTCAGTCCTCAGTCCCCAGTGGCCTTGAGTTATCAGCCGTGGCCGAAATTCGACCCGGCGTTACTCGTGGAAAGTGAAATCGAGATTCCGGTGCAGGTGAACGGCAAATTGCGCGACGTGATTAAAATTTCTCTCGACGCTGACAACGCAACGATTGAAGCTGCCGCAAAAGCTTCGGAAAAAGTTCAGCAATTTATTGCCGGCAAGACAATTAGAAAAGTCATCGTCGTGCCGAAAAAACTGGTGAATATCGTGGCGGCTGATTAACTTTCCGACAGCCATTATGAACCCAAAAATTCTTGAATATTTCACGGCGGTTGACACCGATATCAAGGGCTTGGACAAGCAGGTGGATTCCTTCATAAAGGATGGTTATCAACCCTACGGCGACCCCTATGTCATTCCAGGCGACAAACCGCAAATCTGCCAGGCGGTGGTCATGTTTGAGGAAGACTCGGCCGGCATGAATTTGTCCTCGCAAAATCCGTTGTAAGCGCCTGCTTTTGCCGCGCGAAATTATTTTTCCGGCCCGGGAAAGGCCGCCGTTATTGTGGGACGGTTGCTACGCTTCTTAATTTCGCCAGATCTTCAACGTCATTAAGAAACCGGAAAGATTCTGCGTGCCCGTCGGCAAAACTCAGCGGGTACCCCGTTACATGCCGCCGTGCCGGCATGTCTTCAAACCCCTCCGCCGGATTCATGATCGTCACAAACATCGCGTCATTGATGGTGCTCGCATCTTCGTCAATGAAAACAAATAATTGCGACGGCGTGGAGATAATGGATTCCGTCTCAAACAGGCGGTTGCTGGTGTCCAACCCCTTCGACTTGTCCCAACTGGCATAAGGGATTCCGTTCATCCAATTGTTCATCGAATAACTTCGCACAAACGGCACGCCGTTTATTTCGCGCGAATCCTTCGGACAACGATAGATTGCCACCGCCTTGTTGCCGGGGAAAAGTACGCCACGCATGATAGCATTTTGATTGGTGGCATCCAAAACACCTGCATCGACCACGCCGAACGGATCGGGCCAATTGGTGAGACAAGAAACACCCTGCACCCACACGTTTGAATTGATGATGCCTCGCGTATAAAAGGGCACGCAGGAAGGGATCCTCCCGCCATTTTCGCCGTTGTAAATCGTCCAGGCCACCGCAAGCTGCTTCAGGTTGTTCATGCAGTAGGTTCTCTGCGCGTTTGCCTTGGTGGAAGAAAGTACCGGCAATAGCAGCGCCGCCAAAATGCCGATGATGGCGATGACCAACAACAGTTCGATCAAGGTAAAAGCAAAACTGTTCCAGCCACCGGCGGCCGGATCACGCCTGCACTCTGGAGTCCCGTCATTCATTTCTCACCGAAACACTTCCCAACCATCTGCGAAATCCACGGACTTGGTTTCAGCTATACTGTTGCCTGGTTTCTTGATTGTTAAGACAAAACTTATTCAATCCGCTGCTCCCCGGTTAAACATCTCTCACGCCTTTTCTCCGCCCGCTAAAATGGTCTGGAAATGCGGCGGCTGTTCCTCGCGCGCCACGACGTTGATCTCGATTTTTTTGAAGCCGGCGTCCTCGAGCCAGCGATGCAGATTGCTCTCGGGGAATCCTAGCCAGCGGTCGCCGTACAGCTCGCGGGCTTTGTCGAAATTATGCTCCAACAGGTCGAGGATCATGATCTGGCCGCCGGGTTTCAGGATGCGATAGGCGGCGGCGATGGCATCGGCGGGAGTCGCGGCATGATGCAGTGCCTGGCTCAAGATAACCAAATCGACGCTGCCGGGCTCGATGGGCGGGTTCTGCAGGTCGCCCTGCCGGAACTCGAGATTCTTCATGCCGTTCTTTTTGGCCTTGGCCTTGCCGAACGCCACGATCTTTTCCGAATTGTCCACGGCGATGACTTTTTTGCAGCGCCGCGCGAGCAGTTCGCTCAACAGTCCCTCACCCGCGCCGAGGTCCGCGACGACAAGCGAGGGCATTATACGCAGCAGCAGATGCCCGAACGCCTGCCACGATCGGCCGGGGCCGTATACGCGATCAAACCGCCCGGCGACCTGGTTGAAATAGACCTGGGCGTGTTCGCGCCGGCGGGCGAGCACGCGTTTGAGATTGATCTGGTCGCCGCTGTGTTCCGGCAATTCCGCCGCGCCGCGGATGGCGAGCTGGATAAATTCGCGCGCGGTGGCGTCGGCATCTTCATTCAGCTTGTAAAAGGTGCGTTTGCCGTCGCGGCGGGACTGGACGAGTTCGCAATCGGCGAGCAGGCCCAGGTGGGTCGAAATGCGGGACTGGCCCAGGCGCGTGATCTCCTGGAGTTCGGCGACGGACAGCTCGTCCTTTTCCAACAACGCCACGATCCGCAACCGCGTGGGGTCGGACAGGGCGCGCAGAGATTTCAGCATGGCCGGCATGATTAATTAGCGTAAAAAAGGTTCAAAATGGTTCCGAATCGTTCCAAACAGACTGTTTTAGGCCGTCTGAGCCGTCCAGAAATTTATTGCGAATCCATTTGACACACTGTGAAAATGATATATCGTCGAATCTTGATACGTCAATACGTTTAATTGAATTATGAGCAAAAACTTCATCTTTTCTTCGGAGTCCGTGGGCGAAGGCCATCCGGACAAAGTCTGCGACACGATCTCGGATTATGTCCTGGACGCCTGCCTGGCGCAGGACAAACACAGCCGCGTCGCCTGTGAAACCTACGCCAAGAGTAATCTGGTGGTGGTCGGCGGCGAGATCACAACCAAGGCAAAACTGGATTTCAACGCCATCGCGCGCGAAGCCATCCGCGAGATCGGCTATACGCACGATGACGACGTGTTCCACGCGGACAAGGTATTGATCCTGAACGCGGTCACGTCGCAGTCCCCCGACATCGCGCAAGGGGTGGACGCGCGCAAGGCGGATGGCAAGGACACCGCCGAGCAAGGCGCGGGCGACCAGGGCTTGATGTTCGGCTATGCGTGCAATGAGACGCCCGAGCTGATGCCGGCGCCGATCATGTACGCGCATCTGCTGGGCCGCGCGCTCACGAAGATCCGCAAGAGCGGGAAAGTGCAATGGCTCCGGCCGGACGCCAAGTCGCAGGTCTCGGTGCGTTACGCGAACGACCAGCCGGTCGAGATCACGAATGTGGTCATCTCCACGCAGCACGCGCACGACGCGAAGCACAAGACGATCAAGGAATTTTGCATCGAAGAAATCATCCGCAAGACGCTTCCGAAAAGATTGCTCACGAAGAAGACGCAATATCTTATCAACCCGACCGGCCGTTTCGTGGTGGGCGGGCCGCAGGGCGACACCGGCTTGACCGGGCGCAAGATCATCGTGGACAGCTACGGCGGCATGGGCCGGCACGGCGGCGGCGCATTCAGCGGCAAGGACCCGAGCAAGGTGGACCGCAGCGCGGCGTACATGGGCCGTTGGGTGGCCAAGAACATCGTGGCGGCGGGTATCGCGACGAGCGCGGAGATCCAATTCGCCTACGCCATCGGTTATCCTGAGCCGGTCAGCGTATGCATCAATACCTTCGGCACCGCGATCGATGGCATCACCGACACGGAGATCGAGAAAGCGGTGAAGGAAGTGTTCAGCTTCAAACCCGCCAACATCATCAAGCAATTGAACCTGTTGCGCCCGATCTATTGCAAAACGACGAATTACGGCCATTTCGGCAAGACCGATCCCGATATCACCTGGGAAAAGGCCAACAAGGTCAAGGACCTGAAACGTGCTCTGAACTTAAACTAACTTTAACCGAAATTTCTATGTCGAAAATCAAACTTTCTCCTGCGCGTCGCACGGTGGTAAAAACCAACGGCAACGGCGCAGCCAAACATGATTATTCCGTCCGTGACCTGTCGCTGGCGGAATGGGGCCGCAAAACCATCGAAGTCTCCGAGCACGAAATGCCTGGCCTGATGGCCATCCGCAAAAAATACGGCCCGTCGAAGCCGCTCAAAGGCGTGCGCATCACCGGTTCATTGCACATGACCATCGAGACGGCGATCCTCATCGAAACGCTCGTCGAACTCGGCGCGTCTGTGCGCTGGGCGAGCTGCAATATTTTCTCGACGCAAGACCACGCCGCCGCCGCGATCGCCAAAGCAGGCCTCCCCGTTTTCGCGCACAAGGGCGAGACGCTGGAGGAATATTGGGATTTCACAATGGATGCGCTCACCCACCCCGGCAACAAAGGCCCGCAACTCATCGTGGACGACGGCGGCGACGCCACGTTACTGATCCACAAAGGTTACGAGCTGGAGAACGGCGACAAATGGGTCAACACCCCGAGCGACAATCACGAAGTGGCCGTCATCAAAAATCTTTTGAAACGCGTCGCCAAAGAGCGCCCCGGCTTCTGGCACGCTGTCGTGAAGGATTGGAAAGGTGTTTCCGAAGAAACGACCACCGGCGTGCATCGCCTGTACCAGATGCTTGAAGCCGGCAAACTTTTGGTCCCGGCCATCAACGTCAACGACTCCGTCACCAAATCGAAATTCGACAATCTCTATGGCTGCCGCGAATCGCTGGCCGACGGCATCAAGCGCGCGACCGACGTGATGGTCGCCGGCAAAGTGGCCTGTGTGTGCGGTTACGGCGACGTGGGCAAAGGCTCGGCGCATTCCTTGCGCGGGTTCGGCGCGCGCGTCATCGTCACCGAGATCGATCCCATCAACGCCTTGCAGGCGGCGATGGAAGGTTTTGAGGTCAAGACGGTCGAAGACACCCTCGGCACCGCCGATCTTTATGTGACCACGACCGGCAATCGCGATGTCATCACGCTGGAACACATCTTGAAGATGAAAGACCAGGCGATCGTCTGTAACATCGGCCACTTTGACAATGAGATCCAGGTGGACCGCTTGAACACAGCCAAGGGCGTCAAGAGATTGAACATCAAACCGCAGGTGGACAAATACACGTTGCCCGCCGGCAACAGCATCTATCTGCTCGCCGAAGGGCGCCTGGTGAACCTGGGCTGCGCCACCGGGCATCCGAGCTTCGTCATGTCGAACAGCTTCACCAACCAATGCCTCGCGCAATTGGATCTGTGGAAGAACCGCGACACGAACCAGATCGGCGTCTATCGCCTGCCGAAGAAACTAGACGAAGAAGTCGCCCGCCTGCATCTCGAAAAGATCGGCGTGAAGCTGACCAAACTCTCGAAGGCACAAGCCGATTACATCGGCGTGCCGGTGGAAGGGCCTTACAAGGCTGAACACTATCGGTATTAATCTGAACTTCAAAACAACAAAGGCGAACGGAAAAATCCGTTCGCCTTTTTGATTTGATACGGCAAAAACTATTTTTTAAGACGGCGACCGGCTGCTGCCAGGCCTGCGATGGTCATGCCCAATAATGCCAACGAGGTCGGTTCCGGCGCGGCCTCAACAGTGAAATCAGGAGATGGATCACTCGCATCGACCGCTCCATCATAAGCAACCGACAGGCCGGAATTGGCCGCGTCTGCCAGTGTCGTGGGCGAAAAATCAGCTTCGTAGGACAACACGACCGAGTCACCCGGAGCCAGAGGGGTGCCGTCGGAGAATTGGATGGATTTATTCACTGCCGTCCCGGTCCAGCCATCCTGTCCTGAAATATCGGCGGCACTTGTATCCGGAAGATAAAAATGAGAGCCAACATCCGGTGTCCAGGCGTACCAAAGACTGTCGATATCGCTCGTGCCTGTATCGGTCAATGTGATGCTATAAAGCCAAAGGCTGGGTCCCTCTTGTATATCGGAAATGGTACCGCTGGCCAGTACCCCCTGCCCATGGCTGGCAAGAACTGAGCCTATTAATAGGGTTGAAAGAATGGCAAAACGTAACGAAGTCAAACCAGGCATTTTCATATCTTAATCTCCTTGTATGTTTAAATCACGTTAGTCATTAACCGTGACCCATATAAGAAGCATGACCTTTCAAAAGGTTCCAAAATATTTTTACCGCCCTTTCTTTGATTTTTGGGCGAAAAATGGAGAGGGATGGAAATTCCATTCGCTTTTTTTTATTAAAAGCGTTTCAATCGTCCGCACTTCATTATGGGCCGATTATCAAAACAGATTTCAATAGTCCGGTTGGGAAAGTTATTTTTGATATTTGGATTTGTGTCCTATTTGATCCTGTGCGGCGGCATGGCCATTTTTCAACGTTCCTTCCTTTATTTTCCGACTAATGACAGCTCATCACAGGTGGATCAAATGGCGCTCTCGGCCAATTTGCAGCGTTGGACAAATTCTGCGGGCCAGCCCATCGGATTCAAACGGATTTCCGCAAAGCAACCCGCCGAAGGAAGTATTTTGCTCATGTATGGCAATGGCAGCACGGCGGTGGACAGCGCTCACTACGCGGATGATATCCAAGCCGTCGCGCCGATGGATGTTTACGTCATGGAATATCCGGGATATGAGGACCGCGCCGGCAGACCGAGTCAAAGCAGCTTCTTCCAAGCGGGTGAGGATGCTTTTCAATCGATCCCTACCAATCATCCAATTTATCTGGTCGGTGAATCACTTGGCTCCGGCACGGCTTCGTATCTGGCGGGCACTTTTTCAAATAGAGTTGCCGGTATTGTTTTGTTTTCCCCTTTCAACAGCGTAACTGGTGTCGCGCAGTATCAATATCCAATCCTGCCGGTAAGGTTATTGCTCATTGATCGTTTCTCGTCGGAAGAATATTTGCAAAATTACCACGGCAAAGTTTGCATCACCGTTGATGGCGGCGACACTATCGTGCCGGAACGATTCGGCTTGCGTCTTTACAACAGTTATAATGGCCCGAAAAAACTTTGGGAGTTCAAGAATGCCGGGCACACCCAAATCACCGGGTCAATATCGGAATTTTGGAACGAAGTGATTGGATTCTGGCAGAACACCAGATAACTTTTTTGACATCATGTTTCGCATCGGCATAGATCTCGGCGGCACCAAAATTGAAAGCATCGTCCTCGACGAAAGCGGAAAAGAATTATTTCGCAAACGCATCGAGACGCAACAGCAACTCGGCTACCGCCACATCCTCAACCGCATCAAGGAACTTCACGACGAATCGGCGGCGCAGATCGGGAACCAGCCGCATACATTCGGCATCGGCGCGCCGGGTGTCGTCTCGCCGCGCACGGGATTGATGAAGAACTCGAACACGCTTTGCCTGATCGGACAACCGTTGAAGACCGACCTGGAAAAGCTCATGCAGCGTAAGTTGGAGATCCAGAACGACGCGAATTGTTTCGCCATGGCCGAGGCGTTGTACGGCGCGGGCAAGGGAAACAACCTGGTGTTCGGTGTCATCATGGGCACCGGTTGCGGCGGGGGCATCGTGCATAAGGGCGAGGTCATTGTGGGACGGCAGGCCATCGCAGGCGAATGGGGCCACATGAGCATCACGCCGGATGGCCCGACCTGCTATTGCGGCCAGCGCGGTTGCGTGGAGACGTTCATCAGCGGCGGCGGCGCAGAAGCGCGCTACACGGAAAAGTTTGGCGTGAAAAAACCGTTCCGCCAGATCGAGAAAGAATTTTACACCAAGGAGCCAAACGCAGTCGAGTTCATGAACGGATTCTTCGCGCATTTCGGCCGCGCGCTGGCAAATGTGATCGACATCATGGATCCGGACATCGTGGTCCTGGGAGGAGGCGTTTCGAATTTCGACGCGCTCTACACGGATGGGATCGCGCAGGTAAAAAAATATATCTTCAGCGATTCGTTGGAGACGCCCATCGTCAAACACAAACTCGGCGATTCCGCCGGCGTTATCGGTGCGGCCCTGATCGGGATCCAATGACCACCCTTCTCATCGCCACGCGCAACGCGCATAAAGTGGAAGAGATCTGCGCCATCCTCGGCGGCCAGGTACGCTGCCTGACGCTCAATGATTTTCCCGGCGCGCCGAAAGTGATCGAGGACGCGGATACCTTTGAGGGCAACGCCACGAAAAAGGCCAGGGAGTTGGCGATGTGGCTTTGTGACCAAATAAAAACAAACATTCAACATTCAACATTCAATGCCCAAAGCCCAACTTGTGATTTCGTACTGGCCGACGATTCAGGGCTGGAAGTAGATGCGTTGAATGGCGCGCCGGGTGTGCATTCCGCGCGGTTTGCCGCGCGGGACAGAGGCGCGGCTGAAAATTCAGCCGATGCCGACAACAACGCCAAACTGCTGCGCCATTTGGCGAACGTGCCGGAGGAAAAGCGCACAGCCCGATTCCGCTGCGTCATCGCGTTAACCCCGGTTCCAGACACCGTCGCGGAAAGTTCATCGCCGGTTTGTTACGCCGGTGAATTCGAGACGCAAACGTTCAGCGGCACGTGCCCGGGCAAAATCCTGTTTGAGCTGCGCGGGGAGGATGGCTTTGGTTACGATCCACTTTTTGTGCCGGATGGATATGAGCAGACCTACGCCGAACTGGGCGAGGACGTAAAAAACAAGATCAGCCACCGCGCAAAGGCGATGGAAAAATTAAAGCGGTGGCTGAATTCTAATAAGTGACCTGCACCCGATAAAACCGGTCCGGCGTGGGCGAGGTATCCGTTGCGGTCATCCGAGCTCCGGTTCCGTTGGTAGTGAGCAGCGTATTCCAAGTGGTGAAGTTGGTGGTGTATTCGACCAGATTCGTTAAGCCGGTCGCACTATTCCAGGAGATCTGCTTGCTGGCGCCCACCGTCTGGATGCCGATTTGCATCAGCGAGACATCCACAAAAACAAAACTGTTCGTTGTCGGCGGAAAATTGGAAGAAAGTACGGGCAAAGTATAGAGCGCATCGTTGTAAATAGTGTAATAACCGGTCAGGACCAGATTCGTAGGCGAGGGCGCGGGAAGACTGGTCCAGCTCACGAAGTTGTTGAATGTGTTCAGAACATTCGTACCGGCAATCACGTGGCCGAACACGCAAAAAAGGTCGTTGGTATCCGCGTTGTCGAGGGACGTATTATTGGCGAGATTGATATACCACTCTGACGTGGCGGAATTGGTATAACCCCCAAGTTTTGCCATCGCGATCGTGCCATAGACATTGCTGTATCTTTGGCCAACGCCAAATTCATCCACGATCGGGGAAAAGTTCGTGATGGCAAAGATTGTATTGTTCGTTATCCCATATCCCCCGCCTTGAATGACAAAACCCGGCTGGAGCCGATGCGCAAATCCATTTTGGTAATATCCCCCTTTAAGATAACTCAGGAAATTTTGCACGGTGATCGGTTTATCCTGGTCATAAAGCTCCACTTCAATGTCGCCCAGAGCAGTACGGAATTGGACGAGAGTCCCCGCATGGGCAAAGAAAAAGGAGAGGAACAATACCGCACAAACACAAATGACTCGAAACCGCTGCATCTAAACATATTACCCGATAAACTTATCTGAGTAAACCTCCCAATTTCAATTTTCGGCGCAACTTGCCGTTGTCCGCGCACATGCGCAGCCGGCCATCGGGCATGGGAACCAGATACATCTCGCCGCCGGAACATTCCACCATGAGGCCGCCCGCCGCGATGTCCCAGAGATTGATGGTGCGTTCGATGTAGGCGTCGAGACGGCCGCTGGCGACATAGGCCAGTTCCAGCGCCGCCGAACCCATGATGCGGACCTTTTTGGCCTGGCGCGAAAGACGGTTGAGATGGGGCAGACTCTTCTCCATGTTCTCCCGGCTCTTGGAAAAACCCATGGCGATGATGGCATCGTTCACTTTGGAGTGTTTGCTACAACGAACAACACGCCCGTTCAATCTGGTTTTGCCGCCGCGCGTGGCCGTCCAAATCTCGCCGGTGAACGGATCAAAAATGACGCCGAGCAAAGTTTCGAATTTAGCGCTTTTAGTTTTGGCCTGGAGCGCAATCGAGACCGCCGCGTGCGGAAGGCCGAAGAAATAATTCACCGTGCCATCGATGGGATCCACCACCCAACGATATGGGGCGTTCACATTGCCAGAATCGCCCTCCTCGCCTAGTAACGGGATTTGAGGAAATGCCTGGCGCAGAATTTTCTCGATCAGCTTCTGGCAGCGCACGTCGAGTTCCAATTTGATATCGTGGGCATCGAAGAGTTTAACGCGTTTGGGCAGGTACCAGTTGTCGCGCATAACCTTGCCGGCGGCGCGACCGGCTTTGATGGCGGCTTTAAGAGCGGTTTGCACTTTCACAGACGGACTTGATGCCAGAAAAGTGGCCCAGCGGCGAGATTATTTGGATGAGTCAGTGTTGGTCTGTTGTACGGGGTATACGGAATCGGGTCGGGAGTCTTCAAAACCTGACCTGTCGAAAAAAACCAATTGAAATTGGCCGTCCGTTTCCCGGAAAATAAAATTCCCAGGTGAATCTTCTTCGCGAATAGTCCCACCCAGATAGGCATTATTCCAATTGGCCCATCCGAGAGAATTCGAACTCGATATTGTATTTTGAATAATCGCTCGTGCCTGTGCGGCATTCGTCCATTCTGAGATGCTCAAGGCCGCCAATATGGCCTCCCTCTGTCCACCAGTGTGAAACCAGGGGCGATTAACCAATCGCACATCGATCTTTGGCAAACAACTATAGATTAGCCCAATGATTAAAAAACTAAACAGTGTCGCGTGTCCAAAATACCAGAGCAGCCTCCCCTGCTCAATTTTGTAGGCGCGATTCAGAATCCACCATCCTAATAAACCTAATGCAAAAAACGTCGTTCCCCAATTCACGGCTGTTATTAATGCCCCTTGATGGCTGTAATAAACCTCGCCTTGGTCAAAAACATATGGAGATTGCTTAAGCCAGATATCGTACTCCATGTCGGCGGCTGAAAGTTTCGCAGTGAGTTTAGTTGCCACTGGCATATTGGCAGTCCATTGGCTTAATAGTGGATGCGCAACCCCTGGCTCTGTGCAACTTTCCAGTTTGAAATGTGGCGCAGTAAAACGACTGTTTCCGAAGACATACAGAGCCACAGTCAACGGGTGGCCATTCAAGCCGGTCAACCGCATAGGATAAACCGGCCGGTCCGTCTTAAACGTAAATGATAAGGGATGGGGTGTGCTGGTATCGGGAGCACCGCTATCTCGTCGGACTTTTGCTGCTACAAAAACCCAACCGCTTTTTACATAATCTGCGATGACAGGTTGCGCGTTGGCCGGAACCTCATATCCATTTTCTGACAACCAGTTTTGCAGAGCGTTGGGATCTTTTGAGGCGATTGTTTCAGTTTCAAAAATACCGACGAGTTGCCGGTTAAGAATTGTAACAGTGTCGGGAAGTACCGCCGTAGCACTCATACCAGCAGTTGCAAGGGCTGGCAGCAACATGGCTGCTAAAATCATTAAGAAAAAGAGCAGAACCACGAGAAATCCAGCCGATATATATTTAGGGACGAGAAAACGAAACAGGCAAATAATTCCTAAGACGAACAAGATACCTTCATAATATTGAGGAACTGTGTGAATGATCTCCGGCTGGAACATATAATCCAAAGTCGGAAAGAGACCCGTAGTCGCTGGTTCGATCACCGGCTGGTTCGGTAACGGCACGACCCAGGCAAAGTTCGTCCCTGAACCCGTAAAACGCGTTTCGATGACCAATCGCTCCACACCGTTGGAATAACAGATCAATGCGCACTGGTCGGGAATTGTGACGTTGGCCGGAAAAGCCATGGGCGGAATGACCATCCCGTCGGCCCAGACTGCCAGCGGCATAAGCAGCAGCAAAAGCGAAAGCCCAAATCGCTTCATGATTAATACTCAAGCTGGCACAGCGCGGTAAAATTGCAAGGAGTCTGTGGGGAAAAATCTTAATCAAGAAATTTATGAATCACACAAAACGGCACCTTATAATTTTTGTGTGTTTCGTGTATTTCGTGGTTATAAATTTTTTTCTTAGTTTCTCAAACCCTCCAGTGCCGCTTTGGCGTGAGAGAGTTTGGTCTGCCATTCCGCCAGGCGTTGTTTGTGTTCTTCCAAAACATTGGCAGGAACTTTTTGGGCAAAGCTCGGGTTGTTGAGCTTGGCTTCAACCTTGCCGATCTCGGCCTCGCATTTCTCGATCTCTTTTGTGAGGCGGGCCTTCTCGGCTTCCACATCGATGAGGCCTTCCAACGGCAGGAATAGCTCGCCCGGCTCGCCGCGGACAGCGAGAACGTTTTTGCCCGGCTGATAATCCGGAGCCACTTCAACTGATTCGGCGTTGAGCAACAATTTTAGCACTTCGATGTCGTTGGCCGTCGTCTTGCCGGCAGATTTGAAGACGAATTTCACCTTCTTGTTCGCGGGCAAGCTGGCGTTGCGGCGCAGGTTGCGTCCCTGAGCAATGAATTCGTTGCGGGTCTCGATGAATTTTTCATCCGCGGCGCTCAAGCCGTAGAAATTTTTGAAATCATCATCGAGCGCCTTGGGCCAGGGGGCGAACATGATGGTTTGGCCGCCCTGTTTTTCCGGCATGTCCTGGCTATAACCCATGCCGTGCCAGAGTTCCTCGGAAATGAACGGCAGGAAGGGATGGAACAACCGCAGCAGGTGCGAGAGCACAAAATCGATTACAGCGAGCGTATTCCCGCGCTTCGGATCTTCGGCGTTCCCAAAAACAGCTTTGCTCGCCTCGATGTACCAGTCGCAATATTCGCTCCAGAAAAAGCGGTAAAGCGTGGCGGTGGCATCGCTGAATTTATAATCGGCGAACGCGGTATTGATTTCGCGGATGGCGGTGTCGAGCCGGAGCAAGATCCATTTGTCGTCCGATGTCAGGAGCTTGGGATCGATCTCGCCTTGCACTTCCCCGCCCTGCATCTGGCGAAAACGGCAGGCGTTCCAGAGCTTGTTGCAGAAGTTGCGGCCCAGCTCGACGTTCTGTTCGTCGAACAGAATATCCTGGCCCAGCGGCGCGCTGCGCATGGTGCCAAAGCGAAGAGCATCAGCGCCGTATTTGGCGATGAGGTCGAGCGGGTCGGGCGAATTGCCGAGGCTCTTGGACATCTTGCGACCCTGTTTGTCCCGGATGATGCCGGTGAAATAAACATTCCGGAATGGCAAATCCCCCATGTACTCATATCCGGCCATGATCATGCGGGCGACCCAGAAGAAAATGATGTCCGGCCCAGTCACCAGGTCGGTGGTGGGATAAAACTTTTTCAACGTTTCGGTCTGCTCCGGCCAACCCATCGTCGCAAACGGCCAAAGCCAGGAACTGAACCAGGTGTCGAGGACGTCGGGGTCTTGTTCCCAATTTTCTAAATCCAGGGGAGGCTCAATGCCAACGTAAAAATTATTATTTCCAACTAATGAATCTGTTGGATTGAAATCTTCAATAATCGTTTCAAAACCTTGAGACATGTCCAATCCCGGAAGCGATTCAAGTTTTTTTTTTTTATACCAAACTGGAATCCGATGCCCCCACCAAAGCTGGCGGCTTACGCACCAATCCTGAATACCACTCATCCAATGGTCATAGACCTTGGCCCAACGGTCAGGATGAAATTTCATCGTGCCACTGGCCACACATGCTTTGCTGGCCGGCACGCTCGGATATTTCAGGAACCATTGTTCGCTCAAGCGCGGTTCGATGGGCACGTCGGCACGCTCACTGAAGCCTACGTTGTTCGTGTACGGCTCCTCTTTTTCGAGCGCGCCAAGCTCCGTCAATTTTTCGGCTGCGACTTTGCGCGCTTTGAAACGGTCCAACCCGCGCAAGTCCGCGCCGGCGGCGTCATTCATCTGGCCGGTAGCATCGATGACCTCGATCGGCGCGAGCTTGTGCCGCAAACCGATCTCGAAGTCCGCCTTGTCGTGCGCGGGCGTCACTTTGAGAACGCCGGTGCCAAATTCGAAATCCACATGCTCATCACCGATGATGGGGATGAGTTTCTGCTCGCGCGGATATTCCGCCGGCAACGAACGCACGACATGCTTGCCGATGTACTGCGCGTAACGCGGGTCTTTGGGATTCACCGCCACGGCGGTGTCACCGGGGATGGTTTCCGGCCGCGTGGTGGCGATGGTCAGGAATGTCCCCGGCGCTTCGGCGATCTCCACTTTAAAATAATAGAGCGACCCCTTCTGCTCTTTCATGATGACTTCTTCATCGGAAAGAGCCGTCAACGAAACCGGGCACCAGTTCACCATGCGTTTACCGCGATAGATGAGACCTTTCTTGTAAAGATCCACGAACACCCGCTGGACGCAGCGGGAATATTCGGGATCCATGGTGAAGCGCTCGCGCGTCCAATCGCAAGAGGCCCCGAGCTTCTTCAACTGTTGGATGATGATGCCGCCGTGTTTTTCCTTCCATTGCCAGACGCGTTCTAGGAATTTCTTGCGGCCCAAATCATCGCGATGCCGGATCTCGCCGGATTTTTTCAACGCCTTCTCGACAACGGTCTGCGTGGCGATGCCGGCATGGTCGGTGCCGGGCAGCCAGAGCACTTCCTTGCCGTCCATACGCGCCTTGCGGGCGAGGATGTCCTGGATGGTATTGTTGAGGACGTGGCCCATCGTGAGCACGCCGGTGACGTTCGGCGGCGGGATAACGATGGAATAGGCCTGCTTGGAGGACTTGGGATCGGCGGTGAAACAGTTCTGCTTCAGCCAGAGATCGTACCACTTGTCCTCGACGGACTGCGGCTCATAGGCTTTGGAGATTTCGCTCATGAAATTTTCTCGGGGAGAATATCAAATCCGCCAAACTGGCGAAAGTGCCGGTCAAAAGACACAGCCCTCGTGATTTCCAACCGGTGCATGATGGTGAACGAGATGACATCACAGAGGGAATAAGTCTTGTCCTTATGCAAAGATAAAAGTCCCAACGCGGCCAATTGATCACGGTGTGAAACTTCTTCAATCGTCACCAACGGGTTTTTGTAAAAATCTCCCAACACCATCGCCCGCTTCAGCGGATTCCTTGAAAACGTTGCGTGGATCTCGCAAATCACGGGAAGGGTGGTCACGAACAGGACTTGTTGACGGCACATTTCCATGACCAGGCGTTGCGCCTGCGCCCAACGCGCTTCTTTCTCTTCGCGATAGACGACCCAAAAAGACGCATCAATGAATACGCGATTCATTGCGATTCATCCATCTCTTTGATCATGCGATCATACGCATCGCTGCTCACGCGATTTTCATAATAATCTTTTGGCAACGGCGGCGCTTCCACCCATTTGCCCTTCACCTTGATGAAATCTTTCGGCACACCGTACAAATAATGATCCAGGTTGATCCCGCTGTCTTCATGGCCTTTCGAATCCGGATCATGCGGCCAGGGTTGAAAGATCGGGTTGTTCGTCCAGGCGTCTTCGGGAATCTCCATCTTCTCATCGATAAAACCCCGGATCACTGCCGCCATCGGTTCGTCCCGGCGTTTGGCTTCCCGCTGGATGAATTCATGCTCCTGCGGGCTGAGATAGATCTGTGTCCGAACCATCGGTTCAACAATCTCGGGCGCCACAGCGGCTTCCTTCAACACCTGAGTCGAAGCCTTATGCGCTGGATATTTGCTAGATTTGCCCTTTTTCATAACACCATATATACATCACGATGTATATACGTCAACTATTTCTTTAATAGCGCAAATTCCATGCTGTCCACCAGGGCCTGAAGGCTGGCTTCGATGATGTTCTCGCTCACGCCGACGGTGCCCCAATCGCGCTTGCCGTCGGTGGATTCGATGAGCACGCGCGTTTTGGCGGCGGTGCCGGTGGCCGAATCCAGGATGCGGACCTTGAAATCCGTCAGCTTGATCTTCTTCAATTTCGGGAATGATTTGGCCAGCGCAGCGCGCAAGGCGGCGTCGAGAGCATTCACCGGGCCGTCGCCCTCGGCGACTTCGTGATGCACTTTTGAGCCGACGCGCACGCGCACGGTCGCTTCGCAGATGGATTCTTTTGCATCGCGCCGCATGGAGACGTGATACGTCTGCACCGTAAACGGCACGTCGCGTTTTTTCATCGTTTTCTCGATGAGCAACGCGAGCGAGCCTTCGGCGGCCTCGTATTCGTAGCCGGCGTTTTCCGATTCCTTGACGCGGTTAAGGATGGTCTTCAGCTCAGGCGTATCGTTGGTGAGTTTGAAACCCAATTCGTTCGCCTTCATGACGATGTTGCTGCGGCCGGACAGGTCACTGACCAGCACAGTGCGCGTATTGCCGACGAGCACGGGGTCGATGTGTTCGTAGCTCGATGCCAATTTCTGCACGGCGTTGACGTGCATGCCGCCCTTGTGCGCAAACGCCGCCGAACCCACCCAGGGCAGGCGGGGATTGTGCCGCATATTGGCGATCTCATCCACGAACTGTGAAAGCTCTTTCAATTTTGGCAGCGATTTCTCCGGCACGGAGGCCTTCTTCATCTTCAACGCCACGCAGGGGATAACACTGGTCAGATTGCAATTGCCGGTGCGCTCGCCGTAACCGTTGATGGTGCCCTGCACGTGCACCGCGCCGGCGTTGAGCGAGGCCACGGCGTTCGCCACGCCCAGGCCGATGTCGTCATGGGTATGGATGCCTACCTTGCAGTTCAAT
>Ga0206865_1054_pt1 | contig 37135 bp, 25 predicted proteins | sample Alteio_BWOrgCont_39_FD_152628 | JGI IMG/M metagenome (GOLD analysis project Ga0206865, IMG submission 152628) | Enriched cells from forest soil in Barre Woods Harvard Forest LTER site, Petersham, Massachusetts, United States -... | ecosystem: Environmental > Terrestrial > Soil > Temperate forest >...
TGTGATGTTCCTTCCCCCGAAGCGCAGCTACGATTGCGAATCGCACGACCACGCGCGTGCTGGGTCACGAACTTTCGTTCCCGGCGCTGCTTGCGCCAGTGGCCACAATTATTGCGTAGGCTATTGATTTTACGTAAGGACGCTTTTAGCTCCCCCGTACTTTAATCACGACTCTTCCCACCACACCTTCACGCACGCATTGGATGGCTTCGTTGATCTGGTGAAGGGAAAAGCGCGCGGCGATGAGAGGGCGGACCTTGCCGCTTGCGACGAGACGAATCGCTTCGACCATATCCTGCCGGGTTCCGTTGCGGGACCCGATAATCTCCAGCTCTCGCTGTGCGATTTCGGTCGACGTTACCGGGAGACGGTCCTGCTGCTCGCCGATGATAATCACGCGACCACCGTTCATCACGCCGGAGCACGTCACCTCCAGTGACCCTTTCGACCCTACGCAGTCGTAAAAACATTGCACGCCGTCGGCTCCGGCCCATTCATCTATCCCAGTCAATGCGCCGCCCGGATCAAATGCAGCCTCGGCCCCGAATGTTCGAGCAGCATCCTGCTTGCTCACATCCGGATCTACGGCGGCGACTCGCACACCGCTCGCAACCAGCACCTGGACGAGACACAATCCAACGCCCCCCGCGCCGACGACAACGCTGGCCGAGCCCGGAGTAAGCACTCCCCTCTTTGCCGCATGAAGAGCAGTGACAACGGCGTCGGCAATCAAACCTCCGGCGTCGAAGGAAACGGAGTCAGGCAGGCGGAATAAGTTTGCTGCCGGCGCCTTGAAATATTCCGCAAACGCTCCCGGAGACAACACACCAAGAATTCCCTTTAGACTTGAACACTGCTGGTGTCTCCCTACCCGGCAGTAGTAACACTCATTACAGGTAAAAAACAGGCTTGGAACGACGCGATCGCCAATGGCCAAGTCGCGTACTCCAGGGCCCAGGGCCGCGACCACCCCAGAGGGTTCATGCCCAAGAATGTGGGGCAGGCGCGGAATATATCCGTGCCCTTCCAGAATGTGCAGATCGGTGCCGCAAATTCCGCAGCTGTGAGTCTCGATGAGCACCTCGCCCTGTTCAAGCACAGGCAGCGGAACCTCGCGGAGAACGAGTGGTTGTGCGACAGCTTCGAAAAGCGCGGCCTTCATCCGACAACATTCAGTCCCAAGGCGCTGGTCTGTCAAGTCATACGTTTACCGCTTTACCTAAGTCTTTTTTGTGAACCCACAGTGCATGATTGCGGGATTTCTTGGATTCGTATGGAAGCATGCTCCATTGAAGCCCGCGCATCGGGAGTCCGCCCGCCCCATACCTCTAAAAAGGAACGGCGGCTCTGCATCTCTCCTGGCATGAGCTACCGAAGGCATGACACATATCAATTTCTACGATATTTAAAACGATTTAGTCGGTGGTTCATATGGTTGATGGCGGGCCCGGTTAAGCGCTTAAGTCTGGGCAGCACATGGTAATATTTTCATCATGCCAAGGCGGACCAAGTCGGTCGCAGATAACGAGAAGAGGAATAGCTCCGTTACTCTCCAGCATATTGGCGATAAGCTCGGGCTTTCTCGAACCACAATTTCCCTTGCCCTACGCAACCATCCAAGGATCTCGGCTGCAACGAAGAAGAAAATTGCAGCGACGGCCAGCAAACTAGGTTATAAGCCCGACCAAGTGGCTCGCGCCCTGGCAACCGGGCGCTCGAATCTTATCGGAGTTGTGGTGCCCAACATCGCCGATCACGTGTACGCCGAGGTTTTTCGAGGTATCGAGGAGAGCGCCCAGCTAGCCGGCTACCACGTTCTCTTAGGTAACGGGAGTTACGACGCGGAAAACACTGCCGGCAGGCTCAGCGAGATGATTAGACTGAAGATCGCCGGCATTATTGCGGCCCCCCCTTTTCAATCAGAATCTCTTCCTGCTGCCCCCCTTTGGAAGGAAATCAAGAAGTCGGGATTTCCGCTAGTTCTTCTGAATCGCGAACTTGATCCGCCTGTCTTCCACCAGGTCACGATCGACAACAAAGGCGGGATCCGACTCGCGATGGAGACGCTTGCATCCCTCGGACACAAGCGTGTCGCTTACATCACGGGCTCAGTCGACCTTATTCCCATTCGGCAGCGCTGCAAGGCCTTCAGAGAGTTCAGCCCGAAATACGGCTTCGACATTGACGAGCAACTCATTGGGCACTGTGAACTTAGCGCTCAGGGAGGATATGAGAGCTGCGCGAGGCTATGGAGCCAGCTTAAGAAGAAGCCTACCGCCATCATGGTATTCAGCGACACTCCTGCACAAGGGGTCATGCGCTTCTTTCACCAGCAGAATATTCGCGTACCTGAGGCAGTTTCCGTATTGGGATTTGACGGAACTGACAGCTCGGAGTTTTCGCAGATCAGCCTCTCGACCGTAGTAACTCCCCTATACGAAATGGGAAAGCAAGCATTTCGTCTGCTCGAGCAGGAAATGGACAAACCGCTGCCTCAACCCCGCAGCATATTGCTTCCCGTACAACTCGTGCTACGAGAATCGGTTTCGCGAGCTGGAACAAGATAGCCTCTCTGAATCCAACCGGTACGGTCAGGGTTTAGAAGGTCGCTACCGGATTGACCGGAGATCCGGTTCCTCCTTCGACGGTTAACGGGTTGACCGTCAGCAGAAAGGTAGAACGATGCCGCACTGCAAGAGCCTCGCTGAGGGCTTCAAGGTCACAGTTATCGAGGATGGGGGTACCCATTGCGACGATCGTGATGAGATGCACAGGGAGCTTTACGCCGTCCACTCCTGAGGGCATGACATCCAGAGCCAGGTCGCTTCCCATTACGGCAACGTCCTGCTTTCTGAACCAGGGCATTGTCGAAACATCAAGACCAGCAGAATCCTTCTCTATATTCCACGGGCCCTGGGAATTCCAACGCGCCCAGCGCCCTGTGCGGATGAACACTGCGTCGCCACTCTTGATTTGAACGCCGGTCTTCTTCTCCCACGCGACCAGATCCGCCGGGTAGATTGCTCGCTTCCCTTCCAAGTAATTCACACCGAAGAGGCGTGGAAAGTCCATCAGTACGCCCCTGGTCAGGATGCCCGCCTTGATGTTGATCACGGAGAGTTTATTCGCTCCCGACTCAGTCACCTCCTGCTGAGAGAAGCCGTTGTACATCCTTCCCTGGTAAAATATGTGAGCCAGGGCATCGAGGTGAGTCTGTGTATAACCGTGGTATTGAACGGAATACACATCCAATGAGCTGTTGGCTCCGGGGGTCTGTCCGGTCGAGATCATGCGATGCACGAAAGGTTCGGAATCGCCGATTTTGATCTTGATCACATCGTGAGCGAGCGAAATGGAAATTCCCTCTTTCACTTCAGAGGCAGCTTCGCGGCGCTTCTCAGGCGTAATTAAGTTCAGAGTTCCTAATTCATCATCTTTCCCCCACCGTCCCCAGTTGGAAAGGGACACCATCATGGCGTCGACATCCTGCCTGGTGAGTTTGTGGCGCTCAGAATCAGAAGGCTTAGCCGCGGTTTGAGACGCGAAGACGGTCAACATCAGGCTCAGGCAGGAGACGTAGCGTCGCATGAATTCCTCCACCAGCTATGAAATGGATGGTTGCTTTGGCTTATTCAGGGCTCTCTTCAAGGCTCAAGCCGATGATCTCGCTCAGGGATTCACCGGCCAGCATGCGCCGTCGCGTATCCCGCTCTCTGGCTTCTGCATGCGCAATCGCGGCAACCGCATCCGGCCATCTTGCGACCGGCACCAACAAAACGCCGTCGCGGTCTGCGATGATCTGATCGCCCGGCGCAATGCGGACACCGCCGACGGTAATGGGTTTTCCCACAACTCCGGCGCGCGTTTTGACTGGCGACAGAGGAGAGAGAGACATGCAAAATACCGGAAATCCAATTCGCTCAATCGTCACCGCATCCCGTACTGCGCCGTAGATAACGACGCCGGCAATCCTTCTGCGCAAACACTCCAACGCCATAAGCTCACCAAACGAAGCCACTTTCTTGTCTCCGCGAGCCTCGCAGACAATCACCGTGCCGGGTGGCGCCTGAACGATAGCTCGGTGTAGAGCAAGATTATCGCCGGGAGCACATCGGCAAGGAAGCGCCGCGCCGGCGGTATAGCATGCAAAGAGTGCGGTTGGACCGCGTAGCAGCCGCGCAAGTCCGGGAGCACCCTGTGCTACCAGCGCAGTCGAGTAGGTCGAACGGGGACTACTATTCCGCTTCATAAAGAGAGGAAAGAAGTCTCCAGTTCGTATCTGCCAAGAAGGTTCGCTCATGGAGTTCAGCTTCGGCGAGTACACGAAGTATAGGTTCCTGCCTCCATGCGTCCTCATCCGAGGTGACTTGCAAAGGCCATGCCGCGGCCAAGCCACTGTGGCAGCAGGGGCGCAACATCGCAAGGTGTGGGTGCGTCCACTCCATGGATAGAGTGGGTTTCATCGGGAAAACGGTGTAAATTGCGAGGGGCTCCAGCGGCTGTTGTGTGAAGCGGTTTTTCGACCGCTGTTGGATAGGCCACCTTAACTCCCAGAATCCGATAAGCCCACCCTCTTCGGACGGTGAAGGCTTGACTGCTCTTGTCCAGCCCAGCCCGGCGAGGAAGAACACATTCAAGTCCGATAGCACTCTCTCCGCCACCGGCGTCAACAGGTCGAAGGCGGCGCGGAAGACATTCTCGCGATCTTCCCGGGATGTCGCCCCTTCGTAGCTGCGCGTGCGAAGGTCATGAACGTGACGCCGATAATCGACGGTTCTCTTCATCCAGACGGTGGATAGTTCGGTGTGTTTAACTCTGTTCGAAGTCGGGCTCGCCATAACTCCTAGCTTTCAGGCTCCTTGTGAATCAGGTGCCGATTGGTTTACATACCTGGCCCGGTAATCGCGTACGGTCTTCACATCCATCCACTTTTCCAGCAAGTCATAAAGGTTGCCATGCTGGTCGGCCAGAGTAATGGAGCTTCCGGATCTAAGCGCCTGCTGCGCGGCCTGCCACATGGCGTTGGCTGCAATCCCGATCATGGTGGTCGGCTCGATGTACATCTCGTAACCGAGGTCATAGAGTTGTTGCACTGACATATTCATGACGGCGTCGCTGTATTGCACGCGGTCAGCGTCGATTTTCGTGCCGAGCGTGCGGATGGTGATCAACGGTCCAGGGACCTGAGCGCGGAACCATTGAGCCTGGTCGACCGTCCAGCAGATTGGAAACAGCGCGTCCGCTCCTGCGGCCAGATAAGAGCGCGCTCGCCGCAGCCAGTCTGCGCGCTTTTCTTCTTCAGTGTCGTAAACGGCCGCAACGAACGTTCCCGGTCTGCCGATGACCATGAAATCGGAATCTTCCTTCTCTCCAACCAAGGCACGGATCTTCGCTGCTGTCAGGTCCATGTCTTCCAACCCCATCACATGAGGAGGAATGAACGGGCACTTGTAGGGAAGACCATAGTCGTCGATGTGTATTGCAGACACACCGGCGGCCTGAAGTTCCTTCATCCAATACACGGCGACGTAGGGTTCGCCGAACCCCTGCTCAAAATCGACGACGATCGGTAAATCTACGGCATGGCGTATGCGACGGCAAACTCGAACCAGTTCTTCGGGGCCGATCACTCCGATATCGGGAACACCGTTTACGAAAGCCATCTGGAGACTCTGTACTCCGATGGCGTCGAATCCAGCCCTTGCGACGATCTTGGCGGAAAGAACGTCATGCGCCCCCATGATCCACACAGGATGACCGCGCCCGAGGAGTTTGCGTAGGCTGGGATTGTTCATCATTCCTCCACTCTGTCGATTTCTAAGGCAGTTCAGGAACGCGATGCTCATGAACCCTTATGAGCTCGAACAGGATGCCACCCGGCGACTGAAGAAACGCCACATCCCTCGTGCCGAAGCCGGCGGAGATGAACTGCGGAGACATCACTTCTCGAGCGCCCGCTTCAAGCGCACGGATTCGCTGAAGATCAAGATCGCTGACTTCCATCACCACGTGACAAAGACCGCATGCCAGCGGTCTTTCCAGGTGCGGTTCGTACACCGCGTTGGCAAACAGATGTAGATATTTGTCTGCCCACTTCATCAGAGCCACTCGAAACGCCTGTCCTTCCACCAATAAGGTCTCATCGAGAACCAGTGCTCCGCCGAGTTCCTGCACGAATTTGATCTCGGCATCCACGTCGGCTACCTTGGCTGCCACATTCCAGATCTTCATCTTCACCCTGTCAGTTTCAGGCATTGGCGATCCCCTCCTGGTTATGAACGATGGGTTCAGGCAAATGCACAGACTCTATCGAGCACTCTTGATGAGTCGCTGCAGAGCGATATGCGGCTTCCACCGCGGCCACGGCAACGAGCCCGTCTCCCCCCGTTGCGATATCGCTCCGCTTTCCGCGTATCAATTGCGCGAAGGCAGCGAGCTGACCGGCGAACATTGCGTTGGCGGCACCGGCCGGCGAGCCTTCGCGCCTTGCCGGTTCGCACTGCTCAACAAACGCCCAGCCGGTCTTTTCCTGCACAGCGCGATTCAGTTGCCAGATGGCGATTCGCCCGTTTTCGGAGGAGTCCCACGGCAAAAGATCGAAAAGTAACTGGCCGGCAGTTCCGAATATGTATCCATACTCGGTCCATTCTCCGATTCCTGATCCAAGAGACCACACCGGCGAGAGGCTTCGGCCCACGGTGCCTGTCTCGAGACGTAATAGAAAGTCATTCGAGAATCTGGTGATGACGAGGCCCATATCTTCCCAGATTGACTCGTGGGATTGCCAAGACAAGAGATCTCTGGCCACGTTTAAAGTTTGCGCATAGACGGCGATCGGCTGAGCACCGGTCCAGTACGATACAAGATCCACATAGTGTGGCAAGTGATCCTGGACGATGCCTCCGCCGGTACCATGGTTGTTCCATCGCCATCTGTATCCCTCACCAAAGCCTTCCGGGATGAATTGATCCGGAGCGAGTTTGACATTGCTGGCCCAATGCACCCCACAGAAGAATGGCTGTCCGATGGCGCCGCTGCGCAACAGCCGCTGAATCTCACGCAGTGTGGGGTGGAATCGTTTTTCGTGATTCACCGCGACATGCACGCCCACCTCGCGCGCCTTCGTCATGATCTGCTCGCATTCCGCGATGGTGCGCGCCATTGGCTTTTCCAAGAGCACGTGCATACCCCGCTCGATACAGGACGACGCAATCCGAACGTGTGAATCAGGCGGCGTGGCGATGATTACGGCCTCAAGCCCGGGGGTCAGTAAGAAATCGTCTAACTGGTCGCTAAAATGCGCGATGCCCCACTTGCGAGTCACAGTTTGCAGCCGTTCTTGATTTCGATCACAGAGAGCCACCAACTCAAAATCGCTATTTTGAGACAAGGCGGGCAGATGCGCGCTTATAGCCGCAATACCTGTTCCCACCACACCAATGCGAATCGCGTTTGAGATTACCCACCTCACAACTTACGAATTCAGCTGCAGGGTCTATCGAACCGTAGGAACGACCTTTCACGCCGAGGGATTACCTTTTGCGGCCCTGAGGACACGATCGACCAAGCCGCCTTCAGCGCAGAACGAAGTTATGTCCTTGCCTTCGAGGGCCGCCGGCAATGCCCAGAGCATCATGTTTTGTACGTAGTGACTGCCGAAAAGAACGTCCCCGTTGTCGGCTCGCAACAGATTCGGCTGATTCCAGGTGAGCAGATTATGAATGTTCAGACTGTATACGCAACGCTTTGCGAGCTCCAGTCCAAACGCTTGCTCTCCCGCGTACATATATGTCATGGCCAGCATGTAGACTTCCGGCACAAAGAACGCATTTGGGCCATAACCGACGTTTTCAGCTAATCCGCCATCAGGGTGAGCCAGATTCACGGCTCCGAATTTCCATGGGTCAATACAAGCGCGTTTTATTGTCCCGAGCGAATTCTTGATGCGGTCCGCCCTGAATACGCCGGGGAGTCCATGGAACCTTGCCATCCACTCGCCGTCAAGCTGATATGCGAAGACGTCTGCCGACTGTTTACCAAGCTTTTCATCCTTGTAGGTCAGATAGTATGTGCCTGCCCACATCTTGTTTTCCATGGAACGGCTGCCGTCTTCGAACCATGAATTGCATTGAAAGGCGAAGTCCTTATCCCCGACCTCATTCGCAATCCTTTGCATCATCTTCAAGTTGGCCAAGTGAATGCCACCTACGTGAGAGGTCATTCCAAACCACAAGATGCTCTCAAACCATTCGAGGTGATAGCCGGGAGGAAGTGACGGATTTTCGGGATCGACGTTGCCCTGCGGCACACTGATGATTCCGTCGCCGCCGTCAAACTCATGAAGCTTCATCGTGTAAATCGTGTTTCGCTTTGCAGAATCGTAGAATTCCTTGAGCACCGCGCGATCGCCCGTCCGTTGCAGGTAACGATCGATCATGTCCACGTAGCAGGGCCCATTGGTTGTCGTCTGGTATCCGGGAGTTGGCATCGCCATCTCAGTGCCGGCAGTGATGCCATATCCGCCAATGGCCGCTCCGACGACCCCTCCCCATATCCACACTGCGGCACCGCTGGCGAACTGATACGCCTTATAGCCGCGCAGAGTGGAGAGAGCCAGGTCAGGAAAGAAAAAGACCAAGGGCGCGTTGGCATAAAAAGTATCGGGGATAGGTTCTATTGCCGGATCTTCCACGATGCCATCGAGCATTCCGAAGAGCCCATCCTCAGGCCTGCACCAAGGACCAACCGGCGGCCTTGCAGCCGCCCAAAAACTGTTCACTGGAAACAGATACAAAACGTTGACCAATGACTCGCGAAGCCACACGGGAAGCGTTTCGGAAGCATAGACTTCCTGCTGCCACGCGAGAACGCGATTCAGCAGCTCGTCATGCCGCCGGCTAAGGAATCGCGCGGCTGCATGCGCGTTAGAATACCTCGTCGCGTACATATGCATAAAGGTGTGAGGTCCTTCGCCAATCCACATGGGTGCATACCATGCGAGGACAAAGGAAACTACCTTTGCTTCTCCGGGCGCGAGATCAAAGTCAACCGAAACAGAGCCACTGAAGTCATATTCGACGGGCTTCGGCAACTCAACGCCACTCTTTCCCCAGGCCTGGCCGCTTTCATAGACCCCGGTCACACTATTTAGTCCGGCGCCTGCTCTAACAGCGACATTTCCCACGACACCCAACGCGTATCCAACGCCTTGTCCCGAGCTCACAAGCACCCCACTGAACTCGTCGCGTACGATTTCGCGCTTTGCGCGCACATCCTCCTTCGCTACCGGGATCCACGTATGCCCATAAACGCGATATGGCACTTTTTCTCGCGGACTGTTCGCGGTTATCTGCACCTCCCCTTGCGAGGGTCCGGGAAAGCTGAAGACGAGGTTACCGGTATGGCGTTCGTCCCTCACATTTCGCAGGTGCACATCGAACACTGCGCCCGGTGTGTTACTCGCAGCGGAGTCGCCTGGCAGAAATGGCGCCCAGCTGCGCAGGCCAACCTGTACTGGCGAGCCCGACATCTCGAACTCCATGTCGACTACAGGGTAGTGGCCCCAATAATGGATCTCGGATGGAGTCTGCATGCCGGCAAACATATACTCTCCATTAGTTCCAGGAGGCTGGCACAAGAGCCACCTTTGCCCGCCAACGGTCATGCCTAGAAAAGGGACATCCAGCGGACCACCCTGGGGAACGATGGAGTTGAATGCGGTGCAGAACCCAAGCGTTCCGTCGGGCTGCAAATCAATTCGCCCCGTATCGATTGCGCCGAGCGCGACTCCGTTGCGCGGTGCACGTTGCCGGCGGTAGATAATTCCGCAGACCGGCTTGGAATATCCATACGCGGAGAAGGTGCACCATTCGCTGTCAGGCAGAATGACGCTAAAGAGTTGACCACTATGATTCGAGGCAGCTGGATCCGGAAATGCGGCCGCGGCGCCTCGTGCTTTAAGAAGACCGGGCAGTCCAGCCATCGCGCCTGCCGCTGCCTTGGTAAACTCTCGTCTATTCATACAATTAATGTCGTGCCCGCCATATTTGAGAAGGGCTCAACTCCGAGAACGCCGCTTCGGGGATTGGATCGGACCGTCAGGCGTGTCCACTCTAGGAGACAGGTCGTCAATTTGTCAACACGCGTTTACCGCTTTACTTATGGCATCTGGCTCTGCTTCTTTCACGACACCCCCACTTTGGGAGGACCCCCCGGCGCACCGATTTAAAACGTTTCCTATTCTTTCAGTTGCAGGTCCCTGTGCCACCGCATACACAACCGCACCCCTTTGCCGTCGGTATTTTCGAAAATCCTTGAAGCGAAGATTCAGCCCGGGAACATGGGCAGAGATGTGGTTGGACGGTTTATCGCTAAACTCTTTATGTCATGCGGTAAACCTACAAAAAATATCTTGACAATCGCACAATCGCTGGAAGAGTATGCCTGCGTCTGAAGCGGGACTATGACTTTTATCCCAAAGGCTCTCAGAGCCGTGTACTTTGAGGAGGGCAATCGAATGCGTGTATTTTCTCAGCTGCACAGAATCCAGTTCTTGTTGTTGGCAGCGATCGTCGGTTCCCTTTGGGTTGGGGCCGAGTTGAACCTCCGCGCGCAAGGGACCAGTTACATCACCGGTACTGTTCTCGACCCCAATCAGAATCCAGTCCCCAATGCTCCTATCCAAATCAAGAACGAGGTGACATTGGCCACCTTTGCTGTCAAGACCACAGATACGGGCCTCTATCGCTCCCCTGCTCTTGACCCCGGAAGTTACACCGTGCGAGTAAGCGCTCCTAGCTTCGTGGTGTCAGAAACCACTGGAGTTCGCGTGGAACTCGGCGAACCGAGAAGTGTGGATGTACATCTAGCCGTAAGCGCGAAAACCTCAGTAGTGACCGTGACGGCCAGCGCTCCCATGCTCAATACCCAGAACGCGGGGCTAGGTCAATCCGTGGATTATGCCCAGGTCGCGAAATTGCCGTACTTCGACCGCTCCGCAGGGGCTCTACTTGCCCTCACTCCGGGCGTGCGTTATACGGGTGAGGACCCGATCTCCTACGGAGCCTCTCGCTACAACATAGCGGGTTGGACCAACGTGAATGTTTTTGTGGACGGGACTCCAGCCAACGGCGATCGTGAGGATGTAGACCAGATGGTCCTCAATCCTACCGTCGAAGCACTTTCGGAGTCCCGGGTGATCGTCAACCAATATAGCGCCGAGTTCGGTGCTGACGTTGGAGGATTGGTGTTGATGCAGACCAAGTCTGGGAGCGATCGCTTTCACGGCGGAGTTTACGATTACTTTCGAAACGAATGGTTAGACACCGATAATCACTTTACCCATACGAAACCCGAAGACAGGCAACAAATGTTCGGAGGAACCCTGGGAGGGCCCATTCTCCGAAGCAGAAAGCTCTACTTTTTTACAAGCCAGGAAGGACAGATCTCGACAGTTCCCTTGACGGCCGTTCTGACGGTTCCGACGGCTCAAATGAAACAGGGAGATTTTTCGGCGTTTCCTACTATTTACGATCCGTCGACGACAATTTGTACGACCTCAGGATGCACCCGACAACCATTCCCGAATAACCAAATTCCCACTGCACGGTTCGATCCCGTCGCCGTGAATGCGTTGAAGTATTTCCCGGCGCCGACACTACCTGGTATCGTCAACAACCTTCCTGCTTCCTCAGCTTATGACTATCATGAATATCGTGGAGTTGCACGGGTCGACTGGAACATAAGCGAGAAAGACAACTTTTTCTTTGTATGGCTGATTGATAAAGTCAACAATACATACTTAGGAGTTCCTGCGTACAACGCGATTGACCCCGCAGCGACCCCGGAAATAGGATCCGAGCCCGGCTTTGAGTATCTATCACAATCTTTTAACTTCCATGAGACTCATTTATTCAATTCGACGACGTTTTTAACTAACCAGATCATTTGGCGGCCCCGTCATATCGGCCGCATTAACGCCGCAGTAAATCCAAGCGCACAATACGCGACGAAATTGGGTATTTTGAATTACGCGGGTGCGAACTTGCCGGCCTCCTACGGGGGGGACCTGGGCTTTCCGACGTTCAACTACACTGGTTACACCGAGCTGGGTCCAAGCGGGGGTCTGCTCTTTCAGGAAAATCCAATCAGTGAATTCGACTATATGGGTTCGATTGCGCTAGTACGTGGAAACCAATCCATCAAAGCTGGTGTACAGATTGAACGTGGAAGGCACGGCGCTCCTGACCAGGGCTATGTGACAGGCTATTTCGATTTTGCCCCGACGGAAACTGCAAATCCTCTAGCCGTGTCTTCAACCGGGAATTCCTTCGCCTCGTTCTTGCTCGGTCAAGTCGATAATGGCTCGACAGACTTAGGGCCACTCCTCACTTGGCGAAATTTCTATGTCGCTCCCTGGTTCCAGGATGACTGGAAGGTGAACCAGAACTTAACCGTCAACCTCGGATTGCGGTGGGACATCGACTTTCCGGTCACCGAGGCACAAAATCGTGGCAACGCATTTAATTCTACAGCAATCAATCCCGTCTCCGGAACGCCGGGCATCTACGAGTTTCTTGGCGTAAATGGATGGCCTTCAAACTTTTTCAACACACAATGGAAGCGCTTTGCTCCGAGAATTGGTTTCGCTGATCAATTAAGGCCTACCACCGTGGTCCGCGGCGGTTTTGGCATATACAATCTCGATATTTGTCTGGGGGCTAATGTCCGAGCACCGTCGGCGGGGTGGAACACCAGCGCGGCGTTCAACTCGACCAATTCGGGTCTGATTCCGGCTTTCACTCTGAGTCAGGGTTTTCCGTCTTACCCACTTGGGGGTGATCCGACTTTACTCAATGCATCGTTTGGCTCCGTGCCAGTCGGCCAAGTTCCGAACTCCAGCCCTACTTACGTTCCCCGTAATTGGCGGATAGGATATGCGGAGAACTTTGACCTTTCGGTTCAGCAAAGCGTTACTCCAACCATTGTCGTTGAAATCGCCGGCCAAGGGGCGCTCGGACGTAAGTTGCCAATCAATAACCAGAACTTTAATGAGGTGCCGCCGCAATATTGGGGGCTTGAAGGAGCGAACTTTGCTCGGAGACCCTTCCCACAATTTAATAACGTTACCAACGTCAAGTATGCCGAGGGCAACGTAACCTACCTGGGCGGATATATTCGCGTGGACAAGCGTTTTAGCAAGAGCTTTGACGTCATCGGTAACTTCAACTGGGGAAAGCCCATAGGATTCATGGGAGGCTCCATCTATTATCCTAATTTGAGCCGTAGCCAGATCGTCTATGACGAGGCGAACGGAGCTAGCGGGGTCCCAGTCAAGCTAGGACTCGTGGCCTGGACCTACACTCTTCCTTTTGGACCCGGCAGAACCTATCTAGCTCATGGCCTCCTCGGCAACCTCGTTGGCGGCTGGGATTTGAATGGGATCCTGAGTGCTCATAGCGGGGTGCCTTTCGATGTCACTTCCGGCGTGGACTCACTCAATGGCAACAGCCCGCTCAGCAATAGGGTTAACTTGGTCGGCAGCGCTCCTCAAATCGGCCATCCCCACAATTATCTGACAGCGGCCAATTTTACAGCCCCGCCGAACGGCACAATAGGCGGTTTCTGGGGCTCCAAATTTAACTCTCCTAACAATGTCATTTTAAACACGACGTTGGGTAAGAATTTTGTCCTTCATGAGGGTTATACTTTAAGGCTTGTGGCCGAATTTTTTAATCTATTCAATAGTCCTCAGTGGGGAATTCCGGACACTACTCTCACGGATCCAGGATTCGGGATAATCACAGGCGCCAACTCCAACGACGGCGCAAACGTTTCAAATCCTCAAGACGGGGCTCGAATCATCCAATTGGGTGCACGGATTGATTTCTAGTAAGCTACTTTCTGAGCAGACTGAGTCTTTCATGTGGTGGAGGATTCCGCAAACAAATCCTCCACCGCTAGTTGCGAATACGAATGGCAGCCCCTGAACCACGAGATTTTTGGCAAGTCACACTTCGCCCGATCGGCCTTTGTTGTTCTTCAAGACGAAGCTTGCTGACCGCCTTCTTGAGCCTTCTCCTGTTGCCTCACGTCGCTGCTTCGCAGAGTTCGATCAATCCGTTTCAAATTGGATCCACCTCAAAACCTGACCCTTCCTCGATTGAACGACTTACTCGTACCGTAAACGGATCCCCAGACTCGCTTGCTGCCCGGATGGATCTCGGAATCGCGCTGGCCCAATGGGAACAATGGCAACCCGCTCTTGAGCAATTCACCGCCGCTGAACGTATTGACCCTAGCAGCGCCGAGGCGGCTTACGACTGCGGTTTGACGTATCTCATGATGGCAGGCGCGAGCCGGGATCACAGCTCAATTGACTACTATCGTCAGCTTGATCTGGGCGAACACGCTCTCACTCGTGCACTGGAACTCAACCCACGGCTCCCAAAAATTCACGAATATCTTGGACGCCTGTACCATCTCATCGGCGACCAGGATTCCTCTACTCGGCAGTTCCGCATCGAAGTTGAACTCGACCCCGAATCGGCTGAATCTCTTAACAATTTGGGAACGTCGTTGGCGGAAACTGGACACTATGATGAGTCGGTTGACTGTTACGAAAAAGCCCTGGCGCTTGATCTGAGGTGCACGTCGTGTCTCCTCAATTTACAAGGCGCGATTCAGCGTCAGGGTGCGACAATGGCGGCCGTCCGGAGATACGAAGCTGCGGCTCGGAACCAGCCAACCTCTCCCGTGGCGCACCTCCTCTACGGCATGATTCTCACTGTCTCGCACGGTCAACCAGATTTGGCGATTGAAGAATTGCGATGGTCCTTGAAAACAGCGCGCGACCTCGCAGCAGCGCATTTTTATCTTGGGGAGCTTTATCGTCAGAATGGCGAGGACGTCACGGCGGAGGGCGAGTACCGCCAGGCAATAGAAATTACTCCCGGAAGGGTAGATTTTCTAGACGCTTTGGCAACTGTCTTATTGGAGGAGAACAAGTCCAAGGATGCCCAAGCTGTCTTGCAAAAAGCATTGGTCCTCGATCCTGGGAACCCGTCTCTCCACTACAAGCTCTCTCGGGTTCTGCAGCGTTCCGGACAGAGTCTGGAAGCATCACGCGAACGCGTGGAGACTGCCCGCCTCGAGAAGGCCGATCAAGACGAATCAAAATTCGAAGTGAACCTGAATCGTGGAATCGCGGATTTACGTTCGGGAAACGCTACCGATGCTGTCGCCGACTTGAAACTGGCTCTTTCGTTGAAACCGAATCATCCGGAAACAAATTTCTATCTTGGCATCGCACTCTCCGAGATCGGGGATTCATCCGGATCCTCGCAGGCGTTCAGAGAGGCTCTTGAACGACGCCCTGAAAGTGCGGAGATCCACTACAATTTCGGTATCGCACTGTGGAAAGAGGGCGAGTCGGCGCCCGCGATCGCTGAGTTACGCCGCACCACTGCAATCCGGCCTGAAGACGCCATGGCTCACTGCGCGCTTGGTATCGCGCTTCTTCGCACCGGAAATTCAGCAGAGGGCCAGCGTGAAATATCGCGGGCCCGACAACTAGGCGCATGCCGGCAAAAGAATGAGTGATCATTTTGCCGGATGAAGTCAGTCTCCACTTAGATTTGGAGGGGACTGCACAACTTAAGGCGTGTTCAACGCAGCAATCTGCTCATCCGTATAAAACGGTAGCGGTCGCAGGTGAAGGCCTCCGTCGATGACGACCGCGGCGCCAGTTGTGTAGGCGCTAAGTTTATCCGACAGCAGAAGAACAGCCTGCGATCCGATGTCTTGAGGCAAACCAGCCCTACGCAAAGGGATTTCGCGAAGAATCTGTTCTAGTGCTTCACGGGTCAGGGCCGATGTTGTCAACTTGGTCAGATGAAAGCCCGGAATAATGGTGTTGACGCGGATGCCAAATGGGGCAAGCTCAATAGCCAACACTTCTGCATAGTAGGGCAGACTCGCTTTCGAGATTCGATAGGAGCTCTCCTGAAATAGCGGATTCAACATTGCAGTCGAGCCAATGATCAGAATGCTTCCAGACCGGCGCGAAATCATCTGTTTCGAGACTTCTCTACAGGCCCACACGCACGCAAACAGATTGGTCTCAAGCGTGTTGAGTAGAGACTCTGTATCGATCTTAGTGACTGGCTGATGCCATGCCCACGCGGCGTTGTTGACATACAGATCCAAGTGACCCAAGGATGAGATTGCCTTCTCTACCATGGCATTCACTTGATCCTCCTTCCGGAGGTCGCACTCAATTGGCTCAACCTGAACACCCGTGTCCAGCAACTCGGCGATATTAGCGGCATCAAGGTCCAGGCTTGCAATCGCCAGATTCACGCCTTCGTTTGCAAGCGCTCTGGCGATTCCAAAGCCAATCCCGGTCGCCCCGCCCGTTATTAGAGCTGTCTTTCCTGCAAGCCCTGTCTCCATAGCTGTATCCGTGCCCCCAACTACCTATCCCTTAGGACCTTCCCGCTAGCCTCCGGCTCCGACCGCAGCCGACTGCCGGCTAAACTGCTTCAACTGTACTGAGAATAAGCGGCTCGACTGGCAGCTTGCTTCCCTTTCAACCGGGACATCGCGGCCGAATACCCTGATAGCAGGATCAAGGTATCACTGCCATACATCAGGAAACGCGCTCCCATCTCACGTGCCTTGATTAGTAGCGACATGTCCCCGGTTTGAACACCTGCCGCGATCCCGGAGGATTGGCACGCCTTGATAACTCGTGCCAGCGCATCAAGGAAAATGGGATTGTCGAACTGTTCGACAATCCCAAGGGAGAGAGTCAGGTCGTAAGGGCCAACGAAGAGGACATCTAAATTGGGCAGTGCGGCGATTTCCTCCACCGATTCCAGTCCGGCTCTGCTCTCAATCATCAGAACTGTCAGTGTCTCCTGGTTTGCCGACTCGACTCGTTTCTGAGCCGTGTCGGGCTGAAAGTCAGTAATAACGCCGCGAAGTCCGAAACCGCGACGTCCTAGAGGTGGAAACTTCATTACCTCGAGGGCCGCCTGTCCCTCCGCGCTAGAGTGAACCCTTGGCACAATGACTCCCATGGCGCCAACGTCCAATGTGCGTGAGATAAGTGCGGGCTCATTTTCTGTCACGCGAACGAGGGCCGTGATATCCGCTCCGGCTGCGGCCCTGCACAGCATCTGAATCTGCGAATAACTTGCTGTGCAGTGTTCAGTATCGATGAAGAAGAAATCGAGGTTGGCGGCTGCCAGCAATACGGCCATCTCCGCATCAAGACAGTCTTCGAGCGATGTACCATAGGCAAACTCCCCTGCCTTGAGCATTTCCTTCACTCGGTTTCTACGCATCCTGTGCTCCTTCTGCCGCAATAGACTTGTACTCGACCAGAAGAGAACTGAACAAGGTTAAACAGGCAGGCCGGCAGCAAGCACCTTGTCAATCAGACCATTGGTTCTCACTGCCTTCTGCAAGTCTTCATTGTCCAAAGCTGACGGAATGATCCATAACATCATATTTTGGTAATAGTCAGAACCATAGATACGCCTTCCTGTATCTCCGCTTACGACGTTCGGCTGGGTCCACGTATAACCATACTTCACCGATATTCCTTCGAGGCATGTACGCACAATTTCGCTTCCTGTCGCCTTGTCTCCTGCATACATATAGGTAGCACCGAGCATATAGACCTCTGGCGGGAAATAGCCATGCGCGCCGTAGCCTACGCCCCAGGCAGCAAAATCGGCAGGATTGGCCGCAGAGGCGCTTGGCTTAGCGAAGTTCGCAGCGCCGTAACGATTGATGGCGATGCAGGTTTGCTTGATCTTCTTAAGAGCAATATCGGCGCGATCCGCGGGGAAGACAGCGGGGAGGCCGTGATACTTGGCCATCCAATCACCATCCAGTTGGTAGCCGAATACCAGATCCGACTTCTTGTTCTCCTCCGGCTCATAATAAGCTAGGTAATAGTCGCCGGCCCATAGCTTTGTCTCCATTTCATGGCTTCCCTCCTTGATCCACTCGCGGCATTGTTCGGCGAAATCTGTGTCTTTCATGCTTTCAGCCATTCGCTCGGCCATGCTCAGCATGGCAAGATGGATTCCGCCAACGTGGGGGGTCATGCCAAACCAGCCATTGCCCTCAAACCAGTCGAGTCCTCCGCCTGGCTTGGTGTGTGGCTGCGTAGGATTCCTATCGTTCGCTGGAACTGAGACTATGCCCTCCGGTCCTGAGCGCAGCTTGATCGTGTAAATGACCGCCTTCTTGATAGAAGGATAAAACTCCCTCAGTATCTCCTCACTGCCGGTACGCAGCCAATATCGATCGAACATATCCACGTAGCATGGACCGTTTAGTGTGTTCTGGTAACCTGGAGACGGTGTTGCCATATCGCATGGATCGGTCGCTAAGTACCCCTCCGCCGCGCCACCTGTGCATCCGCCAAATATCCACGGCGGAGCTCCGTCCTCGTACTGATAGGCCTTATATCCACGCAAGGTGGAGAGTGCGAGGTCGGGAAAGAAATACACCAGTGGAATATTCCCATAGAAGCTGCACGGGATGCACTCAATCTGCGGGCACTCCCGTGGACACTCACTCATGCCAAACAAGCCATCCTGTTCCTTGCACCACTCGCCCAATGGCTTTTGAGCGACTGCCCAATAACCAGTCTTGGGCATCAAGTGGAAAATATTGACGAGCGCCTCTCTGAGCCAGACAGGGTATTCATCTGCCGAGTACACGGCCTCCTGCCAGGAGAGCACACGCTTTAATAACGCAACATGGTTTTGACTTACATACCCCGCAATGTCCGCAGCGCTCTTGTATTGCGTCGTATACATTCGCGCAAAGGTGTTGGTCTTGTCCCCCTTCCAAATCGGTGAGTACCAAGTCACCAGAATGGGTATCGTCTTCTCCTCCTTGGGGCCTAATTCGAAATCCACGGCCACAGAGGAGCTAAAGTCGCCATCTCCCACCTTGGGAAGATTTTGATGCATTCCAGCCCATTGTTGACCGGTGGCGTAGTCGTACCCGTTGATCCAGAGCGCACTCCCAAACCGTATTGGCAGATCGCCGATGATGCCAATCGCGTATTCCGTACCGAGAGCCGATCGAACCACTTGCCCCTTAAACACACCCTTCGTAACCTGCTCGCGTAGTGCAGGAATCACACCGCTCGATATGGGGTTGGAACACGGAAACCAGTCGATGTAGCGTAACTGCCGATCACTCGTGGATGAAATCTGGGCCTCCGCCTGCGTCGGACCCGGGAAGCTGAAACCCAGACTTACCTTCTGCGATTCACTCGCGGTGTTGCGAACGTGCACTTCAAAGATTCCGGCCGGAATATTAGAAGCCCGTGCATCACCCGGAATAAATGGCGTCCACGCGCGCAGCCCTACCTGAAAGGGGCCGTTGAGCTGATATTCCACATCTGCAACTGGAAAATGTCCCCAGTATTGAATATCCTGCGCGTTATCCGTTCCAGTCATGTCTATGCTGGTAAGAACCCAGCATCGATCACCGTTGCTAATGCCCAGAAAGCCATGCTTAATTGGTCCGCGGGTCGGCACGCCCGAATTGAATAAGTTGAAAAAGCCGAATGTGCCGTCAGTATCTATGTCCATGCAACCCGTAGCGACCCCGCCCAATGGCATGCCGTTAGGGACAATATCGTCGCTGTGGTAGACGATGCCACAGGCTGGTTTTGAAAATCCCTGAGCGTCGAACCGAGCCCATTGCTTCCTGGGGATATCAGCCGGAAACAGCCGTTGATCGTCCCGGTTATAGACTTTACTCGCATCAGCCTCCGTGCCCGAGTTCTGACTCGACTGCTGTTGCGCTTCCGCTGCAACGTATTTCCCTGACCCCGCTGTTACACCAGTAGCAGCCAGGCCCAGCACCGAAGTTTTCAGAAATTCGCGCCTCTTCATTCTCGATTATTCTCCAATTGTGGTTCGTCGGGTGATTGCTAAATTCGTTGTAAGATTTCTGAGTCCGTACGGGTTCAATGCATTTTTGAACGCGGCTTTCCGTCGAGCTTGGTATTTACATTCAGACTTGCCGCGATGGCAAGAATCGCATCCCAGGTTGAGGGTTCAAAGTCGATTCCGTCTCGCAGCCGCTTCACTCGCGTCTGCTGTTCGGGCTCACCGGGAAGTAAGACTTCGCGACCTTCTTTTGTCGGGCGCGAGGACTTAATATAGTTCGCCAGCTCAACCAAGTTCTGCTTCAGGCGATCATCACTCACTAGGAGCGTAGGATCGAGTAAAAGGAAAGTAACTCCATTTCCCGGACGCTCTTCTACCGGATTCTGCCCCGCCAATATCGTCCCCATTAACTCGACAAGTAAGCCAAGCGCATAGCCCCGATATCCGAGAGATCCGCCGAACGGTAGAATTCCGCCTTGAGGCGGTCCATAGAAGTCGGCCGGCGAAGTACTTGGCTGACCGCCGGCATCAACGATCCATCCTTCCGGCAAGGTCTGTTTTCTGTCCTTGTAAAGACGAATCTTGCCTTCTGGAGCCTGGGATGTCGAGAAGTCAGCCACGATGGGCGGTCTGTCTGGCATATAAATGCCAAACGCGAAGGGATTTGTTGAGAGGCGCCCGTCACGGCCTCCCCAAGGGACAACAAAATGGCCATGACGCGGGGAACTGCAAAAGCCAAGGCCCCAAAAGCCGGCTTCCGCGACCTTTTCGAGGTAATGCCCCAGCCTGCCTGCATGATTGCATCGTTGGGTGACAACCAGCGACATCTTGTTAGCCTGAGCCTTGTCGATGCCTATCTCTACAGCTTTTTGCGCACCCACTAATCCGAAGTTCCATCCGCAGTCGACGACTGCCGAGAGTGACGTCTCGCGCAAAATGGTGATCTCTGCGCCAGGCCGGATAACACCGGCTCGAATATCCTGGACGTATTGAGGTATACGGATCAGGCCGTGAGAATCGACTCCTCGTAGATTGGCGCCTACGAGATGGTCCGCGACCGTGTTGGCTTCGTAGGAAGAAGCGCCACACGCCGTGAAAATGGCGACCGTGAGTTTGTGTGCGTCGGGACTAAAGACTCGTAACATATCACCACCCTCCGATCGCCGTTCTCAGATTTTGCTGCAATTTACTCAACTCCGATCTTCGAGTAGTTAGATTCCATGTCCCACGCTGACCAATGCGCATGCGGCATGCCTAGATGTCCCCTGAGCAAAGCTACCGGCTTGGTCTGCTCGTGTACTGGAGCGAGCGAATTTCCCTTGGCAAGAAGCACCATCGCTCCGACCAGAACAGCTAAGCCGGTGAACAAAACCCGCCGTGCAGTGGTCGAAGCTGCTTTCCACTCACCGGTTAGAAAGCCAAGACCGTTGGCAATAATGAGTGAGGCTGCGATGTTGATGGCCCAACCGACAGAAGTGCCTAACCTTCCCAGGTAGTACGCGCCCATGCCGTACGGAATCATGGCGAGGAACCACAAAACTCCCATCACCACCGCCAATACAAGATCGTGAGCTGCGCCATCACCCAGGTTGTTCCGCCAGGTCCCCTTCCGTAACTGCTGCCCCCCGAACCATAGCAGTGTCGCTGTGAAACCTCCCCAGTACACGAGCATCCAACTGCCGAGACCCGAGATCTGAGGCGAAGCACCCAGTCGTTGCGCGCTGGCCCCAACCTCCGAAGTAAAGGCAAAACCCAGATTCGCGCAAGCGCTCAGTACTCCCGATATCATGCAGAAAATAAGACCGCGCGCCATCTTCTTGTCGGCTGCACCTGGCTTCTGGGCGGTTAATTCGGCTTCGCCAGTCGCGTGAGTCGCCTCAGCATTTTGCGCACGCATGTGGCCGGCCATACCGCAAATCGCCACACCGAATACACACCCTACGATCCCCAATACGACGTAGATACTTGAGGGCTGGAAGATGGATCCCCGCGACTGAGCGATAAACGGCAAGATAGATCCCACCGCTGTATTGATTCCCATGATCACGGCATAACCGACGGAAAGCCCGACCATGGATATGCTGTAGCCGAAAGTGATTGCCCCCAATCCCCAGGCAAAACCAAAAGCCAGCCCGCGACACACCACTCCTGTTCCGGCTTGTGAAACCGCCGTTGTCCAGTGAGGCAGGACGATACCAGCCAATACCAAGGGCACAATAATCATTGTGATAAAGGCAGCAATGACGTATAAGTTTTCAAGCTCAAATCGATGACGAAGCTTGATAGGGACTGCAAAGCCGCCCCCGCATATCGCCGCAAATATAATGAGAGCGAAACCAATCACCATTCCGTTCATTGACAATCCTTGTCCGCGTCAGTTACACAGCGATTTCCGCTCTCCCGCCTGTCTGGTCATCGAAAAATGATGTTCAACGTGATTGTGAGCACGCCAACTGCAATTGCCCATGTCGTCGGCCGCCCAAGCCAAGGTCCCCGCTCCTGCCTGAAGCCACGCTGTAGGACAAGTCCCTTCAACTTCTCAGCCACGGGCCGCGGCCCTGCAACACTTACCACCAATGCAACAACTCCGTTAGCCATGAACCCCCAAGTGCCGCCCAGAAAATCCATCTGCATCATGCTGCCGTAGTGAATGATTCCCTGCCGATATAGAAGATAGTTCGCGATGGCTGTCGCATAACCGGCAAGCAAACCACAGAACGCACCCGTTCCATTCACACGAGTCCCACTAATTCCTAGGAGGAAGGTCGCGAAGCTCGTACCGATGAAAATCGATGAGAGCAACGCCCAATACTCAAAAATATTGTCGAAATGGAGCGCCATATAGGCGGCCATGATTGAGACCAATACACCGGCCACTGTAGCGATTCTGCCCATCCGTAGATAGTGGCGATCGCTCCTGCCTGGCGCGATATAGGTCTGGTACAGGTCATAGGTCCATACGGTGTTGAAGGCGGTAACATTGCCAGCCATACCAGACATAAAGCTCGCCAACAATGCCGTTATGCCGATGCCCAGCAGCCCGGCCGGATAGAAATGCACGAGCATGAGTGGAAGGGTCAGATTGTAGTTCTGCTCAATCTGGCGGGGCATGATGATCAGCGCAGCCAGACCGGGAACTACCGTAAAGATCGGAAACAATGCCTTTGCGAATGCTGCGATGATGGGTGTACGCTGTGCGGCATCCAGATCACGCGCGGCAAAGGTCCGCTGCATTACAAGGAAGTCGGTGGACCAGTAGGCAAAGCTGACTACAAAGCCCATCCCGACGATAACCGAGAACAAGCCTCCTCCATACGGTGTTCCTGCTGGATGGAAGACCGGCCACCAAGTGTGCATCATGTTGCTGGGTAACCGGCTCATCATGCCAGCCCCTCCTCCGACTGCCCGGAATGCAACGATCGAGAGGGGAAACAGGCCGATTACAATGAGAAAGAACTGCAACACCTCCGTGTATATCGAAGCCCTGAGCCCTCCCCAGGTAACGTAGGCCAGCACTGTGACGGCCGCGACCAGGATGCTCACATTTATGGGCCAGTTGAAGAGTACCTTGAAGACAATGGCTAACCCGTAAAGATTGATCCCTGAGGTAAGGATGGTTAGCACCGCGAAGCCTGCCGCATTCAGAGTTCGCGTCTTTTCGTCATAGCGCATCTTTAAGTACTCCGGTACGCTCTTGACCCGATTGCGATAGAACATCGGCGTCATCACTAAGCCAGCAAAAATCATGGCGGGTATCGATCCCATCCAATAAAGCTGATTGGTGAACATTCCGAACTTAGCGCCGTTTGCCACAAATCCCATTAATTCGAGCGAGCCGAGATTAGCGGACATGTACGCAAGCCCCGTTATCCATGAAGGTAGTGACCGGCCGGATAAGAAGAAATCCTCTCCGGTCCGTATCTTGCTCTTCACCCGTATTCCGATGTACAAAACCAGCCCCAGATAGGCAGCCACAATGCAGTAATCCGCGATGTGCATGATTCCTAGACCATGTATTCTTCAGACTCGTCACGTCAACTGCTCATTCAATGCTCCTGAACCTCACGGTCAGGTACTCTTAATTGCCGGGACTGACTGCATTCTCAAGTGGCTTTCCTGCTAAACCGGTGATCTCGCGCGCTTCATCCGGTGACGCGATCTCCCTCCCAAGTTCTCTGCCTATGCGGACGATCTTCTCGACCAACTCAGCATTACTGCGAGCCAAGGTGTCCCCCTTGTTGAGATATGGACTGTCTTCCATCCCGACGCGAACGTGTCCGCCAAGCAGGATAGATTTTGCGAGCACCTGCCAGTGGGTTGGAGGGTCCATGACGCTCACGCTGTAATTGAAATCCTTGGGTTTGTGGTCGTGCATGTACTGCATGGCTTCGACTGTCGGAGGGGTCCAGCACCCCCCGGGCCAGCCAAGAAAGAATGTCGTCCAGATCGGGGTGTCAAGCAGCCCTGCATTGATGAATCGAAGCGCGTTCCAGATTGCTCCGTAGTGAAAACTTTCGACTTCCGGCTTTACGCCGTGCTTCTTCGTCTCGCGGCAATATCCTTCCAACTCCTCCCGGCTATGGATGCCGTATAGCTCTACAGGAGGATATTGCGGGTCAGGCTGAAAGCATTCATCATGCGCATTAAAGCAGATGGACATCATATCGGGATGTTGCTTCATCAACTCGACCCGCTGCGGATATCTACCGTTCGCGATCCCGTACTGAATGATGGCGTCACAACGGCTCGTGATCGACTCTTTTAGGCGCAGCCAACCGTCCTGGTCGAGATCTGACAGTTTTGTTCCGTCAGCGCGGATCTTCTCGTCGAGTGTGTACGGGCCGTGAAGGTGGCAGATGGAAGCCCCTGCCTGGGTCGAGCGGACATAGTCGTCGGCAAGGGCCTGCACTCCCTGGGGATTATAGGGATTACGCGGGTAAGACATCGTTGAATCACATGTGACCGTGATGACCAGCTTGTTCATTGCAACGCCTCGGTTGGGCAAACCTTCCATTGAGACACCTCCAAATTGATACGCTCAGGGTTCATGCATCAAACGACGTGCCCCTTGATAATCCTCTTACTCAACTAATGTCAAGAACAAAAGTGTAGCGGTTAACTAAAGGCATTCTGCAGACAAAAGCGACCTTTATACCGGAGATTTAGATCTGCTGTCTTCCGGCACGCAGCACCCGGTCGACAATGCTTCCGGGAGCACAAGCGTCATGGATGTCCTGACCCTTGAGAGCAGGAGGCAGAGCCCAGAGCATCATGCTCTGGTAGTAGTCCGTGCCGTAAACTCGCTCTCCGGTGTCGCCACGCACGATATTTGGCATATCCCAACCGTGCCCTTGGCGCAGCACGAGAGTTTCCCAATGGCGCCTTGCCAGTTCCAAGCCAACGTCGTGCTGCCCGGCGTACATGTACGTCATCGCAAGCACCAGCACTTCAGCAGGAAACATGGCATATACACCATAACTAGCGACGCCAGATGCGCTCTGGAGCGGTCTGCCATCGGGCCGGGCGAAATTCACCGCTCCCACTTCAGGCGTCAAGGCAATATTGCAGCTACGGATCGTAGAGAGCGTTGTGTCGATTCGTTCCGGCTGGAAAACGTGACCTAGCCCATGAAACCTTGACGCCCACTCGCCATCCAGCTGATAGGCCATGACATCGTCTGACCGTCTGCCCGTTTCTTTCTCGTAGAAGTTGAGATAATATTTTCCGGTCCAGAGCTGGCTTTCCATGGCCGCACTGCCGTCATTGAGCCAAGCAGTACATCGGTCAACATATGGCTGATCGCCGATCCGCTCTGCCATTCGACGCATGATTTTGAGCTGAGCCAGATGGAGACCACCGAGGTGAGCGCACATGCCAGCCCACTCGCCGTGCTCAAACCATTCCATCCCCTTGTTCCCTTCCGGCATGCTGATCACTCCCCCGGGGCCTTCGCGGAGGTTCATGGTCATCGTGTTGCATTTCTTAACCGAATCATAGAACTCATGCAGGATCCGGTCGTCGCCACTGCTCTGCCATACGCGGTCTACCATGTCGACGTAGCAGGTTCCGTTCAGCGAGATTTGCCATTCATAGGAAGTGGTGATGAAGTCGGGCAGATCGCCCAAAATTCCCAGCCAGAAAGGCGCTGCGCCATCATCCCGCTGGTATCGCTTATAGGACCGGATGTTTGACAGCGCGAGATCGGGAAAGAAAAATACGATCGGCAAGTTGCCATACCAATCACAAGGGATACAGCCGAGATCCGGATCGCCCCTGGGGCTCTCAATCAATCCGAAAGCTCCGGCGGGAACAGCCCACGCATCCAATGGGGGGCGGGCCTGCACCCAAAGTGAATCTTCTGTAAGGAGGGCCAGGTTGTTGACCAGGCTGTCGCGCAGCCACACCGGAAGACCGCGCTCCGAATATATCGATTCCTGCCAGGCAAGTACGCGCTTTAAAAGACCCACATGATTCGTAGCCACTTCACGGGCCACATCGAGTGCATTTCCGTAGCGATCGGCATACTTTTGCGTGTAGTAGTTCTGCTCCGCCCAGCTGGGACCATTCCATTCAGTCTTAGCATTACCAGCGTAGTGCTTTTGTAGAATTGCCTCTCTACCTCTCTCCGCGCCTTTCCAAATGGGGGCATACCACGCCAAAAGGAAACGGAGGGTCTTTTGACCTTCCGCTTCAAGGTCGAATTCGACCGAGATCGATGTTCCGCCCGAAAGGTACGCGTGTTGGGAGAACTCAGGGTTACGCACGGGGATCGGCAACTCATGTCCAATTCTCTGCCAGGATGATGGGTCGATGGCCTGTCCCATCCGAGTAGGCTGATCCCCAAGGAGTCCGAGAACGTATCCGATATTTCCTTCGGAGACAACGTGCAGTCCATTTACATCTTCTTTGACTTCGCTCCGAGCAAAAGCTGCCCCCAGCGCCTCCTCGCAATCGGGTCCTGGAAAATTGAGCGTCAATGATCCCTTGCAGGCGCCAGACGAGGTATTGCTAAGACGTACCTCGAAGACGATCGCCGGGACATTGGACGCACTCGCATCGCCTGGAATGAAGGGCGACCAGGCGCGTAATCCAACTGCCACTGGCGCGCCAAGATCGAACTCCACGTCCGCAACGGGATAGTGCCCCCAGTAATAAATTTCGCGTGCTGGTTGAACGTTGGGCAAATGAGGCAGGATGATGACGTCGCTTTTTTGCGCAGGATGACCAAAGAATGGGTCCGCGCAAACCTTCGTTGCACCTCCGCGCACAATTTCATCTGCCGTGAGAACCCAGACTGTTTCTCCCACGCATAGTCCCAGCAGCGGGATCATCAATTGTGGCTTGCGCGGCATGCGCCAGTCTTCCACTGCCGGGCAGTTCGACCAGGGATTAAAAACGGTACTGAAACCGTAGAGTCCGCGCACATCAAGATCGATGCAGCCTGTGCTGATTCCTCCCAGCGGCATTCCACAGCACGGAGGATTCGAACCGCGAAAGATCGCCCCGCTCACTGGTTCCCTAAAGCCGTCCGCGGCAAATTGTCCCCAGGTTCTCTCGTGTGCCTGGTTTTCAAACAACCTCGACGGTCGTGGCCCGACGGAGTCAGCCAATGACCAAAAGGTAAAAGTAGTAGGCAAGGACGCCGTCAGCCCGCCGAGCAGGAATCCATCACCGCATGCTCTCATGAACTTTCTACGTGACCAAAAGGACACCAGCACATCCCTCCAGAAGCGCGTGGCAATCCTAACATTGTTGAGTTAATCGCTCAACTTACAATTTTCGGTTGACTTCTCACGTCTAGCGTAACTACGATATTGCTGTGATCAGGCAGTCTCGAGACGAACTGCCGCCGCTTTGTCTTCGAGTCCAACCATGAGGACAGAAACCCTGCAAGAAATCGCACAGCGGTACGCCAAAGCAGGTTTTTTCTCGCCTGTTCCGATACTAAAGGACGACGAAGTCCGCGAATTCCGGTCTAGGTTTCTTGATTTCTACGCTCGAAAAAAACCACTACTGGCTTCCATTCAACCCCGAGAGCAGTCGTCTCTGCTTTCAGAAACACACACTTCCCTCGATTGGGTGTACAGACTTGTTTCGCATCCGAACGTCCTCAACGTCATCGAGTCAATTCTTGGCCATCACCTTCTCATCTGGGGATCCCGCTGGTTTACCAAAATGCCCGGCGACAAGACATTCGTGAGCTGGCACCAGGATGGAACTTATTGGGGACTTAAACCGCCAAAGGTCACCACGGCATGGATCGCACTGTCTGCCAGCGGACCCCAAAACGGATGCCTACGTGTCCTTCCCGGTAGTCATCTGCATGGGACTTTACCTCAAAATGACACTTACGCTCCAGAAAATGCCTTGTCCCGAGGACAGGAAATCGCGGTCGACGTCGATGAGAGACAAGCCGTTGACCTGATACTTCAACCGGGGGAGATGTCTCTCCATCACATCGGCATAGTCCATGGATCGAAAGTAAACACTTCAGACCAGCCACGAATCGGGATTGCCGTGCGCTACATCGCGCCAGAGGTAGTACAGACGGGTTCGGAGCTGCCCTATGCGATGCTCGTACGCGGAAAGGATCGCTACAAACACTTTGAGCATCTTCCATCGCCGAAGGACGGCATGAGTGAAGCTGAGGCTGACGCGATCCAGCGCCTGGCAGTCGAAAAAATGCTCACAAGCGTAATGGCACACAGAGAGAACTAAGGCACGGCCTTCAGAAGATGGCTATTGGATTGATTGGAGATCCTGTTCCTCCGGGCACTACAAGCGGGCTTGCCACGAAGAAGAATTCCCACCGTTGCTGTAGCTCCGACTGCCGGCTAAGTGGCTCAAGGTCGCAATTGTCTATGATCGGGACTCCGAGCGAAGCGATTGTGACGAGGTGTATCGGCATTCTTACGCCGGCGACAGGAGAAGGCATTAAATCCGAAGCGAGGTCGCCTACAAGCACGGCAATGTCATGTTTCCTCAGCCAGGGAAGACAGGTTGCGTGAAGACCAGCTGATCCTGATTCGATGTCCCAGCAGCCTTCTGTCGCTTCGCGGAGCCACCGTCCAGTTCGCACGACCAGTGCGTCTCCGCTCTCCACAGTTGTTCCGGTCTTTGCCAGCCATGCGTCAAGATGCTCGGGATAAATGGCATCACGGGACAGAAGATAGTCACGACCAAAGACACGTGGCATGTCCATGAGAATACCCCGCGTGACGATACCATCTTTCATTACCGCGACGGACATTTTTGCGGCCCCTTGTGGGGAAACGGTGTACTTTGAGACGCCGTTGAACATCGCGTCTCCATAAAAAATATGGCAGAGCGCATCCAGATGGGTTTGTGTATAGCCGTGAAACTGGACGCTGAATATATCTGCTGCGCCTTCCGCCTGGGGGGTTTCGCCGGATGCGATCATCGTATGTTCAAAAGGTGCAGAGACGCCAATCCGCTCTTTGATCGCTTCCCGCGACAGTGACACAGTGACTCCTTGTCTCACCAAGGCGGCAGCCGCAGAACGCTTCTGTGGAGTGATCAGGTTTAGCGCACCCAGCTCATCGTCGGCTCCCCATCTACCCCAGTTCGATAAAGACTCAAACAGCTCTGCAATGTCCTGGCGCGCCGCGTCGTTTCGCGGAAAGGCCACCTGCCCTGTACTTTCAGCCGTCACTTCTTCCTCTCATCTTCTGCACTCCCGTCACGCTTTTCTGCGATCGATTGCTGACCATTCACATTCATCTTCAGTTACTCAAGGCTATTTGCCGCCGACGGCGTCGAACAGGAGAAGTTCTGACGATCCTGGCACTACCAGATTTATTGCGAGACCGCGATTCATCAGCTCGAGGCCGCTCACCACAGTGTTGCTGTGCAGGCTGTCAAAGGTTACGTTATAACTCTTTCCCGGATCGAGTCCCTTAGGCTGAAACAGATAACTGTCGGGACCCTTGTACAGCTTGACTAATGTTGCCCAACCCTTGAGCCGATCGGGAGAATCAAATTCCATGGCAAACCAGGGGCTTTCGTCTACCCCATCGTGAGCGTTCACGGGGACATGATGATAGATCCTGCACGTTGGTAAGAGAGGCCGTATGAAGTTCTTATAAAGGTCGGAGTAGTAGTGATATTCGTCCAGTATGGCTGGGTTTAGATCTTTGAGTTCCGGAATTACCGGTGCGATCCACGGAGGTCCCAGTGAATAAGTAACCCGCAGATGCGTATCGAGATGTCCACGATTTTCAGAATGTGCGGGGATGCCAAACGCGGTTGCGAACAGCTCGATTGGAAGGCCTAAGGTTTGCCCACTCAAATTCTGCAATACCTCCGGCATGTCCAACCCATCTGTTGTATATTGCTCATCGAATCTGCTTACAAATCCGAGATCGTTCCGCCCACCACCCGCTGCGGCCTGCTGCAAAATCAGACTCGGAAATTCCCTTTTCACTTCTTCAAAGAGCTTGTAGGTGGCTTCGTAATACCGCCAATAGTCGTTTTCAGAAATACCGCTTCGTATGTGTTGTCCAAGGCCGTAGTCGAAGCCGGGGTTGTAGTCCAGGCGAAAGAGGTCGATTTTGTCGTCGCGGACCATGCTGCGAATCTGCTCGTGGATGAAATCCACCGCTTCTGGATTAGTCATATCAATCAACGCATAAGGCGGTATGAACCAATTGGGATGTTGCTGGTACATGGCGCTATGCGTCCAGTCGCCGCGTCCGCCCTGGACCTCGTTATACAAGCCGAAGAGCATCCCCTGCTTGTGAACGTAGTCGGCGATCGGGCCGAGACCGTGGGGAAAGCGAGACGGAGACGGCGCCCAATCGCCATACGTGTCCCACCATCCCGCGTCAACAATGAAGAGTTCAGCGCCCAGGGAATGCGCCAGATCAATCTGCTGATAGATGTTCCGCTCGTTCATTCCCGAAGTATCGCCGCCAAATTTCGCGATATATCCTTGATCACCCGGAACCGCATACTCAATCAGGTAAGCTCGCTTCAGATCGCGTGGCGGTTGAACAGTGCGAATGTGCGTGTGCATCGCTTGGACTGCTTCGTCCAGGTCGCCTTGTATTAGGCCGAGATGAACCGACGGGGTGGTTACACTTTCGCCTGGAGCAACAACGCGCTGCGGCAAGGCCGTGCCACCGGCCCAACCAACACCATCTGACGGGCCGGCTTTAAACGAGAGGCTCGCATATCGCCCTGGTCCATCCTGATTCGATTCAAAGCCGGTGTTTTTTGAGTAAAACCCGATGTCCCAGTTTGCCGACCAGGCGAGATGACAAATAAAGTACTCACCTGCGACCTCATTCCGAACGATGAAGAACGGCGCTCTGAAGCCATGTCCAACCTGCGAACTCAAGCTAGTGAAGCTGTCACTCAATGGCGTCCATTCGAGCCATCCTTCCCACCCATGCGTATTCCGCGTAAATGAGCCGAGAGTAAATACCGGGTCAGCTGCGGGAATTCCCTTCTCATAAAAATAGGGTGTGTTCCACAGACGTCCTGTCCACGGGAAAACAGTCGCAAGTGGCAGCGGCTTCTTCCCTGCATTTTGGATTTCCAGCCATCGCTCGATAACCGGAGTACCGTCCAGGACGGTATGTATTTGCACCTGCACTGCACCATTGGCCCCACTAAGCTCGACCACAAAGTGCCTGGCCCCACCAGGCATCCGCGGTTCTTCGTGAGCCCCGATCCAGCTCCATCCTGATGACAGATCAAAGCCGGAAGCCCGCAATTCGAAGGCGCTCTCTGCTGAAAGTTCATAGGGAACGTTAATCCGGCCACCTGCGCTCCAATACCTGCCTGACCAGACTCCGTTAACAAGGCCTTCGACATACACCGTCCGGTCTGATACGAAGCGAATGTCGTGGGAGCTTGTCGGGAGAACAACGATATCTGTATAGCCTTGAAGAGATGCAAAGCCATTCACGGCTACGAGAATAAATATCAACGAAACGATCCATGACCGAGGCCAGTTCATAATCTCCCTTTCCAACATTCCCCTAAACGCAGAAGTGATAAGTGCAAGGCCTTTGGTTCAACGGTTGAATTCGCGATCTGGCTTAGCGGATTCCAATATGCCGTCAATCAGGCCACCTTTGGCACAAGCCTCGTAAATACCCTGACCCTTCAATGCAAGAGGAATCGACCAGAGAACCATCATCTGGTAAAAGTCTGTGCCATGGATCACTTTGCCATCCGCATCCAGAATGTTCGGTAAGTCCCATCCGGCCTTTTCGCGCACAACGATGGACTCCATCATGCGACGGACAACTTCGCTTCCGTCTTGAGAGCGGCCTTCGTAAGCCATCGTCGCGCCAACAGCGATACATTCCCCAGTAAAAATGCCATTTGAGTGAGGGACTCCCGTCAAGTCCGGCTCTCCTCGCCTATTCGACGAGTTCAGTAAACCGGCGGACGTTTTTCTGCCACATAGGTCGAGAATGGTCTGCAACGAACTGTTGATGTGGTCGGATGGATAAATCGAGTCGAGACCGTGAAGCCGAGCACACCATTGCCCAGCGAGCTGGTTGGCGAGCACAGTATCAGAAACACGGCCGGTATTGCGTTCGCAGTAAAGCAAGTAGGCCTTGTCATCCCACAATAATCGCTCCACTATGCCAGATGCGCGCTCTGCCCACTCTTGGCATAGCACCAGAGTCGCCTTATCTCCGTAGGCCTCCGCCATTCGCTGCATTATCTTGACAGAAGCAATCCACAAGCCGGCCACATAAATCGATACACCATACCAAGGCCACGCACCATAGAACTGATTCGGTATCGGATCCGAATCAAGCTCAGGCAAGCCATCTCCATCTTGATCCAGAGATTGCATATATTGCAGCGCACTACGGGCACTCGGATAGAACTCCTGCAATACTCTTTCATCGCGATCACGTTGCCAAAGGCGGTCGATCAACTGTATGTGCACACAGCTGTTCATTGGGTGCAACACCTGATAAACAGGCCGACAGCAAAAATCAGCGTTTTCTCCGATCCCGAGCGGAACCTCTCCCGTAGGCAGCTGAAAATGAACATAGCTTCGCAATAAGGAGCTCATTAGCTCTGGGAAAAAGAAGACCACCGGCAGGCCACCGTACCAGTCGCTCGGATTGCAGACGTGTGGTGTGGTTCTGGGACTTTCCGTCAAGCCAAATAGACCATCGTTCGTGTACCAGCTCTGGCGAGGGATCGAGTCACACGCCCAGAACGCATCTCTCGGTATTGTGTGGAGCACATTGACTAGCTGATCTTTCAGCCACGACGGTAGGCCTTCTTCTTCGTAGATTCGCTGTTGCCAGGCAAGGATCCTGCGTAACCATAATTCACGATTTGCACTTCCGGCCTGTATAATTTCGAGGCAGTCTTTGAACCGGCGGGCATACGCATGCCAATAAGCGTGGGCTTCACTTCCATTCCAGCGCGGCATATACCATGCCAGCAGAAACCGTGCATCCGCATGTGATTGCGAATCAACCGTCACATTTGTTGAAACGGTGCATCCTGCACCGGTGCTGTCAGTCGATCGCTGCGGTACTTGTAGCCACTCACCTGGTTCTACGTGTCCGCGGCGAGACACTGCGTCGCCGGTGCCGGCAAGAACGTATTCGCCACCCTTCCATCCGACACGAAGCCCGGAATAACCCCCTATGCTCATCTCCTCGCGAGTGAAAGAGTTTGAACCACACTCTTCATGAGATGGCCCGGGAAACGTAAGCATGACGGTCACATCCTGCGGCGTGGAAGAAGTATTCCGAACCTCGAACTCGAAGAAGATAATAGGGGTATTTGATGATTGCGCATCTCCTGGGAGGAATGGTGACCACGCCCTCAACCCGACCTTGATTGGCGAATCCAGTTCATATTCAACGTCAGCAATCGGGTAGTGCCCCCAGTAGTGAATGCCGCGACATCCTTTGTCAGATTCAGACACGTCAGTCTGCAGGCAAAATGTGGTACCGCCAATCGTTACGCCCGCAAATGGAAGATGCAGATCGCTGGGCGGTGCAAAGCTATTGAAAATTGATGATCGCCCCAGATGTCCATTTCTCTTAATGTCAATGCAGCCGGTGCCGATTCCTCCTAGTGGCACTCCGGGCTGCGATCCTTCCTCGTGAAAAACTATTCCGCTCACGGGAGAGTGAAATCCGGTCGCCGCAAATTCGGTCCATTGCTGTCCCAGGTTATCTTTTGGAAATAGCACGTGTGCTGCCGTCCTGCTGTATTAACGAGACGCAATTGTGCCCAATCTAATCACGACTGTCAACATTAGTTTATCGGTTGACATAAGTGGTTTTTGCATCATAGAGTGTCATGGTTCATTAATAAGACTGAGAGGTGGCATGCCTATGTGGGGCAGTTCGATTACGTTCGAGGATTATCCCCTTGAGCAGGCCGTCAAGGTAATGGCCGACTTGGGCTTTACCCGCGTTGAGATGTGGAAGCATCATCTGCTCCGCTGCAAAACACCAGAACTGCGCCAGATGTTTGCCGAGTTTGCGGCATCATCTGGCATTATGATGGGCGGGCTGAATGTCGTTGGCGAAGACTACTATCGTCCATTCGGTACTGAGGAAGAATTTGGGCAAACGCTCCGCGGACTGAAGAACGATGTGGACTATGCCCTTTCTCTCGGCACAACAGATGCCCTCATTTGGGAGGGAGTTCGTCCCGTCGGCTTCGATGAAGCATGGTGTAAAGAGAGACTGTTGCCCCGTCTCATCGAACTGTTCAGGCAGGCAATCGCCTATGCCAATCCCAAAGGCGTTCGCTTTCTCGTGGAACCTCACCCTTTTACAGTGGGCATGTCCGATAGCTTCTTAATAGAGCTATATGACTCACTCCCCTCGGGATCATTTGGCATTACATACGACTTTTGCCATTACGGCGTCGGGCGTCCCCACGATTACGTACAAGCAGTTCGGAATCTTGGGCAAAGAATTCGCCATATTCATCTGGCTGACTCTGATCTTCTAAGCTCCGAATTGCATTTTGCGCCAGGTGAAGGACGCATGGACATCAACGCCCTGGTAGACGTCTTCAAAGAGATCAACTACAACGGCACTTTGACACTCGACTTATATGGAAATCCAACACCTATCCGGGCAGCACAGTTCTGCGCTCCGGCGGTGAAAGAGATTTGCGAAACACTTGGCTGTACGGTTGATTGAATTCCCTCATATGACACAATGCTTCCGGTATTTCACGCTGTTGAGTAAACATCATTCACATGTGGAGAGTCCCGTAAAGCAAGCATTTCGGCTTGCGCGACTGCCAGTTGAGCTATTGGAAGGCGCGATGGCGAGCAAGACACATAGTCAACGCCAACCGCCTTAAAGAAGGCGATCGAGGCAGGATCACCGCCGTGCTCTCCGCAGACACCGATTTTGATCTTCGGATTATTCCCTCTCAATTGTCGGATCGCCGTCTCAATTAAAGCGCCCACACCTTCGCGGTCGACCGTCACGAACGGATCCATCGAAAGGATTCCCCGTTCCAGATAATTATTGAGGTATTTGCGTGAGTCATCCCTTGAAAAGCCAAATGTCATCTGCGTCAAATCGTTGGTCCCGAAAGAAACAAAGCTGACCTGATCCGCAAAGGTGCCCGCGCAAACGGCGGCGCGTGGAAGCTCGATCATTGTTCCAAAACCATAAGGAATTCTTTTGCTGGACCTGTCAAATACTTCGGTTGCAATTCTGTCGACGAGATGCCGTACCTCCTCTGCACAGGCGACCAAAGGAATCATGATTTCCGTGCTGGGGCGAATCCTTCACTTTCGACCTCGATCGCCGCCTGGAGAATCGCCGTGATTTGCATTTCGAGAATTTCTGGATAAGTGACGCTGAGGCGGCAGCCGCGATGGCCCATCATTGGGTTTGCCTCCGCCAAAGCATGTACTCGCATCAATACAGATCTAAGCTCTTCGGCACGCTGATGATCGTTGTGGATCTCGGCGAACTTCAACTCTTCGTTCAGTTCCTCGACTCTTGGCAGGAATTCATGCAACGGCGGATCAAGCAGCCGAATCGTGACCGGTAATGGAGACATCTCACGGGAAAAGGGTCTCGAAATCTTTTTGCTGCATCGGAAGTAGCTTGATCAGTGCTTTTTTCCGGTCATCTGCATTCGATGCCAATATCATTGCGCGCACATGCGGCAACCGCTCGGGCGCAAAGAACATATGCTCAGTCCGGCACAATCCGACTCCTTGCGCTCCCCATTTGCGGGCAATGGTCACATCGAGCGGCGTGTCGGCATTTGCTCTCACGGCAATTGACGTTACTTCGGCAGACCACCCGAGCAGAGTAATTAGGTCATCGTTGCTAACGTCAACGCTTCGCACAGGCAGTTGCCCTGCATAGACGCGTCCAGTCGACCCATCTAGCGAAAGCCAGTCTCCTCTTCTAAGCGTGCTCCCACCAATTTGCAGAATTCCTTTTGCTGCGTCTATGAAAACCTCTTTAGCGCCAGTGATGCAGCTTTTGCCCATGCCTCTCGCGACAACAGCAGCATGGCTCGTGGCTCCGCCCTGGGCGGTAAGAAATCCTACAGCTACCGCCATGCCATGAATGTCGTCGGCAGTCGTTTCGTGGGTCACAAGAACGATGGTTGCCCCCACATCTTCCGCTGCGATCTCAACGGCCTCGTCAGCTGAAAGGGCGATTCTCCCGACCGCCGCTCCGGGAGAGGCAGCCAGTCCCTGAGCAATAGCCTCCGGCGTTCCCTTTGAGAAGTCGAACTGTAGAGAGCACCTCCGTTATACTCGAGGCTTTTACTCGCGCCACGGCCTCTTGCCTTGAAATGAGGCCTTCTCTCGCCATTTCTACCGCCAGGCGCACGCCGGCCATGGCGCTGCGTTTCGCCGACCGGGTTTGCAAAAGAAAGAGCTTTCCATTTTCCACGGTGAATTCAAAGTCTTGAGCGTCTCGAAAATGATTTTCAAGCCTTGTGGTGATCGCAACAAGCTCCGCATAAACTTCCGGCATACTCCGCGCAAGTTCAGAAATCTCAACCGGTGTGCGTATTCCGGCCACAATGTCTTCGCCCTGGGCGTTTGCTAAGAACTCCCCAAACAGTTTCTTCTCTCCGGTCGATGGATTCCGCGTGAATCCCACGCCAGTGCCGCTATCTGGGCCGCAGTTTCCAAAGACCATGGCCTGAACGGTAACAGCCGTGCCAGAGTCTTCCGGAATTTGGTTTAG